>SESF01008723.1_pt1 | contig 12157 bp, 10 predicted proteins | sample 3171521 | NCBI WGS metagenome assembly SESF01 (sample SAMN10866945, study PRJNA518727) | freshwater metagenome | biome: subpolar coniferous forest; feature: holomictic lake; material: water; isolation source: holomictic Lake 227, 6 m and 8 m depth | place: Canada: near Kenora, Ontario | collected...
CTTTGAAAATCCGATAGCATGCTGGAGCTGCAAAACAAACAGGTTTTGGTCATCGGCCTGAGCAATCGCGGTTGGGTCGCCTGCGAGTTTTTGCGTCGTAGCGGTGCGAAAGTTGTCGGCGTCAAGGGTCTGGATTTCCACGATGTCGTCCATCTGCTTTCAAAGCGGGTCAGGCGAGTGTTTCTGGTGGGCGAGTTCAGCGGGAGGATGCGCACAGCTTGGAGTATTTTTACTCCTTGCACCGTCGCGGATTCGTTGTTAGAAGCAGTAGCTGAAGCGGCGAAAAATGCGACTTCCGGCGACGTAGTTTTGCTTTCACCAGTTTGTTCGAGCGCGGATCAGTTTCGAAACCATCAACATCGCGGTGAAGTCTTTTGCCAAGCAGTGAAATCAATAGGTAGGGGTGTGCGTAGCGCCACCCCCAATATAGACGGTGAAACAGTGGCTGCGCAGCATTGAAGCGAAGCGAGAAATATAAGATTTTTGCTCGGGGTTTTTGTGAGGAAGAACCCTGCAGCAAAGCGAACTAAGATCAACCAACACCTCAATAGACGGACGCAAAAGCGCCAATTGAAAATGAATAATCAAAATCCACTAATTCCCCAGGGCTCCGCATTGGAGCAGAAGAACAAAGGGCGTGACCAAATGAAGATCGCGGTCTTCTGCGTGCTCGCCATTCACGGCATCGGCCTAATGGCCCTGCTGATGCAAGGATGCGGGCAATCGAAAGACGTAGCGCCGCCGGCGGAGACAGTTGCCAGCAACCCGCCTCCGGCGTTTGTCGAGACGACCAACCCGCCAGCCGCGACCAGCACGGTGCCTGTCGTTGCCCCCACCCAGCCGGTAGTTGAGCCGATTGTCCCACCGGTCGTGCCGTCTGCCGGCGTCACCGAGTATGCCATCGCTAAGGGAGACAGCTTCAGTACGATCGCCAAGAAGTTGCACGTTTCTGCCAAAGCGATCGCTGACGCGAATCCCGGCTTGGATTCGGTGAAGCTGAAGATTGGGCAGAAGATTCACATTCCGGCGGCGGCTGCCCCGGCGGCGCCGACGGCGGCCGGCGGGGCACCGGTTGAAACCACCAGCGTGGGCGGCGAACAGAGCTACGCGGTCAAATCCGGTGATAACCTGACGAAGATCGCTACGCAGCATGGCGTCAGCGTTAAGGCGCTGCGCGCGGCGAATGCCCTGAAAACCGATAGCATCAAAGTGGGACAGAAACTGAAGATCCCCGCCAAGGCCGCCTCGGCCCCGGTGACGGCTCCGGCTGAGCCGGCACCTGCCAGCACGACGTCTCCGGCGCCGACACCGCCGCCCGGACGGTAAGACTTTTTCCCGGCGCCGGCTTGCCCCGGCGTCTGGCGCTCATTCAGCCAAATGATGAAAGTGGCCGTTACCATGCTGGTTTCTTGCGTTGCTGCCCTGCTGGCGTTGGGCATGGTGATGCTTTACAGCTCGAGCATGGTGCAGTTCGGCACGCATTATCTGGTAAAACAACTGGTTGGGTGCGCGATTGGCGTGATTTTGTGCCTGATAGCCGCCTCCTTGGATTATCGCCAATTGAAGAAGTTTGCGTGGCCGCTGTTTGCACTGGCGGTGGTCTTGCTGGTGCTCGTGTTCCTGCCGCACATCGGGATCCGGCGAAACGGGGCCTCACGTTGGCTGGGTTATGGCAAGACCACGCTATTCCAGCCATCGGAGTTTGCCAAGCTGGCCCTGATCATTGTGCTGGCCTGGTATTGCGAATGGTTTCAGCGGCAGATGCCAACGCTTAAGCGCGGCATGGTGATTCCGGGCTTGTTCATTGGCCTAATGTTGGGCTTGGTTTTCAAAGAGCCGGATGTGGGCAACATGCTGCTGATGGCCACGGTAAGCGGCGTGCTGCTCCTGATCGGGGGCATTCGTCTGAGGTACTTCCTCCCACCGGTGATCGCGGGAGCGCTGGCCGTTAGCCTGTTCATCTACCACAACCCAATGCGTTCCGAGCGGATTTACTCCTGGCTGCACCTGGAAGAAACCAAACAGGGGAAGGGGGTGCAGGCTTACCAGGCGATGGTTGCCCTTGGCAGCGGCGGCATTACCGGTAAAGGACTGGGCGACGGTCGCCAGAAGCTCGGCTTCGTGCCGGAGCACCACACGGACTTCATTTTTTCCATTATCGGCGAGGAGTTGGGTCTGATCGCAACCCTGCTGGTGATCGCCGCCTTTGTGGTCATCGTCTTTTGTGGCATCTACATTGCCATGAAGGCGGCCGACACCTTCGGTTTGCTGCTCGGCTCCGGGATTACCTTTTTGATAGGCCTGCAGGCCTTCATCAACATCGGCGTCGTCACCGGCGCCTTGCCCAACAAAGGCCTGCCGCTGCCGTTTATCAGTTACGGCGGATCGAATTTGTTGATAGCGCTGGTGAGCGTGGGGCTTTTACTCAGCATCGCACGCCAGGCACGCGAGTCTGACGGCGGCATTCGGGATGTCTTGCCGGAGAGGGAAGGGGCCAACCCGTTTGCTCGGGGCAAACAATCCAATCCATGACGCCTGCCTCTCTACCGCCGGTCCGGGTCGCCCTTGGTTGCGGTGGCACGGGCGGACACTTGTTCCCCGGGCTGGCCGTCGCCGACCAGCTTGTGCGGCGCGGTTGCGAGGTAATGTTGCTCATTTCGCCCAAGGAAGTGGATCAGCAAGCCGTGCGAGGCGTGTCGGGCATGGAAGTCGTCGCCTTGCCGGCGGTCGGCCTCAAACGCCACGGTGAGATCGCTTTCGCCCGCGGGTTCGCTCGATCCTACCGGGCTGCGGCCAAGCTGTTCAAATCGTGCCCGCCTCAGGCCGCCCTTGCGATGGGCGGGTTCACGAGTGCCCCGCCGATTCTGGCCGCGAAGCGGGTTGGGGCGTGGACGTTCCTTCACGAGTCGAACACGATTCCCGGCCGCGCTAATCGGTGGTTGTCGTGGGTCGTGGACCACGCGTTTGTAGGGTTCCCGGCCGCTGCCGGACGCCTCCACAATCGGAGCGTGACGGCAACGGGTACGCCGGTGCGCTCGTGTTTTCAGGCTCGCGAGGCGGCAGCTTGCCGGGCGGCGATAGGTCTTGATCCGGTTCGCCCGGTTCTGCTCGTGATGGGCGGGAGCCAGGGGGCTGGAGCGATCAACGAATTGGTCCTGCAATCATTAGCGCCGCTCGCCAGCCGCCTGCCTGAGGTACAATTCTTCCATCTGACCGGCTCCGGACCCTTCACCGAGAAGCTGATTCAGGCCTACGCCGCGTTGAAACTGAAGGCAGTCGTGCATCCGTTTTTCGCCGACATGCACCTGGCCTTGGGCGCCGCGACGGTGGCCGTCTGTCGCGCGGGGGCATCCTCCCTCGCTGAACTGGCGGCCATGCGGGTGCCGGCGGTGCTCGTTCCTTATCCGACCGCCAGCGACAATCACCAGTTTCATAATGCGCGCGCTTTTGAAGCCACTGGCTCCGCCCGGTTGTTGGAGCAGAAGACGGCCACCCCGGAACTCCTGGTGCAAATGCTTTCGGACCTGATCGAGAAGTCGGCCGTGCATGAGAACATCCAGAGCGCGCTGGCGCAGTGGCATTCCCCGCATGCGGCGGAACAGATCGCCGAAGCCATGCTCGCGGTGCTGGGAGCCGGAGTCGGCGAAGGTTTCCGCGCGGATCGTCGCGCGGTGGCTCCATTGGGCTCCCTGACTGCGGAGTCTGGGGAGAGTCCCCCCCGACCTTTTGACGCGCTTTGCGCCCATGAACCTCAAGCCGGACCCCTCACCCCGGCCCTCTCCCCTTCGGAAGGGGAGAGGGGGAATCATCGGCAGATCTCTGGCGAGCCGAGGTTCAGGAACAAAACAAAGCCACTCGCGCCTCCTCAAGCTGGCCGCTTGCGGACTCGGCGCACAACTGTTATCAGGTCGCCGCTGCTGGCTGGGAGGGGCGCTTGAGTCAGTCCGCTGCCATTCTGGAGAACGCTGGCTGCTGCGGGGCGCTGGTCCCAAGCGAACTTGCCGAACGAGTTTCGCCAACCACCGTGATTCGCTGCAATGAACCGCTGGCCAAACACACCACCCTGCGGGTCGGCGGGCCGGCGGACATTTACGTCGAACCGGCTTCAGAACAGGATCTGGCCGCCGTCCTTGCTTACTGCCACAGACATGGCTGGCAGCTCTTCGTTGTAGGACGCGGTTCGAACCTGCTGGTGAGGGACCACGGTTTTCGCGGGGTTGTCATATCTCTGGCGCAGCCGCAGTTCAGCCGGATCGAAGTCATGGGCGAGCGCCTTATCTGCGGGGCGGGTGCTAAACTCAAAATGGTCGCAGTCGAAGCCAAGCACAACAGCTTGGCCGGGCTGGAATTCCTGGAAGGCATCCCCGGCAGCCTCGGCGGCGGATTGCGGATGAACGCCGGCGCAATGGGCGGCGCCTTGTTCGACGTGGTCGAGTCTGTTCGGCTCATGAGTTTCGACGGCATCGCTCACGAGCGGACGGCGCAGGATATGACGGTTGACTATCGCAGTTGCCCGACGCTCAAGGACCATATCGCTCTGTCAGCGGTCCTCTGTGGCCAGGCCGGTTCGCGTGAGGAAATCGAGCAGCGCATGAACGAGTATAGCCGGAAGCGGTGGCAATCGCAGCCGGCGGCGCCGAGCGCCGGTTGTACGTTCAAGAACCCCGCCTCCATCCCCGCCGGTAAGCTGATTGATGAGCTGGGGTTGAAAGGCTCGCGTATCGGGGGAGCGCTCGTCTCCACTGAACATGGCAATTTCATCGTGAACGACGGCACCGCCACGGCTCGCGACGTTCTGGCACTGATGGAGGTCATCCGGCAGCGCGTCCGGGCGGAGCGCGGCATCGAACTGGAAACGGAAGTTGAGATTATTGGCGAATGAGTTCCGCGGCTAAAATACTCAACATCACCGTGATGCTCGGGGGACCGAGCGCTGAGCGGGAAGTGTCGCTGCGCTCCGGCGCCGCGGTAGCACAGGCGCTTCGCTCGCTCGGCCATCAGGTCCAGGAGGTGGACCCGAGCGATGAGAGATGGAAACTGCCCACCGGAACGGACATGGTCTTCCTGGCACTCCATGGCACCTACGGGGAGGACGGCACCGTTCAGCGCCGGCTCGATGAACTGGGCGCGATCTACACGGGCTGCGGCCCCGAGGCAAGCCGGGTCGGGTTCGATAAGTTCCTGACCAAACAGTGCTGCGTGGCGGCAGGCGTTCCGACCGCACGCTTTCTGCTCATTGAGTCGGCGTCGGCGAGCTGGCCGATGGGCTGGGATCCGCCCGTGGTGCTTAAGCCTGTCCGCCAGGGATCGAGCGTGGGCCTGCAATTTGTCGAGCGTGTTTCGGATTGGAGCAAGGCGTTGGCAGAATCGATGCGCTATGATTCCCAGGTCCTGATGGAGGAGAAGATTGTCGGCCGCGAATGCACCGTCGGCATCCTCGGCGACAGACCGCTACCCGTGGTCGAGGTGCGGCCCAAGACGGGCGTTTATGATTACCAGACCAAATACAGCGCCGGTGCGACGGACTATTTCTGCCCCGCGGAATTCGATGAGCCAACCACCGCGCGGATTCAATCCGCCGGGCTGGGCGCCTTTACGGCGATTGGCGGCCGTGATTATTCGCGCGTGGACGTGATCGTGCGGCCGACTGGCGAACCGGTCGTGCTCGAGGTAAACACTCTGCCAGGCATGACCGAGACCAGCCTGTTGCCCAAAGCAGCCGCTGCCGCCGGGATCGGCTACGCGGAGCTTTGTCAACGGATGGTGGACCTGGCCCTGAAACGTGAAACGTGAACGAAAAGCGAATGTGGTTTAAGCGCAAACCAAAGAACCGGCGGCTCGGACGCGAACAAGTGCTGGACGTTAAACTGCGCTCCAGCAAGATTCGCGCGGCGCGGACGCGGATGACGGCGGTCAGCCTGGGAGCCGTCTTCGCCACCGTCTTCGGTTTGTACCTGGCTTACCGGGGTGGTGAATGGCTGCTCAACCGCTTGGTTTACGAGAATCGAGCGTTCGCCATTGAGGAGATTGACGTTCAAACGGACGGTATTATCCCGGTGGACCAGCTACGGCGGTGGACTGGAGTCAAGCTGGAGGCGAATCTTTTGGCGCTTGATTTGGGGCGGGTGAAACGCGACCTCGAGCTGGTTCCGCTGGTGCGCTCCGTTTCGGTGGAACGTATCCTCCCGCGCGGCTTGCGCATCCGCGTGACCGAACGCGAGCCGATCGCGCGAATTAACGTGCCCCGACCGCGTGCGAGCGGCGGCGTTGAGTTGTCTGTGGTTCAGCTCGACTCGGATGGCTGGGTCATATTGCCGCTGGAACCGCGCGACCGCGCCACCGCTTCCGGCCAGTCCGATGAACCATTGCCGCTGCTCCGTGGGATCAATCCTAACACATTGCAGCCCGGTCGGCGCCTTACGGCTCCGCAAGTAAAGGCTGCCTTGCAGTTCCTCGTGGCCTTCGAACAGTCGCCGATGACTGGGCTGGCGGACTTAAAGCAGGTGGACGTGTCTTCCCCGGAGGTCCTGGTGGTAACGACCGGGCAGGGGAGTGAAGTGACCTTTGGCTTGACCGATTTCGAGCAGCAACTGCGGCGCTGGCACGCCATTTTCGAGTCCGGGCGAAAGAGCGGCAATGCCATCGGCACACTGGACCTCGCCGTGGCCAACAATGTTCCCCTGCACTGGATCGAGGCTGGCGCCATGCCGCCCGCGGCTCCCAGGTTGTCAAGACCCTTACGTTCAAAGAAGAAACATGTTTAATGCCTCATCGATCATCGTAGGACTGGAGATTGGCACGTCCAAGGTCTGCGCCGTCGTCGGCGAGCTGGGCGCCGATGGCGCGCTCAATATCGTCGGCCTGGGGCAGTCGCGCTCCCGGGGCGTGCGCAAAGGAGAAATCGCCGATGCGCCTGCCGCTGAGGAGGACGTGCGCCACGCTATTGTGGAAGCCGAACAAATGGCCGACGCCGAGATCCGCAGCGTCTATCTTGGTGTCACCGGCGCCCACCTGCGCGGATTCAACAACCGGGGCGTGCATCCGGTTGTCTCCACCGACCGCGAGATCTCGGAAGACGACGTGCAGGACGTTATCAAGAACGCCAAGGCGATCAACCTTCCCGCCCAGAACCATGTGATCCATGCCATTCGCCAGCATTTCCTCGTGGATGGGCAGGACGGCATTACCAACCCGGTGGGCATGCTCGGTTCGCGCATCGAGGTGGATGTGCATGTCGTGCATGGCAATCTGAACCGGCTGCAGAATGCGATTCGCACGGTCAAGGGGCTGCAACTGGAGGTGGATGATATTGTGTTCAACGGCCTGGCTTCCTCGCTGGCTTTGCTGACCAACGAGCAGAAAGAACTCGGCTCGCTGGTTATCGACATCGGCGGCGGAACGACCAACTACGTCGTCTATGCCAATGGCATCATCAAGCATACCGGGGTGCTGGCGGTGGGCGGCGATCACGTGTCGAACGACCTGGCCTACGGGCTGAAGGTGCCGCTCAGCCGCGCCGAGCAGCTCAAGCTCGAGCATGGGGCCAACTTCCTCGACGAAGCTGCGAAGGGACAGACGATCACCCTCTCCAGCGACCTGGGGCTGCCGCTCAAGACGGTCAACCTGGGGCACCTGCGCCGCATCATGGCGCTGCGGTTGGAGGAGATCTTCCAACTCGTCGGCCAGGACCTGGAGCAGGCCGGCGCCCTGGACTACCTGCGCGCGGGAGTTTTTCTCTGTGGGGGTGGGGCGCGCATCCCGCAAATCGCCCAGTTGGCGGAGCAGGTCTTGCAGATGCCCGTCTCGCTGGGCAAAACCAACTCGATCAGCGGACTCAAGTCCGCCCTCGACCAGCCGGAGTTTGCGACCGCCATCGGGCTGGTCAAGTTCGGCTCGTTTCATCAGCGTAAACGCGCCGCCAAATCATTCATGGCCGATGGCATCAAAAGCACCCTCAGCCAATTGTTTCGGCGCGGTTGAATGTTTCACGTTCCATGACTACCAACCTACAAAACGACGCCGGGGCGGAAACTCCCATAAAGCGTATTTCCATCAAGGTATTCGGCGTGGGTGGCGCCGGCATCAACGTGCTGGAGCTGATGCTCAAGGAAGGCCTGCCCGGCGTGGGCTTCGTGGCGGTGAACACCGATCCGCAATCCCTCGCCGCCTCCTCCGCTTCGGATAAGGTGCAACTGGAAACGCAGCTCCTGCGCGGGCTGGGCACGGGCGGTGACCCCGATCTGGGTCGCGCGCTGGCCGAGGAACAGTTGCCCAGGCTCAAATCGCTTTGCGAGGGCGTGGACGTTATTTTCATCCTGGCCGGCCTGGGTGGTGGCGCGGGTACGGGCATCAGCCCGGTGCTGGCGCGCGTGGCGAAGGAAGCGGGCGCCCTGGTGCTCGGGTTTGTGACCACCCCTTTTGCCTGTGAAGGCACCCGCCGCCAGCGCCTGGCGCAGCACGGGCTGGCGGAGCTCAAGTCCGCTGCCGATGGCGTTATCAGTCTGCCCAACCAGAAGGTGTTCAAGATGATTGACGAGAACACCAGCGTGCTGGAGACCTTCAAGATCACCCACGACTTTCTGGCCGCCGGGGTGCGCGGGGTCTGGCGCCTGCTGATGCGCCAGGGGCTGATCGACATTCATTTTGCCGACCTGGCGGCGCTCTTGCGCGGTCGCCACGGCGAGAGTTGCTTTGCCGTGGCTGAGGCGATGGGGCCGACGCGGTCGCGCGAGGTCATGGACAAGCTGCTGGCGCATCCGATGCTCGACGGCGGCCAGATGCTGGGTGAGGCGGAGGCTGTGCTGGTGAGCCTGATTGGCGGGCCGGACCTGACCATGGCCGAGGTCAACCGGGTCATGGAGCAGGTGAACCGCCAGTGCGAGCACGCGCAGGTGATCATGGGCGCCGCGATTGACGAGTCTTTCAACGAGCGCCTGGCGGTCACGCTGATTGCATCCTGCAAGGGCGTGGAGGCGGCGGCAACGGGCGAAACCGGGGCGGCGGGCAGTGGCGAGGAGTTTGTGACGGGACTGTTGCCCCGCTCGGGCCAGTCGCGGCGCAGCTCCAGGTTTGCCGCGCCCGCGCCGGAGCTGCCGCCGGACCAGAGGCAGCAACCGCTGGCCAGGCAGGGCCGGGGGGGCTCCCGCCCGCTCAAAGGCGCCTCCGCCCTCAGGCAGGGCCAATTGCCATTGGAGCTTGTCTCCAAAGGCCGTTTCGACAAGAGCGAGCCGACCATCCACAAGGGCGAAGACCTGGACGTGCCAACGTACATCCGGCGTGGTGTGGCGCTGAACTGAAAAGGCTCTCGCAGCAGTCCAAATAAGGGGGCAGTTCGGGAGGCCCCGGTTTTTCATAAACCGGTCAGCTTCCGTGCCGCCTGCCGCAATGCCTTTCCCCGGTCCGGCGGAGGCTTTTGGGGCTCTGGCTCCGTTTCGAGAAGGCAGCTGCACTTGGGACACAGGCTGCGTTTGGTATGTCCCACCAACCCCACACGCTTGACCTCCTGGTCCTGGATAAATGTCTGGCAGTGTGCACAATAGTAATGCCGCTGATCCGCTCCCTCGTCCGTTCCGATTGCCCCATTACCTTGCGAAGCTCCGGGCGTCGAACCCTGTCTGTGCATTTCAGGAACTGCCACGGTCCTGGACGAATGCGCCAGGCTAAACTGGAGCTCGCCGATCCTGAGCGGATCCCCCAGGCCAAGTTCGGGACCGGTCAGACTCCGCAGGTCGGTTTGCGCCAGGTCGGCCTGGCTCGGTGGCAGACACAGCACCTTCTCGCCCCGGAACACCAGCAGGCAGTGATGCGGTTCGACCGAGGGATGCCGTAGGACCAAGTCGTTGTCCTCGCTGCGTCCGACGCGAATGACGGGTCGGTCATACTCGAGGTGGATGGGGCCGAAGACGGCCGTATGGTAAATGAGCTTAAGCACCGTGCGCTTCGTCGTAACGGATTTCATCCAGCAGATCTTTGGCTTCGGCGAAGCCCGCCAGCGCGCATTTCTTGAGCAGGGACGCCGCCCTGGCGGTGTCGTGGTAGCCCGAGTTCGGTTCCAGTTGTAACAGCGCCAGGTTGAACATGGCGGTGGCGTTCTCCGCCTCCACCGCCTGCGTGAACAATTCAAAGGCCTTGGGCGTGTTCTTCTCCACGCCCAGGCCGTGAAAATACAGGTAGCCCAGATTGCACTGGGCGCTGGAGTAGCCCCGCGCCGCGGAGTCCGCATAGTAGTGCACGGCCTTGGTGGGGTCCACCGGCACGCCGTAGCCGTGTTGGTAAAGCCAGGCTAGGTTGTTAAGGGCAGCCGCATTGCCAACGCGCTCCGCCTGCAAGAAAAGTTCCCGCGCCTGGTCGTAGTCGCGCTCCACCTTGAAACCCTTGTACGCAATACAGCCCAGCAAGTTCCAGGCGTCGCCCGAACCCATCTTGGCAGCCTTGTGCAACATCTCCCGGCCCAAGGCGAAGTCATTGTAAAACGTCTTGGTAAAGATGAGCAGCCGGCCGAGGTTGTAAGCGGCTTCCACGCACCCGCGCCCGGCGGCGCTGCGATAGTAGCGAAGGGCTTCCTCCTCATCGAGGTCCGTGCCCAGCCCCAGTTCCTTCATATAGCCGCAGTTGGATACGGAGATGACATAGCCGCGCTCGGCGGCCTCGCGGAATTTCTCAAACGCCAGATTCAGGTGGCGCACGCAGCCGAAACCGTGCTGGTAACAGACCCCCAGGTTGTTGAGCCCATCGAGGCTGCCGCGCTCGGCGGCTTTGGCATAGCAGTTGAAGGCCACCTCGGAATTCACTTCGACGCCGTACCCCTGGGCGTAGATCACCCCGAGATTGTATAGCGCCAACGCATGGCCCTTGTCGGCTGCACGCCGTAGAAACGCCAGGGCGATGCTGTGATTCTTCCGGACACCGTCGCCGCAAGCGTACATCGCCCCCAGAGTTGCTTGCGAATCCGCGTTGCCAGCCCGGGCCGACTGGCGCAACAGTGACAGCACCATGTCATTGTACTCCGGGGAATCCGAGTAGTGGGTCGGCGCGACCTGGCCGGCCACCGTCGTCACCACAACGTCCGTTGAAGGTTCGTGTTGGATCGCGTCGTTCATAATTGAGCCCTCGCGTTCATAGCTCCTTGCCACCACTGCGCCGGCCTTGCACCTTGGGGCCAGCCAGCCGCTGCGAAGAGCCGTTGGTTCATTGCTCGCATCTGCGCCGTCAACCTTATAAAACAACCGCTGCAGCCTCATATCAAGCAGAGAATGGGCAGCAATTCTCATTATGGAGGATATGGGGACGCCGGGTGAGGGTAGGCCCATAATGAGAATTGCTGGAGAATGGGCCAAGGTCCAAAGTCAGGGATCCAGTGTCGGAGACGCGCATCGATCAGAAGGCCGATTGGACCCAGTATGACACTTACTTAACAAAGTCCGGCCATACCTTATCCGGCTGATCGGCTGTCGGGATGTGCTGGTGCGCGACCTGACGCTGCGGGACTCGCCTATGTGGGTCCAGCTAAGGCATGTGTCGCCACATCGCGGTCTGGTTGGACTTATAGACGGTATTTTCGTCCTGCGTGAACAGGAAGTCGTAGGTGACCACCTTCTTCTGGTTACCCTCGCGGACGTTGGTAGCCTTGAGCTGCAGCTCCAGCGGCTTGCCAATAAGGGCCATATTCGGATAGCGCGCCTTGTGAATGAGCGCACCCACCCCGATCCAGCCCTCCCGGCAGCGCAGCCCAAGCACGTAGTAGGCGTGTACGAACCCCAACATGCCGGTCAGATGGACCAGCAAACCGCCGTTGACGTGGCGCGGGTGCCGCACCGGGTCCACGCGTTGAAAACAGGTCAGCGGAAGATCGGGGCGCGTGGAAAAGCGTGCCTGGACCAGACCACGTTCCATGTCGATCTGAACCATTTCGTCCAGCAGTACCGCCTCAGGCAGGTAGAGGCAATCAGCCAGAAATTCGGCGTCCAGGGGTATGGCGCGCCGATTGTTACTGATAGCCGGAATTTGTTTTCTCGCGCGGTCGCGTGAAGTCAGCGCGGCGTGGGTGAGGGAGAATTGCTTTTCGGGCTCACTCATTAGTGCCCCAATGCAGCCAAACGGGAGCCCTGATGTCAAACGCAAAGCTTCGCCGGAAAGCTTCGCGTGCGCATCATAGAAT
>SESF01030797.1_pt1 | contig 12157 bp, 11 predicted proteins | sample 3171521 | NCBI WGS metagenome assembly SESF01 (sample SAMN10866945, study PRJNA518727) | freshwater metagenome | biome: subpolar coniferous forest; feature: holomictic lake; material: water; isolation source: holomictic Lake 227, 6 m and 8 m depth | place: Canada: near Kenora, Ontario | collected...
CTAGCGAACGCAGTGAGCGTTAGCGCAGCTTCAGCACGTCGACCGCGCACGCGCGGTCGTTCAGTTTAGGGCGCTGCCCTGAGGGACAGGAAGAGCTGGTTGCCCGCTTCGGACTGGCGGAGACCCACAGTTCCGCCCATCGCGCGGGTGAGTTCTGCGGAGAGGGGAAGGGCCAATCCCAGTTCCTCGATGCGGGAGGAAGCCCGCTCGTAGGAAAAGGTGTCGAAAAAAGAGCGCCGAAGGCTTTCTGGCAGGACTGGTGCTTCGAAGGATAGCTGCAATTCCACCAGGTTCCCTTCCACTCTGGAAATGTATGCCCTGATGACGGAATAGGGAGTGGCAAGGCGCCCGGCTGCGTCCAGGAGGGCCTTGAGTACCTGCCTGAGGAGTTCGGGGTTGGCGAGGATCGTCGCATGAACATCGGAGGGGAGGCTGATTTCGATCCCGCGTGCATCCAGCAAACCCCTGAGTGAATCCAGGCAGCTTCCCAGGGGTCCGGCGAGGTCGACCGGCTCGGTGGCTATGGTCGCGCTGCCACTCTGGAGTTCCGCGAGCTGCAAGGCAGCGTCGATGGACGAAAGGAGGCGCCCCCTCGAACGCTCGAGGAGGATTTCATAATCCGCGCGGAGCTTCCTGTCGGGCATGGCCTCGATCGCCAGCTCGGCGATGCCCAGTATGCCGTTGGCAGGCGTGCGCAATTCATGGGAGATGGTCCTGAGGTAGTCCTGGCTTCCCGCGTCCAGGGTGCGCAGGCGCGCGTTCGCCACCTCGAGTTCTGCAGTCCTTGCGGCGACCTGCGCCGAAAGGTCGTCTCGAAGCTGTTTGAGCTCCATGTGGTTCCGGATTCTGGCCAGGGTAATGAGGGGATTGATCGGCTTGGTGATGTAGTCTACGGCCCCGAGGGAGAGTCCCTTCCTCTCGTCCTCCTCGTCGATCCTGGCGGTCAGGAAAATGACCGGGATGACGCTCGTTGCCGGGTCGGCCTTGAGCTGGCGGCAGACCTCATATCCATCCATGACCGGCATCATGATGTCCAGGAGGATGAGGTCAGGCTTTCGGTCGGAACGGGCAATGCGGAGCGCTGTCTCTCCACGGGTGGCGATCTTGACCATGTAGTCGCCCATCAGGAGGTCCCCCATGATGACCAGGTTCTGCTGCTGGTCATCGACCACGAGTATGGTGGGCATTGGTTTGTCCAGATCTTCCATATTCATTGAAATCCTCGAAACTGCGATCCTGTAAGAATACACCACATCGTGGAAATGTGAAGGGGCGTTTCGCGCAACTTAAGCCAGGCCCTCAGCCTCGGAGCAGCTCGCCGAGGAGGCCGCTCCAGTAGGCCACCTCGACCAGGATGCGGTTGAGGAGGTCCTGGGGGAGTTCTCCGAGGCGATGGGCATCGGGCTGGGTCCACAGGAGGTAATCGCAGGAGGCAATGAGTTCGCGTAATGCGGTGTTTCCGGGATGGGGAAGGCGGCCCCTGAGGATGGATTCAATACCGATGAGTTGCCGCAACTCTGACCCGAGGAAGGACCGGCCGATGGAACGGAGGAGGGTGGCGTCGGATGCAGGCGTGGCCATGTTCGGCAGCGGCGGGCCAGCCGATTGTGGGTCGGCTTCGGGCGGTGGAAAGGACAGGATCAGGGCCAGGGCCTCCTCAGGCGAAAGCCGCCTGAGACCAAGGTCGAGGCCTCCGGTGCCTCGGAGGTCAAGGAGCTGTCCCGGGGCCAGTGCCTTCCTGGCGGCCACAAGCTCGGATGCGAGCGCGGCATAGCGCGAAAGGACAGGATCGCAGAGCCAGCCTGAGGGGGTCCTCTGTGCTTCGATCCGGAAACTGCCGTTGAAGTCAGCCTCACCGCAAAGCCTCCCTCGCCTATGCTCGGCCGCCAACAGGGCGGGGGCTCCCCGCGCGTGGCTCTGGCCAACAGGCCAGGCGAAGTCGAGGCCTGAAATGAGGACGGGAGCCTCGGCCAGGCCCAGGACGACCTCGAGGGCGTGGACGCCAACAGAGCCCAGGGGAGGCAGGCTGAGGAAGGGGAGGGGGAGGGCTCCAAGCCTTCGCAGGAAGGGACCCTCCTCTATGGCGGTAAGGCTGAGGTGGGTCCTCCCCCCAGCTGCCTTGAAGCTGGCCGGATGGGAGGAGAGGTCGGCCAGGAGGGGGACTGCCCTGCCTTCGAGGGGGAGGAAGTCCCGGAGGTTCCAGATCTGCGCCTCGAGGCAGACAACAAGGTCGGGCAGGTAGCCTGCCTGGACCAGGGGGCCCACTGCAGTATCGACGGCTACCAGGTCAAGCAGATTCCGGCAGCGGTGGAGGAGGGGAAGGACGAGTTCAAGGCTGGGGCCTGCGCCACAGAGGAGGACAGGCTTCCGAAAGGGGGAAAGGGGCTCAGGGGCGATCTCGTCGAGGCGGGAGAGGTTCCTGAAGATGTTGCGCACCCAGAGCCGTCCCATGGCCATGAGGGAGACGCGGTTTTTCCAGAAGGCGGAAAAGTCCTCGTTGAGGAGGGCCTCGGCTTTTTCGTAGGCGCCTGGCGAAAAGGCGGCCCCCCCTGAAAGCCGGACAAGCCGGACCCTCCTGAAGCGGCCGAGCCTGCGGGCAGCCCCCACAAGGGCGCCAGGGTCGAGGCCCTCCACAAAGGCGAAGCGGGTACTGGCGGCCAGGCCTTCGGGCAGGCAACTGCGCGAAAGAGCCGCGAGGGCAGGATCGGCTTCGATGGCCAGGACAGCACTGTCGGCGGGCAGGGAAGCCAGCAGCTCGGCCAGCCCGTACCAGAGACCGGGTGAGGCCAGCAGATGAAGGCGGGCTGGTTCAGGTTCATATGCCAGAGCCAGGCGCTGCGCATGACGAAGGGGGCCGCGCTCCGGATAGAGGAGGCGGCCCCGATACTGGATATTGGCCTGAAAAGAGCTTTCTCGTATGCGGGGCAGGGAATCGGTCATGGAAATCCCGAAACCGCCCCGCCTGTCAACTTTGGGTCTTAGGGGTGAAGTACTTGAGATAGACCTTCGAGAAGTCGTCCTTGAATTTCGGGCTGGCCAGGAAGTTGGCCTTGACGTCCTCATCGATCTTCTGCTGCATCAAGTAGGGGTAGTAAAAGGCAAGCATTCCCGCGTCTGCCTTGGATACGGCTTCCTTGACCTTGAGAACCAGAACGTTCTCGCCAAGAATCACTGGCTCGGAGACAGCGCCGGGGGCGAGCCCGAAGGCAGCGCTCAGGAACTTCTCGCTGCGTGAAGCGCTGGCGAGTTCCGGAACCCCTGAACTCGGTATCGGCGTGAAGAGTGGAGCAGACTGGCCGTAGAGGTTGAGGGTGAGGTTGCCATAGTCGAGGGAGAAGGGTCCCACAGACTTGACCTCGACGCTTTCCTTGCGGGCGTTTGCGGCAAAGTCGGCTGCGGGGAGGGCTGCAAAGGCCTTGGCCTTGGCTAGGGCCCAATCCTCCGCCTTGGCGTGCTCGACGCCCATGACACGGGACCGCGCGTTGGCAAGTACGGAGGGATCGGCGAAGTCAGCCGGCTTGACCGCGTCCTCAAGCTTGTAGAGGGCAAAGGCTCCTGAACTCGTCTTGAGGACGGAGGACAGCGCCGCCTTCTGAAGGGTAGCGACCGCATCGGCGTCGGTCTTGACGGAAAGCTCGTCCTGCAGCTCGTGGAAGAAGCGGAGGCCCATATCGCCCCCCTGTTTGGCCCAGGAATCGGTGGAGGAAGCCTTGGCAGCTTCTGCGAAGGCCAGTCCGCCCGCGATCCTTGCCCTGAGGTTCTTGAGGTCGGATTCCTTGTCCATCGTGATGCGTGAGAGCTTGAGGCGCTGGAAAAGCCTGGTGTTTGACTGGGCCCAGGCGAGAACTTCGCTGTCCGGATAGCCCGCCAGGGGGAAGAGCGCGTATTCGACAGTTCGCGTATCCTTGGCCATGGTCCCCAGGAATTCTATCTCCTTGGAACTGGGTTTGATGTTGTAGACGGGATTGGCGTAGGTCTGCACGAGGATGTCATCCATGAGCTGGGTGCGCAGATCGAGGCGCTGGGATGTGCCCATCTGGCGATAGAGTCTCGTCGAGAAGGCTCCGTTTTCCTGGAACTGGCCCAGGGTAAGGATCTTGCGGTCGATGATCTCATCGGGTATGACGAGTCCGGCAGTCCGTACCGCGTCGAGGATGCCCTCGTGTACGGCCGCAAGCTCGAAGGCCTGGCGATAGATCTGGTAGTTCCGCATCTGGTTGCCGAGCTCGGAGTTGTCCGACGAGGGATTTGCCTCGCTGATTGCCTGCACTTCGCGCACCATGTAGGAGCCCTGGATATAGGAGATCGGCTTGCCGGCGAAACTTCCGAAGGTCAGGGTGCCGCCGCCTGAAGCGCCGGTGCTGGTCGGGAAGAAGACGAAGGCTACGATGACGAGGATGAGGAAAGCGATGGTGCCGGCGTAGATGAAGGGATTCTTGATCCCGCGCTTGGGTCCATCGGAACCCGCTTTCTTGACGGGTGCCGGTTTTACGGCCTTGGGCTTATCTGTCTGGGGTGCCATGATTTCCTTCCGTAGGGTATGGGGAAAAACTCCGAAACTAAGGTCGATTTCAGGAACGAAACGACGGCGACAGTACCACGCAGCAGGAACGCCTGTCAACGTCGGCTCTGTTTGCCCCTATGCCTGTCGTTGTTGGTTCGGAATCTGGCTTTCTTGCCTTCTTTCGAGCCGTACATCGCAGAATCCGCGAAGCCCAGGAGCTCCTCGGTGGAACCTCCATGGTCGGGGTAGACTGCGATGCCGACGGAAATGCCAACCCTGCACTCGGAACCTTGCATGACCATGGGCTGCCCGACGACTTCGGCCAGCTTGTCGATGGTCCCCTCGACGTCGGCTACATCACGTACGGCGTTCAGCACAATGACGAACTCGTCGCCGCCGACGCGGGCAACCGTGTCTGTGGCGCGCATGCAGCTGCGGAGGCGTTCGGCCACCAGGATGAGGGCCTGGTCGCCAGCGAGGTGGCCAAAGCGGTCGTTGATGGGCTTGAAGTCGTCAAGGTCCATGAAGAGTATGCCCACCTTCGTGCCGGATTTCGCTGCTTCGGAGACAGACTTCTGGATGAGATCGAAGAGGAGGCGCCGGTTGGGCAGGCCTGTGAGGCTGTCATGGTTGGCCAGATGGGAGGTCTGCGAGGCCGCCATCTCCAGCTCGGCCTTTTCTCCGAGGATACTGCGGTTTCTTTCGGCGAGTCGGTCATGGATGGCGCTGTTCTCGATGGCGATGGCTACGTAGGGACCGAGGGCTTCGAGGAGGGTAAGCTGGCCCCTGCTGTAGGCGTCCTTCCGGTAGCTCTGCACGGTCATGAGGCCAGTGACGTGCTCATCGATCGAAAGGGGTATGAAGATTACCGAAGAGCTCAGCTTGCCGCGGCCGGAGGGCTCGCCACTGATATAAAGGTGGAGTTCGGACTCAAGGTCGTTGATGAAGACAGGCTTGTGCTGCGCGATGCACCAGGCGGCGATGCTGCGTTCCGGATCGAGTTTCTTGAGAGGCCGGTGAATGCGCCTGCCCTCCTCGAAAAAGGCCTTCCAGTCGAGGCTGTCTTCATCCTCGACATAGACCGCGATTCCGAATACTGCTGTGTCCATGTGGCGTTCGAGGCTGTCCCTGACTGTGGAAATCACGGTATCGAGGTCGAGGCTCGAGGTGATGGCTTGCCCGATTTCGGAAATGGACAGGAGCTGCTGGTTGAGTTCCTCGAGAGCCTCGCTTTTTTCCTTGAGCTCGATGTTGCGGAGACGGTATATCTCTGCTTCCTGCCGGGCCTTTTCCGTTTCATAGCGTACTGTGACATTCTTGATCTTGCGGCTCGTATCCTCGCCCAGGAGTTCCCTCTCGTAGCCGAGGTAGCGGCGGTGGAAGGCGAGGGCAGTGCGCCAGTTGCCCGAAGCCTCGTGGACATTGGCAAGGCGGCCACAGACCTCGTGGAGAAGGTTCTTGGCGCCAAAACGCTCCGCTCCGGCAGCTGCCTCGTTGCAGCTCCGGAGGGCAGACTCGAGGTCGCCGTGCTTCATGTGAAGGGCGCCGAGCTCGAGGAAGGCCCAGACTCGCCATCGTTCGTTCTTGAGGGTCTCGGTGAGCTCGAGGACCCGCATGAAGTGCTGCATCGCCTCATCGTCCAGGTTTTCCGCCACCGAGATCCTGCCTAAGACGAGCTCGGCCTCAGCCTCCCGGTTGAGGTCTCCAGCCGTCTTCGTGATCGCCAGGGCCTTGGATGCAAAATCCCGGGCGAGGACCTTATTGTCGAGGCTGAGAAAAGAAGTGCCGATGTTGACCAGGACATTGGCGACGACCTCGGAATCGGCGGTGTCGCCGAGCGCCTCATAGGCGCGGAGGAACCAGTCAAGGCCCTCCTTGATGTCCCCACGCTCCAGGCAGATCTCGCCGATGTTGTTGAGCGAGACTGCCTCCCTGACGAGGTTGCCGTGGACGCGCGCCTCCTCGAGGCTCTGGGTATAGTGGTCCATGGCCATGTCGTAGCGTCCGAGGTCATGGTGGCACACACCCAGCGCGTTGTGCGCCTTCATTCGGCCAAGTGAGTCGCCGATGGTCTCGAAATCGTCAAGGGCCTGCCTGAAAAGCTCGATGGCTTCTTCGGCACGCGAAAGGTAGTAGGTGCACCAGCCGAGGTTGAGCCGTGATTCCGCGATTCCCTTCCGGTAGTCCATCCGGAGGGTTGCGGCAAGATTGGCTTCAGCTCGGGTCAGGGCCAGGGCGGGATCGGAGAGGGTGAGCTCCCAGATGGACTCGTTGGCCAGGTCAATTGCCAACAAGGACGGTCCCTGAACCTTCGCCGTGTCCGCAGCACTGACCTTGCTATCGGGCCCTGTCGTGGGTTTCCGGCCCATGCTCAGGCTTCCTGCCTCAAACAAGCCCCGCGGCATCGTTGGATTCCCTGCCGTAGTTCGGGTCGAGGTCGTTGAGGTACTTGAGGACTTCCTGGGCCCGGCTCTGCGCATGCTCGTACCAGATTGTGTACAACTCCCCTTCGATGCTACCAGGAAAGGGCGCGCCCTCGATGTCGGACATGAGCTGGCGGAGCAGACCAAGGCCATGGTCGTCCATGGAAGCCTCCTTCACGGCAAGTTTCCCCGCAAGCTGGTTTCGGGACGACTTTGCTTGGCTAAGTGTACATCCGCCTCGCCGGAAATCAAGACTGTGGTGGCCTGGGAATAGTCTGCAGCGAGGCGGCTGGCTGCCTCGAGGAGTTCTTTTTCGGTGGTAGCCAGGATGGCGTCTCGCTTGGCCTGGCGGGCTGTGTCCTCGATGCCGAAGAGTTCGCGGCGGAAGTCCACCTGGGACTTTTCCTCCGGGAGGAGGGGCTTCAAGTCGCGCCCACCGACACCGATGACCGCCTCGACGGCAGCGCGCATGCCTCCTCCCTTTGCAGCTTCTTCAAGGACGCGGCCAAAGGCCGAGAAGCTCGCTACGGGGCCCGGATCGCGGTAGGTCGAGAAGCTCGCCACGCCCTCGAGTCCGTCCACCCAGAACGAGGCCCCGTAGGCTCCGCCCTTTACCCGGATCTCGTCCCAGAGGGCGCCCCGGTTGAGCATCTGCGCAAGGACAGACTCGTGGGCATGACTCGGTGCTTCGAGGCGTGAGCCGCGCAGGGTGGCCGCGGCAAAACCCACCTCAGAGGTGATGGTAAATGCTTCGTGGCGATCGCTTGGTTCGAGGGAGGGAGCTTCGGGGTAGGCCCTGGTGGCCAGGGCTGGGAGGAGGGCCGGGAGGAGAGGCAGCCGCTCCTCGAGGGCTGCCCGCGCTGCATCGATGCGAAGTGGATCGGCTGTCAGGCTTGTGGAGAGGCCCTCGCGTGCAAAGACAGCTCTATTGATAAGCCCGAGTGCGCTGGCGATGTCGGCAATCTGGGGCGTGGCACGGAGGGATTTCACGAATGCAGTCTGGCTTGTGCCGCGCCAGCTCTCGTCGATGGAGAGCGAGGGGCTCCAGGCTGCGGCGGCGCGGGCGACGGCAAAGGAGTTGCCCGCGGGGACGACGGCCGACAGGATGTCGTTCCCGAGCTCCGAAAGAAGGTCGCCGACGCGGGCGTGGTCGGTGGTATCTGCGCCAGCGAGGAGGGACAGGGCAAGGCCAAGGGCCTCGTCGAAGCGCTCGGCGAGGGCCTTGAGACGGAAGAGGATAAAGGTCCGAGTCGGAATCCCTGGGGTCTGACCCCGCGCTCCTCCAAGTCTGCTGGCCTCCAGCGAGGCGGAGAAGCCGCCCGAACAGGCTGCCAGGGCCTCGGCCACCTTCGCCCAGCCCATGCCCTCCATTCCTGCACTCGTGGCAAAGCGGGAGAACAGGGGCATCCAGACCTGGGCCTCGCGGGGCAGGCTGTCGATGGGGAAGGCCAGCTCGAGGTAGACGATCCCATTGGTAAACATCGGCCGTGACGAAAGGGCCACGCCCGCGACCCTCCCGCTCTCGCGGTGGATGACCTCGACCTTCCGGGGCAGGTCAGAGACGCGAAGCATCGGGATGGCCGACAGGAGTTCCTCGGGGTCGCTGGCTGACTGGAGGGCGGCAAGACCCTCCTGGTCGGCGCGGACGCGGGCCAGGCCCTCCTGGCCAAGGCTGGCTGCGAGGGCCGCCATGCGCACCGAAGTCTCCGAGGCGCGGCGCTCGAGGAGGCCCGCCTCAGGGTGGACGGTAACTGTCGTGCGGTGGGGATTGTCAATGATCCATGTGTGGGCGAGACCCTCGAGCCAGCAGGGATCGACGGCAAGGGCGGCGCGTGCGCCTGCGAGGACACGCTCGAAGGAGAGGGTCGCCTCGGGTGGCGAACCGTGGATCCAGCCCCTGAGCGCCCTGAACAGAAGTCTGAGGCCGAAGGTGGAGGAGCCGCGGCGGACCTCGCGGTTGGCGAAGGCGATGGAGTGGAAGGCCGTCTCGCGGGCCTGTTCGGGAATCCCCGCGTCGACATAGCTCCGGATAGTCTCAATTATGAGGGACTCGACCGCGGCTTCGCTCTCCGGCGCCGTGCCCCGGAGGCCCGCCGACAGGATGACCTGACGGTACTGCGTGTCGATCCCGCACTGCGGGGAGAGGTCTTCGCCAAGCTCCGAGACGCGGAGGGCCTGGGCCAGGGGGGCACCATCATGCCCGAGGAGGATCTCCCCGAGGAGCTCGATCCCGAAGGATTCCAGCTCGTCGGTGATCTGGGGCCCGAGCCAGTTGACGACGACCTGCGAGGTGGATTCCGCGCCTTCCGCAAGAGGGAAGGGCACATCGATACGGAGTGGAGCCTCAAAGCGGCCCTGGACGGGGATGGCCGTGTCCGTCCCCGCTCGGCCGCTGGCGTCCCGGCTTTCGAAGCCGGACAGGAAGCGTTCCTCGAGGAAGGCCAGCTCCTCGCCGAGGTCGATGTCGCCGTGGAGGAAGATCCTGCAATTGGATGGATGGTAGTGCTCCTCCCAGAAGCGCTTGAAGCCTGCGTAGTCCAGGTCGGGGATGCGCTCGGGGTCGCCGCCAGAGTCCATGGAGTAGGGATGGCCCGGGGAAAAGAGCTTCGTGGAGGAGGCTGTGCCCGCCAGCGAGTCCGGTGAGGCGTAGTCCCCCCGCATCTCGTTGTAGACCACTCCCTTGATGATCAAGGCTCCCCTTGCGTCCACCTCGAGGTGGTGGGCCTCCTGCATGAAGGTCTGCCGCGTGAGGAGGGGGTGGAAGACTGCGTCCCCGTAGACCGAAAGCAGGTTGAAAAAGTCGGCCTTTACAGCGCTCGCTGCGGGGTAGGCTGTCTTGTCGGGCCAGGTCAGGGCATTGAGGAAGGTCGCGAGACTGCGCCTCGACAGTACGAGGAAGGCGTCCTTGACCGGGTAGGCCTCGGAGCCGCAGAGCACCGAATGTTCGACGATATGGGCGACGCCGGTAGAATCGTGCGGTGGCGTTCGGAACACGAAGGCGAAGGAGTTCTCCACATCCTCCGCCGCGAGCTTCCAGACCTCGCAGCCGGTTTTCCGGTGCCTGAGGAGGATGGAAGAGCAGCGGAACTCGGGCAACTCGTTTTCTGAAACCGTCTCGAAGGCGGAGTGGTAGGATTTCATTGGATGAGCATGGCGAGGGGCGGGGAGAGGGTCAAGCTGGAGGGCTGGCGGCTTCCTTACTTCAGAAGGGAGAGCACAAGGGCAAGGGTAATAAGCGCCATGGCGGCTATGCTGCCTTGCCAGGGTGTATCCGCCTTGGTCTTTTTGTGGAGCTGGAAGTTGAAGTAGCCCAGGCCTGCGCAGAATACCAGCGCCAGGACCGGTATCGATACGGCCAGGACTAGACTGTGATCGTAGCGGTTGAGGATAGGCAGGACTATGAGCATCAAGCCGACAATCAGGAAGCCAAGCCCTGAAAGATTGACGAGGGTGAGAATCGTGGCTTGAAGGTTCGGGCTATGTTCCTCCCACTTCATCCCGGCCCCTTCCTCATGGAAGGGGAGATACCGTCTTGCAAACATGGTCGCGTAGGCCATGAAGAGGCAGATGATTCCGACAGCGGCAAAGAGGACAATCGAGGCGATTTCAAGGACTGAGATCATGGATACCCCTCCTTAGAGAAAGACGCTTTTTCGACTATAGGCATTGTGAGGCAGTCCTGCCACTTGAGCCAGGCTGCCAGGCAGGCAGGCAGCAATCCCAACTCACCAGCTCACAACAAAAAGGCCAGAGATAGTGCCAAAGTGGGCATCGCGCGTGGCTACGGCAGCTCCGAGCGCGAGGGCGGTGGCAGCGATCCAGAGGTCGTTCGTGGGGAGCGGACTACCAGTGGCTCTGAGATTCTTGACGAGCATGCCATACTTCTCTGCCTCTTTCAGGCCAAGCTGATGGAGGCGCACGCCTGGCTGCCCCAGAAATTCCAGAAGACCCGCCCAGTTCGCTTCCCAGCGATTTCCGCCGAGGAAGCCCGCGAGCAGCTCCCCCACAACGATGGTGGGAACTATCAGTTCGTCCGCTTCCTCGAGAAGGTCGATAGCCGCCTGGTTATCGCGCCGAAATGCGGAATAGGCATTGGTATCGAGCACGAGGGTCATCGCCAGACATCCTCATCGATGATGCCGAAAGCCACCTGGGTGGCTTCGAAGGCATCGGCTTCTTCCTGTGACCACCTACCAGGCATGTCGCGCAGGTTGCGTTTTTTTCCGCTGCTCTCTTCGAGGCCGATTGCCTTGAGCAGGAGGAGATTAGCCACCTCGCTGAGGCTCGAATGCTGATCGTCGGCACGGCGCCTGAGTTCAGCCTCGACACGGGGGTCAAGAGCGCGAAGCGTGATTTGACTCAAGGTCTGCCTCCTGAGTCAATGCTAGAGTCAAACAGGAAAGAAGGCAAGCCATGATCTCCCTCGGGCCTTGCCCTCGAGCTGCTTGAGGGGCTGCAGGGCAGGCTCTTGCCACCGCTGGGCTCTGCCTGAGAAGCGGAGCACGTGAGAGTATCATTGACATTCCCCTATTCCATCCATATCATAATTTCATGGAATCTACCGTATCCACCAAGAACATGGTTTCCATACCTCAGGCGATCGCTAGGCAAACCGGCATTACTCCTGGATGGAAACTGGACTGGAGAATGGGCGAACACCCTGACGAGCTCATCGTCACGGTTATCCCCGACCGGGCTGAGCGGGCACGCAGGCTGCTCGGGAAAGGGCTTCAGTACGCAGCAGAACGTCATGCAGTCGACGAACTCCTGTCTGAGCGCGAGGCAGAGGGGTGAGTCTGTTCCTCCTTGATACCTCCGCCCTTCTTGCCCATTTCCGCAATGAAGCGGGTGCAGCCCGAGTCCAGGCCATACTCGAAGACGAAGGGGCTGAGCTGCTGATCGCTGCTGTCTCGGTGACTGAACTGGCGCGCAGGGTTGCAGAACTCGGTGCCGGAACCATGGAAGCCCGAGCCGTCGCCCTGGAATACGCAGCCCTCGCTGACCGGGTGATCTCCGTGGATACTGCCCTGTCCATCCGGGCCTTTGAGCTTGGAGCAGCTTCCGCAAAGCGCCTCCCTTTCGTCGATGCCCTTATCGCTTCAGCCGCCTGCCTTCACGATGCCATCCTTGTTCACCGCGACCCGCACTTCGGGTCGATCCCGATGGAACTGCTCAGGCAAGAGCTTCTCGAATGATTTTCATATATTGCCCAATTTAACCCTAATTATTC
>SESF01002359.1_pt1 | contig 12153 bp, 14 predicted proteins | sample 3171521 | NCBI WGS metagenome assembly SESF01 (sample SAMN10866945, study PRJNA518727) | freshwater metagenome | biome: subpolar coniferous forest; feature: holomictic lake; material: water; isolation source: holomictic Lake 227, 6 m and 8 m depth | place: Canada: near Kenora, Ontario | collected...
TTTAGGTTCTTGATCTACAGTAGGTAATAATTCCAATGCCCTAACTGCTTCTTCTATAGTAGGGCGATAGTGATATCCAACTTTGAATACTTTTTGTTCTTCCCAAGGACTAATCTTTAAGTCACGCCCGTCACTACGTTGCTGTATTAGAGTATTGTATGCTTGTTGATCATCTAATAGAATAGCACCGCCTCTGCCAATATCTAAAGGTTTACTATAGCCAAAGCTCAGACATTGCATCTGCCCTTGTCGATACATGCCCATTTGAAGTTTGCGTGCGCTATCCCAAATGCGTGTACCTATGAACTGATATTCACCAGTCCACAATTTATCAGTATAATCGTAACTAATGCCTAGCTTATGCATGGTCATAGGAATACTAAGATATGTATATGCTGGAAATAACACACGAGAAATGTTATCATATCGCAGACAAAGTTCGATAGCGTGCGTACAACAATCAGTCATAACAACATAAGGCGCACCGGTAAGGTCGCCTAATGCTTGTTCAAACTTTATTATTGCATCAAAACTCATCTAATGTTTTCTAATAATGCAGTTGCTGAAAAGAAATTGTGATGTAGACTACGTGCTTGTTGTGGAACTAACTTAGCGTACTCATCATAGTCAGTCATAAACTCTACAATCTTTGCACATAATAGGTTTTTGTGATGTAGATAACTGCTAAATGACTCAGTCCACTCTGTTGGATACTTCCAAATCTCAGCATACATTTCACTATATGATAGTCGATCTGGTACTAGTGGAATAGCATCAGTAAGCGCACCTTCATACATACTAATACCTAATGTTTCTTGTAGGTTAGCACTAAACACCATTTTAGCTTCGCCTAGTAAGGTATGATATGCTTGTTTAGTTAAGCCATGCTCCTGACAGACAATCCATTCGTATTGTGGTAATGCTTGAGCTAGGTCTTTAAAGATCTCAACTTGCTTCTCTGGTGCTATACGATGTGGAAATAAGATTAAGTCACGCTTCTTAGTCTTATAAGGCGTAATGGTTTCTGGCATATATTCCATTGGCCATCCACTGCGTACAATCTTACCTTCAGTAATCATGTCTGCTTTATCTTCCTCAGCCCAGGGATTTTCAAATAATCCATCGTTAAATATAACTGCTGAAAACATATCGATGTGAAAGTCTGTCGCAAAGTAGTTATGATCAATGGCCGCAAAGAAACTCTGCTCTGCATGTCTTACCCACGGTTTAGCGCCAATAAGACGTCCTAAGAAGTCTTGTGGGTCATAACTACCAGCATGCCAAAGTGCGTGTATAGTTACAGGTATGCCCAATAGCTCAGACATGTACTTAAGGTTAATGATGCCAGGATGCCAAGCGTCAGTGAAAATAAAATGATCACCTGTCTTGACTCTACCTTCCGTAAATAATCTTCCCATTTGCTCAACTTGGTTGGCTTTGTAAATGTTAGTACCACCAAAGTTAAGGAAGGCACCAGGAGTTGTAGCACTAGGTATGTCGTGAGGTCCTGCAATAACATATACTTCATGTCCGTGTTCCTCAAGCAACTTAGGTACATGGGCTTTCCATTGACCTGTGTACCTAGTTTCTACTGCTTCTAGATCAACTAGAAATACAGTCATTAGTTACGGCCTCTGTTTGGAGGAGTTACTCCATTGCGAGCCTGCCATTGTTGGCGTTTCTTGCGGCGTTCTTGCCACTCACGATACTCAACTGACTTATACAAATCAGCCTCATCGTACTTGATCATACGGAAACGACAGTAGTTTAACCACGCATCCAGATCATTAAAGATTTGTCTTACTTCTGGCTTCATAGTAAGATATTTGTTAACCCATGCAGGTTGTGCCATGCTACTTCTCCTTATTCAGCTACATCCATTGTGTTGTACTCTTTAATTAGAGCAAGTAATTCTTCTTCTGTGTTGCACAAAACTTTAGTGTTTGCCCAATCATCTTTCTTATTACGACCACCAACTTCTACCATCCAGCCGTTGTCATAACGATTAACTGAAAAAGAGTCATTTACTTTTGTTAACTTGTTTAATTTTGCCACGATATATCTCCTAAACGGTGACAGTTTGATAAGGACGAGTACAGTTGTACTCAACGAAACACCCATTCTCGCCATCTTCACTTACTTCAATGTGAACATCACGATTGGGATACTTTTGTGCAATCTGCACGTACAAGTCATCTGCGATCATTTCACATGACTTATAATTTAATTCTAAGGTACCGCCCACATACAAGGATTCAAGCCACCGTTTGAATTGGATGAACTCGATGTCTCTGTCGGTGTGTAGCACATCGATTGACACCCTGAAATGAAAAATGTGACGGTGAGGACTAGCAAGAAACGATACATCATACTCATCTCCGGTATTAAGTTGTGGGTCGGAGGCAGCCGCAGGATAGCAGTGAATACCTTCCTTACGGAAAGTTACCCATATCTTGCGATTAGCCTGTGTTTTAATTCTTTCTATAATTTCACGTTCTGCTTGTATCATTTATTTAATGATCTCATCTTTACCATATTCATCCCAATTGGTAAAAGATTCTCTAGTAGTTAATGAATGTAGGGTATGACACCAAACACCAGGATTAGTCGCATCAAAGTCTTTGTCGTCTAGCTTAATTGTAGCATTATATCCGAGCAAGGTCAAGTATGGAATCTTAACACTTATTTGTGGAATAAACCTACGATGCTCTACTAACGGGCCTTCTAGTAGTCCTTCTACTTGTGTTACATCTAAATCTAAAGTACACCAGTAACCTGCATCAAGGCACTGCATGATCATAACTTCCCATTGTTTCCAAATACGTGCATCATCTGTATCGATCTTTGGAAAACTTTGATTAGCACCAAAGTAAATGTGTTTACAGAAGTTCTCGCCTGCTATTTCTAAAATACTTGGCGCACTTTGTACACCTACTACAAATAGTGTCTGCATGCCAAATGCAGGAGTCTTTTCAATCTCTACACCTGTAAAGAATGTAATTGCTTCTGCTGTACCTGTGTCATATTCACGCTTCATAGTTTACTAACTTTGCTTTAATTTCTTCAATTTGACGTCTAACATGAGCTTTTTCTTGCTTCATTTTAGCAAGTCCGGCGTCATCCATGTAGTTAGTATAACCTCTTTTGATGTTTTCGTCAAGCATTTTGTGACTATCTGTTAGTGCATCTAAATGACTTTCAAGTTTGGCTTTTTCCATTACTCATCTACTCCCGCTTCTAAGTTATCTAATACAGTTTCATCGAATCCGCTGTCATCAATGTGATGCTCTTCTTCCTCAACATCAAACAAGCTGTTAAACATAGTACTTGAATTAACAGTTTTCTTGCCAGTGGCACCACGTGTACCAATAATCTGCATCCAAAACTTGCTATGCTCTTCAATTATAGCTTCTGCACTAGCACGGTCAGGTGCAGCAAATATACTATCTACTACATCTTTAAAGTATGTGCGATCAAATGTTTCTTGTACTAACATACGAGGAGTTACACCTTGATCATATTGTCTGTTAGCTTCTTGTACTGAATTAATATGGCTCCAAACATTGTGGCCCATTTGAATAGCATACGCAAAACTATCCCAGGATGTTTTACCAACCTTGTTAATCTTATTAAGTGCAGGTGGTGTGCTGTAATGGTTTAAATTAGTCACATCAAACTCTTCGCCATTTAATTGTGCGGCAGTTTTACGTACACCATCGTGGTACACACAAACATCATTAATCTGTATACGATTACTAATAGGACTGTCTGTAAAGTTAGCAAATATACCATCTTGTAGTACAGCATCACTAAACTTGCGTGTATCTAATGCGTATTTCTTATTGTCTACGCTAGGTACCATACGATAAGTCCACTTACCGCGATCTTCTGTTTCAGTTTGAATGTAGATCTGTCCGTTAGCAGAAGCCAGGAATGGACTTGCACAGTCAAATGATATTGTAAATGCTGGGTTGACATATTTTCTAACAGCACGTTGAATATCAGTTAATAAGCAAGCCCACTCTAGCTTACTTGTACCCAAGAAGTGCATCCAATCGTGAATGCCTTCTACTAGTAATCCGTCATAACGCATAGCTACTAGGCGTTTCAGGACTAAGTGTACATCACACATGTTCTGTCCACCCATAGCCCAACCATTAAAATGCTTGCCTGGATATTGTTTAGGATCACAGTACTTCTTCATACGATCATACCAATCGTCTGCGTCTGCGTGATTCTCACCTTGTAATACGTTTAAGAACTTACAAGCACCTGTGCGATTGTTTACAAACCAATCATTGTTAATGTAAGTACCTTCTACTGCTTCGTCATATGTGCTAATTCCTGTAGCCTTGGCACCTGCTGGACTACGAGCCACCCACGCTGGGATATCTAAACACATACCATAGTCCATGTATGCATCCATCCAAGTAAGAACAAGCTCACGTTTCTTTTGTGCTTTGGGACAGTTAGGATTCTTCCAATCACCTTCCCAAACACCTTTACCAATTTGGAAACCACCTGAGTCACCTAAGATAAACGATTTAGTACGATCACGGTTACGAACCATATCTTCTTTTGGACTGTGCTTGTTTACATCTAGTTCAGCGTGTCCTGCTGAGTATAGGCTCCAGTGATATGGAAAGTACGCCGCATCTGGATTAAGCCAATTTAAGCCCTCAATACCGTTTTCAAAGTTAGCAGGTACACGTGTACTTTCAACATAGGTATTACCGTTAGCATCTGGAAAGCGTTGCTTGCCTACATAGGTAGCATAAAAACCTGATAGTGCAGGTAAAAAGACAGCATAGTCTTTTTGTTTACTTGTTAAATTGTCTATTTCATGTGCCACTTTTTTCTTCCTCGTATACTAAAGCTTCTACCATTTTGTATTGCTCATGTGCATGTTTAAGTGCCGGGTATTTTTCCATACGCTTGTTAAGCTCATCTTCTTCACGCATCTTATACCCGGCCCAACGTAAGACTTCCTCTGCTTCGTAACTTAGGCCAACACTGACGTTTTGACTTAGCATAATCCAAGACACACCATCATATACTTCTACTTGTTGCATAGATGTATTGTATCGCATCTGCCCAGATGTTTGTCCACTATTACCAATATGCGGACTACCATACGAACTTGTACTTAAAAATGGACTTGTTACTGTTAGGTTATTAATCATAGAACTTTACTCTGTGAATTAGTCTGTAATCTTCTGCATATACATCTTTTATTCTAAGTACAAATCTATCATCTTGAGATATTAACTCTCTCAAAAATTTAACTAGTTTTTTGTTCTGTGAATCATCACTTGGCGTAATATCGATGTTAATATTTAGATCTATACCTTGTCCAGTCAAATATTTTTGTAGTTTCTCTGCAACACCGTGGGTGCCATTAAAATATACACAATTCTCTTCTGGTACTGTATTAATAAAGTATACTTGTTTTTCGGTGTGGTCGTCAAATATTAGTCGATCAAAGACTAAAGTAGTGGTTAGACTGTTCCATTCATTAATGGTAAGATCTGCAGGATAGCCAGTTGAACAAAGATACTGTGCCATTCCACTAATCCAACGTTCTACAGGATCACGTAGTAGCACAATTACTTTTTTATTAGATAGATCAGTTGTTAGGTAATTGTTGACACCCCAATGGTTGGCCAACATAAGTTTGCCAACATAACTGCTAGAGTTCTTTGGGATTGGTATGTAACAAATGTCTTTATTTGTAAACATACCCCCGGGTACGAATCCTCTAGCAGTGTATTGATTGCGCCAATAATTAAACACTTACTTACTTTGTGCTGGTAAGATGTAGTTGTAAGTTGCTAGTCCGGTGTTTACAGTAATCTGCGCCGCACCTTCATCACTAATGCGTACTGTTTTATCACCTGCTAGATTTAAGATAGCAATGACTGCTGCAACTGGCCATGACCATCCTTTGGTTAGAGACCCAGTCACACCTGCTTGGAATACAAAGTTACCTGCATGGCTACTATGATCACCAAATGATAATTCTAAGTTACCGTTGTTAGTTTTAGCAGTAAAGTTAAGTTCTTCACTGTTTGCACTAGCCATAAACTTCAAACGTTGAATGTTAGCTACAGTTGGCTCAAACTCTACGTGCCATGTTACTGGACGCATTTTAACTGTTTTAAGTTTGTCGTTAACAATTTCTGTACTCATAAAACGATAGTCATTTTTAAAGTCGCCAGCAGCATTTTCAAAATGTAGGCCTGTTGCTACTTGCTCGCCATTGCGATCTTGTTTAGTAATAGAAATCTTAGCGTTTTCTTTGTATTCTGGAATACCTAAGATAGTGTTTAGTTTACCTAGGTTAGGCATACCAAACGTACCCACAAACTCTGCTACTGGATTGTTTAGTTTTGCCTGCACAATAACACTACGATCTTCTGCTAGTGCTTCAATGCCGGTTTCTGCATCTGTACCTGATACCTTAACTAAATCAATAATGCCTAAGCCATAAGTGTTTTTTACGATGTCTAATAGATGGTCTCTCATTTACTTCTCCTTGAATGATAATATATTGTATATGATGTATTTAGGTTTTGCAATAGGTTTGATAAAATTATTTTGATAATATCGCCCCCATAGCCTGTGAACGTTTAACTGTTGTTACTGCTCCTGGTTTACGTATTTCTGCCCAACTAACCCAGGTATCTTTCTCGTCGTTGGTTTTTAGGTCTGTAGTTGCAATTATTTCGTAGCCTAGACCAGTGGCTAGATTTTCTATAAGAGGTTTAGTTGCCCAACATGCTTGTTTTTCATCGACTAACTGTGCAGATCGTTCCAAATCACAGTTGTTATAACTAAAGACAAGGGTGCCACCCGGCCTTAATAATCGAATACAAGCGTCAAGATACCACTTGACTATATCCAATGGTAGGTAGTTAAGGAAGTCCCAACATAATATTAGCCCAAACTGTGCATGCGGTAGTGCTGAGAGGTTTCTATCTAAAATCTCATACAACCTTACACGACGTTGATATACATCAGCATATATGCTAACTGTATCTTGTAGTTTTTTCAAGTTAGTGCTAACCAAATACAACGGATCAGAAGCGGCCATAACATTAATTCTAGAGCCAGGGTCAGCGTACACACTACTTGGTTGGTCTAAATGCCCTCTAAAATATCTACAATGTAACTGTAGTCCGGGGGTTCTCCAATCACTATATGTACTAATCCTAGTTTGTATAATGCTTTCTATGTCATCATTGGTTGAAAGATATTGGCGCATATTCTTTTCAACAAATTGACTGTAATCTACGGCATTAACCTGTTGTTGTATATCAGCTTCAATATTAGTAATAGATTGCTTAATTGTGTCAACAATACTATTGTTTTTGGATAATAATTGACGATATTCACCAACGAATTGGTCAATATAGTGGTCGTACTCAACCAATGCATGTCTACACCTTACAGTATCAATTAATCTAAGACGCTCTGCAACTTCAGCAGAAAGGGTTAGTTGATCTATAGTATATCTGAGATCATTTCTAAATTTAACTAATTCTACTAGTGTAGCCATTATTCAAAACTAAACAAGTCGTTAAAGGTTGTAGTAATCTGTGTGTTTTCTGCAATCTTCCAGTTCAATACACCTAGCAAGTTTTCTACCTTCTGATCTACAATGCCTGTTTCCATAGTAGCATCGTCGAACGGCAGTTCTTTAAACCAGTTAGGAATATGTGTTTCATCTGTTGGATAGCCAACACTAGTATAGCCCAACGGATTGTCTTTAAGTTTACACACAATAGTTTTCATACCGTCAACAATAGATGTTGAATAGTTGTCACCATGCATACGCTTTAGGTTGTTCCAGTTAATAGCAGCTCTAACGTGTCCAGGCATATTAGCACGGCCTAGGCGTTCTTCTTCTTTAGTGTATTTGGTTAGATTATTTACACGTTTAGGTGTGCCTTTTTCCCAAGCCGGACGTTCTGTAAAGATCAGTTTAAAGTCACGCACTTTCTTAATAATAGCATCACGTTGTTTACCTGTAAGTACATCCATTAAGATGTCACTTAAGAAGTCTTGGATTACCTTAGGAGTATCACTGCGTTTTAAGTCTAGACCCATAGCCTTAACCTTGCCTGGTTTATCGTGACTATCTAAACGATTACCTTCCATGTCGTAGATCAACACAGCATAACGTTTTTTCTTAATAAACAAACCTTTAAGTGCCACTAGTTCACGTCCGCCTTTAATTAGCTCACCTTGCTTACGTGGAGTATGGAATACACGTTCACAGAAGCCCGGAAAGCTCTCGTTAACCTGATCAGCAATAGTATCATACAGTTGCACAGCAATATCTTTTGACCATTCCATGCGACCTGCTTCTACATCTTCCTTAACAATAGGCCAGGCACTAAAGTAACATGAGTCAGTATCACCGTAGATAATAGCTTTACCTACATGATCATACTCACCAGTGATGCACTCATTGATATAAGCGTCCATATGACGGGCGATTGTACGACCCGTAAGCGTAGTTGATTGACCAATACGCTTATCAAAAAAGCGACACCCAGGGTTGAGAATAGCGCCGTACAAGCTGTTGAGGTTAATCTTTTTAACCAATTGTCGTTTGTCCCAGAATGCAATATCATCTCCTGTTGCTTCCTTCTTTTTGGCCTGCATTTCTTTACGTTCAGCATACCAACGTTCTAGTAAACCTGGAATAACACCCTTGCGATCGTTACTAAAGATAGTACCGTTGGCACTTAGGATCCAAGTCTTGTTACTGTCAAAGATCAATCGCCAAACGTCTGCGGCACTTAAGACGTCGCACCCTCCAGACTCCCAATCAATTGTAAGCTCTACTCCAGCATCACCTTTCATTACGGCTTCATACTCTAAACTGCCAAATAAACCTTCCCATGCATCAGCAAACTTACCTCCGTTTTCCTGCATCTTTTGCTGAATATAACGGTCAGTCATAATAGGACGTAGTTGTCCTACAATAGTTTCTGGACCCATGTTAAGCGCACGAATTGCACTTGGATACAGTGAGTTAATATCAACTGCACCAATGTAATCATGCATACCTGCTTTTGGAGTTGCTACATACGCACCTGCGGCTTGTGTGTTTTCCTGCTCATCTCTGTTACGGTTTGGAACAACCATACCAAGTTGATGTGCTTCATTAATGATCGCTTGTTCTGTAACCGCTACAGCACCCATAGTAGTCTGCAGCAATACAGTGTTATCATGCGCAAGTTCGTTTGCTAAGTCCAAAAAGCGTAGTTTCTTGTCCAGTTTAGCTACAATCATTGTATCTTGACGGTTATAGTCAATAAACTTTTGAAAGTCTTTGTTGTACAGTTGATCTAGTGTACCTTCATACTGCACCTTACGTTCGTCTAGTTCATATTCGCCAATGGCATCCAAACTATAACTATGACGCTCTTCGTAGGTGTACTTGCGATACAGTTGCATATAGTCTAGATGCACACGACCAATAAGATCAAATGTTAGGTTAGTAGCACCAAAGCGTTCAAAGTCACGAGCTTTGGGATACTGACCCCACAGACAGAAACGGCGTGTATCGTCTTTGCTTAACACACGATTAGTACGCATGACCATATATGGGATATCGAAGCCTTCGCTATTCCATCCGCTTAGGATATCTGCATCATCTATTAGATCTAAGAACGTTTTTAGCAGGTCTTCTTCGCGTTCAAATAAGAAACAGTTGTCAAACTTACTACAGATTTCTTCAGCAGTTTCCCAACTCATACCTTTAGGAGGAACTACCATGGTAACCATTTTATCTAACCAATCTAGATATACACTTACTGCGGTAATTGGATTAAACGGATCGTCTGGTTTACTAAATCCACGTTCAGGGTCAAAGTCGACCTCAATATCGAAAAAAGCAGTTTGTAGCTTAGGTGACGTTGCACCTAGATAGTTGTCTTCTAGGCAACGGAATACAGGATTAATGTCACTTTCCCACACACGCTTACCCCCACCGCTATTGATGCGCATCTCTTTGTGGAACTCTTTACCAATTTTAGTACTAAACCGACTTACTGGTGTGTCGTAGATAGTGCGGAACTTACCACGAGGGTCATCGTAGTAAAACACATAATTTGCTGGATATTCTTTATACTCTCGGACACCGTTGTTGCGTTCAACGATATAGATACGATCTTTTGTTCGATCGAATAGTGCGTCTACATAACTCATAATACTCCTAATGCCACTTATAGCTGGCTAACTTTTCTACATGCTCGTAAGTGAGCGATTCAAATAACTATTATAACTTAAATCTATGAAATGGACAACGACTTTTCTTACCATCTTTGTATTCATCAATCATTTCTTGTCTGCGAGTTACTACTGCGGCATAATGTTTCTTTGACCAAGGTTTGTAGTAATCAGTCTTTAGTAATGCTTTGTGACCATCAAGCACAGGACCTACACGATTAACTAGAACTACAAAATATTTACCGCCATTGAATATGCCAGGATAAATGCTACTAGTCTTTACTGCCTGCCCATACTGTACATAATAGCCTTGCGGAATTACTTCCTGATTTAATTGATCTACTAACTTTTTCATACCCCACTGCCATTTAGTTCTAGGTGGCATGGCCATAACACGTATGTCTAATTTAGGGTCTGCTACTAGATCACGCACGTTGTTGGTAATAAACTCTTTAATGTCACCTTGCTCATAGCCTTTGACATCAACAATACCTTTTTGGCGTGCTGCTTTAGCATACGGGCATACTGCAAATTTATAGTTATAGAACTTATTATCTACTTCAATGTAGTTCTTAATCCAATCCCATATAGCAGTTTCTACTTGGTCTTTAATCATTATTACCCCTTTAATACGTACATAGTTAACCCGCCATTTCTGGCATTAAACAAGTTCGACAGTCCTACGCAATGATTACTAATACTTGGTGTTATTTCTAACATTTGGTACTTGTTAAACATTTCTAGTACCTGATCTTCGTTAAATGCAATCTCAAATGGATTAGCTGTTTGGTCTAAACGTAGTCTAGCATTGCCATATATTACAGGAAGATGATGCTGTACCCATTTACCAGCTGGATGATAGATGCCTAGGATCATGATTCCTTTGGGTACCAGTAGTGACTTCAGTTTCTTTACAGCCCGTGCCCAGTCTGGTACATGCGTAAGAAAACTTTGTGCAATGATTACATCATATTTTACTTCAGTTTCGAACTCAAAGAAGTCTTTTTGAAAGAATCGTGCATTGGTAATCTGGTTAGTTTGGGCAAACTTTTTAGCATAGTCAACGGCAGTAGAAAAATCAACTCCGGTAAAGTTGCTTTGATATCGAGTAGCAAACAAATTGGTTAATAGGCCAGTGCCACACCCAACATCTAATACACGTTGTTTGTTGTGTAGATACTTGTCAATTAACCTAACATACTTATTGCTGTCTACATCGTAGTGTTTGAGCTGTGATGCAGAATAGTATCCGGGAAAATGATGCTGATCATAAAAGGCTTTGACGTCATTCATTTGTAAATGTACGGATCTTCTTCTTTAAGTTCTCTGCGTTTTTTTATAGTTGCAAAAAACAATTTAATTTTTATCAAAAATGCTTTCATTGTTGCTCCGAGATTAACTGTTCTATCTTTTCAAACATCTTTTGATTACCTGTGGGTGTTAAATGATTTATATCACCCCTGTATTTGGTAAAGATATTGTTAATATCATAACTAGGCAGGAAATCATATAACTTTTTCTTGTTTATGTTAACCAGATGTATTTGATTTAGATGCGGATACTCACCAAGAATATTTAGTATTTCTCTACAGATCAACCCGCTAATATCTTGATAGTAATCAATTTCAAAGTATCGCTCAAAGAAATCAACTGCTAGTTTGCAGTCACTATTATCATGTGCTAGCAAATCATTGTATATTAGATCACTGTCTTTGTGCAAGATATTATCAGCATGCACAGGGTGTGTTACACAATGTATTCTATTAGGACTAGCATGGCTAATGACTATAGTATCAAACTTATCTAAGTTAACTGATTTAACCTGTTGCCAAATTTTATATTCACTAACTGCCGCTTGTGCTATGTTGGTAACAGTGTACTTATCGGCTAGGAGATTAGGCCATCCTTTTT
>SESF01016949.1_pt1 | contig 12151 bp, 12 predicted proteins | sample 3171521 | NCBI WGS metagenome assembly SESF01 (sample SAMN10866945, study PRJNA518727) | freshwater metagenome | biome: subpolar coniferous forest; feature: holomictic lake; material: water; isolation source: holomictic Lake 227, 6 m and 8 m depth | place: Canada: near Kenora, Ontario | collected...
TAGTGGGTAGAATTGAACGCAACTATGCCTACTATCGCAAACTATATCACATTAGGGAACGCAACTTCCGCAATGATTACGCATTTGCAATTGCCAATAATATTATTGGCGGTTACACTACTGACCTATCACAAAGTATTCCTTTTACTATGCTAACCATAGATAAACTAGTCAAAAACATCGAAATAACAGACGAAAAGATGATAATACGTGAAGAAAATATAGCACATGTCGTTGCCAAGCAAAACGTACACATAATGGATAAAGATTACTTATTAAGTGCAGACTTTGATCGATTGGTAGATACAATATGCGCATAACACCACATCAAGCACAGCAAGGCTTTATGACCATTGCACAAAACACAGCAGACGTTGATTATTTGCGTCTTGCTTACGTACAAGCAATGAGCATTAAACTAACGATGCCCGGTAGCTTGTATGCAGTAGCAGTTGATAAGAATACATTAGAGCAAGTAACAGAACAACATCGCCGAGTGTTTGATTATGTGATTACAATTGAGAATGACTTAGCGCAAGACGAAACTTGGAAGTTAAGTAACGAGTGGCAAGCATTTTATCTCACACCATTCAAAGAAACAATTAAACTTGAAAGCGATATTGTGTTTACAAGAAGTATTGCACATTGGTGGACGGCTTTTAGATTAAAGAATGTTGTATTGAGTACTGGCTGTAGAGATTATAAGCAAGAGTTAAGTAACTCACGTGAATATAGAAAGTTGTTTGATGATAACGAATTACCCGACACTTACAGCGGACTAATGTATTTTAGATATACAAGAGAAGCAACACAGTTCTTTACACTAGCAGAACAAATATTTAAAAATTGGGCGCACCTACGTGATAATGTATTGCTTAACTGTCGAGATGACAATCCAACTACCGATGTTGTTTATGCGTTAACTGCAAAGTTAATTGGCGTAGAAGATTGTACATTGTCAATGGACTTTATTAACTTTGTGCATATGAAACCTGCTATTAATAAGTGGACAAGTACTCCGTGGCCCGAGTTAGTAATGTGCGAAACAGATTTACCAATGGTACGTATAGCAAATACAAATCAATATCATCCAATCCACTATCACGAAAAAACGTGGGTAACAGATGAGTTAGTTAAGGAGTACGAAAATGAACTCAGAAGATGAATTAGCTAAAGCATTTGCAATGATACAGCCCATTGTAGAAGAAGTTAAAGAATACAGAATACACTATGAAGAAGATGGGCACATTACAATGTGTACAATGATAAATCATCCAATAGATACAACATATATTGTTGTTAATAAAGATGAATATTACAATTATTTCCGCTACACAATAGTAGATAATAAGCTAAAAAAGATTGACAACAACCCTGGTTATACTGTACAATTAGTTAGCAGTACTAAAGGTTATGCAGTAGCAAAGAAACATGCAGGATTAATATTAGAACCAACTGATACTTACACTGAGATTGAATACTATGACACAAATCGTTGATATTGCAGATCTAGACTGCATCTATCTAAGTTATGATGAACCTAAGAAAGAAGAGTTTTGGATTAAGATTCAAAATATGGTACCGTGGGCTAAACGTGTAGATGGAGTTAAAGGCAGCGATGCCGCACACAAAGCAGCCGCAGCCGCAAGTGATACTGAACGCTTTGTATTGATTGATGGTGACAACTTACCTGACCCAGAATTCTTTAACTTACAACTTACATTAGATGATACTAATAAAGATGTAGTGTTTCGGTGGAAAGCACGTAATCATATCAACGGACTTATGTATGGCAACGGAGGCATGAGTTGCTGGACCAAGGACTTTGTAAACAATATGCGTACACACGAAGCAAGTGATGGTGCAGATGATACCGCAGTTGAGTTTTGCTTTGACCCACGCTATTGGGCAATGAATGATTGCTACAGTACAACATACCCAAACCAAAGTCCGTATCAAGCATGGCGGGCCGGCTTTAGAGAAGGCGTTAAAATGTGTTTAGATCGAGGCACTAAGCCAAGCCTACATGAATTTGAGCGACGTGTACATGAACGCAACTATGATCATTTAAGCATATGGCACAACGTAGGCTTAGATGTTGAGAATGGTGATTGGGCAATGTATGGTGCTAAACTTGGCACATACATGACTATGATTACAGATTGGGATTATAGAGAAGTACAAGATTTTGATGCACTAAATAGAATATGGCATCAGAACAAAGTGCTAAACTTAGTAGAAGAATGTAACGAAATGTCGCATACATTAAATTTAAAATTAGGTTTACCTGCACCACATTTAACAGCAGACCAAAGTAAATTCTTTAAATATCACTACAAGAGTGTATTTAAGAATAAAGGACCTATGTATCGTGAATAATAAAAATTGGCATGCTGTAGATATTGATATTTCTAATGCAATCAATCCACAGTTTAAATTTGAGGACTTATTAGTAAATGCCACTTATGTTGATAAAACCGGCACTGGGGTATGGGGATATGATGGTACTACATTAACTAACTTTTTTACTAAAGAATGGTTAACCTATATGCAATCATTGGATATAGATGTACTTGCTGTATTAATTTTTTTCCGCAGACCTTATTATGTATTTTTAACACCACATATTGATTTATTATACGGACAAGAAAACCATCCTAGTATTGCATTAAATTGGATTGTGGGTAATAATGATGATAGTTATATGGTTTGGTACAAAACCCCATTGGATGCTGCTCAAAGGCCACACGAAGTTGTTTCGTCAGGGCAAGGACACGAATATATCGCATGGCCATATGAAGATTTAGTTGAAATTGAACGACACACTATTGGTAATCAACCTACAGTAGTTAGAACAGACATACCTCATGGTATTATTGTAAATGCAAGTCCCCGGTGGTCAATAAGTGTTAGATGTAAACTACCTGGCACTACAAAAACACATGTAACTTGGGAACAGATAGTTGATTATATTCAACCACATATAAAGAAATTTAATGCTAATAACATCAAGTGATAAGCCGCTATGTGTAATAGGAATTGCACAATCTACTATTACACAAGAAGTATTAAGTTTTTTATCTAATGAAACAACTAAGCCTGTTGTATTAATTACTCCTGACGAATTTTTAGTATTAACAAATAAAACACAATATCAATATATAGTATTCTTTACACTAGATATAGAATTACGTAAAGATATAATTAACATAATTGAAATTAATAAGTTAGATTGCTTTAGCATTATTCACGACACTGTGGTAATTTATAAAAATCTTAAGGAATTGTCTACTGAAAAAATATTAGACATTGTCGGGCATGGTAGTTTTATAGCTCCGTTTAGTAGTATTCTGTTAAATTCAACAGTTGGTAAGCATTGTATAATTGAAACTTACTGCTTAGTATCTCATTATTGTAAATTAGGAACAAATGTTATATTACACTCGGGCACAATGATAGCAGGTAGAACTATTATAGGTAATAATTGTATGTTTAACTTTAAATCAACTGCATTAAATGCATTAACTATTTGCGACAATGTAGAAGTTGGTGCTATTAGTACAGTTACAAAAGATATTGCTATACCCGGACTGTATATAGGAACAATTGCTAGGCATACAGGTAACAGGATTACATTCAATGGATGATATATATAAAGTTTGGCCGTTAGATATACAATATAATTGGCAACGACCCGAGCTCGCTCAGTTAACTGCATGCGGATACAATTGGGATTCACCATCAGATATCATTGATATATTTGAAAAGAAAGTGGCCATGTTTGCAGGAAGCAAATATGCAGTGGCAATCGATTGTTGTTCACATGGTATATTTCTTGCATTAAAATATCTTAATGCCACTGGCAGTATCGATGTGCCGTCGCATACTTATATATCAGTTCCAACTCAAATTATTCATGCCGGATGCACAGTTAATTTTATCAATACAAAATGGACTGGAATATATCAATTAACTCCTTATCCTATATATGATGGCGCCGTACGATGGCGTAAAGATATGTACGCCGGGGGATTCCACATATTATCATTTCAAATTAAAAAACGTATACCAATCGGCAAAGGTGGTATGATACTTACCGACGATATAGATGCATATAATTGGTTTAAACGTGCTAGTCACGATGGCAGGAATTTTGGAAAGAGTTTTGATCAAGATACAATTGATATGTTAGGTTGGCATTATAATATGACTCCCGAAGATGCGGCGCGTGGTATATTACTAATGGATCAAACCAACGAGTGGAATGAAGATTCGGGTAGTTATCTATCATATTCAAATTTATCTACGTTGCCGGTATTCAAATGAAAATAGATTTACAATCTCATCTTGGCTCTAATCAACTTTATGCAGTTAGCGAATTATGCTGCAAAATTATTCACAGTATGCAATCAACTGGGCAAGTATATCTGCACACGAAAGAAGGTAAAAATAATAAAAATAATGGACTATATGCATTATTAGATCAATTATGTGAATATTGGAAGTGGGATAAATCAAAAATAACAATAGTTAATCCCGATCCGTTGGCCCAACATGATCAATATAATATTAAATTTAGTGGGTTTAATCATGCAGTATTCAAATTGAATATAGCTTGCAAAATTTATCCATGGAATAAAGAAAAATATTATGGACTATTTATAGGTCGAGCAACTAGTTGCCGTATTCGTGCTATCCACAACCATCGGAACTCTGTGTTCTCCAATCATGGACTAACAAGTTTTAATACTAATTTATTCGACTTCATGGATTTACCTGAGCTCGTAGATTACTTCTGTCATTCTAATCAAACTTATACAGAAATGCTTAAAATTAAACCTTATAGCGATATAAGTGATATAATATGCACACCGCCGATAGGTAAAACAATAACCCCGCCATATAATTTTACAAATTGGGGCAAAGTTTACGAAAAAATAGCAATCGAAATTGTATGTGAAACATCAGTTGAGTCGGGTGGAGTTGATCTGTCAGAAAAAATATTCAGACCTATATATTATAAGCGACCATTTTTATTAATCGGTCAACCGGATATATTACAAAAATTGCAACGATTTGGGTTTAAAACGTTTGATGGTATAATAGACGAAACCTATGATCAGTACGGCGGGTTTACTCGAGTTGATGCTGTATTTGATATTCTGAATAATTTAATAATAGAAAATAAAATGGATACATTATTAGAACAATGTCATGACATATTAGAACACAATCATACTGTTTTAACAAAATGGGTTCTCGACGAGAGAAAGGTGAAATGGGACAATGACAACAACGTTAAAGAGTAACTTCTTAACAGCCGCAGAAGAAATGAAGGACAAGTTAGGTCCTGCACTCTGCTTGGCTAAGTGGCAACAAGTAAGTCTACATCTACCAACTGGACTAACAAATAGTTGCTATCACCCGCCTTTGCACGAGATTGATAGTGCTCCGTTGCTATTCAATCCCGGTGCGCTACATAATACTGATTACAAGAAACAGCAACGTAAACTTATGCTAGAGCAAACACGCCCGGCAGAATGTAGTTACTGCTGGAGTGCAGAAGACAACAAGCAACTAAGCGATAGACACTATCGCTCGGGCGAACCGTGGGCGGCTGAACACTATGAAGAAATAGTAAACGCACCTTGGGATCAAGATGTTGTGCCGAGTTATGTTGAAGTAAACTTCAGTCATGGTTGTAACTTAGCATGTAGCTATTGCAGTCCACAGTACTCAACAGAGTGGGGCAAAGACATTGATCGTTGGGGTGCTTATCCAACTAGCGTACCACATAATGCACCTGAACACTTTCAAGGTCGACGCAAGCCGATCCCAGTACGTGAAGCTAACCCGTATGTGGAAGCATTTTGGCGTTGGTGGCCCGAGCTATATCCTAAGCTAAAACACTTTAGAATGACTGGCGGTGAACCGCTTATGGATAAGAATACACATCGTGTATTTGATTACATACTTGCCTTACCCAAGAGTGATCTGCACGTAGATGTTACTAGTAACTTTAGTGTTGAGCCCGAACTGTTTCGCAAGTACTTAGACAAAGTAAAACAACTATGCGAAGGTGAACGCATCGAACACTTTATGCAATATGTTAGTCTAGACACTGGACTTCCTAGACATGCAGAATATATACGTGACGGACTACAATGGCACAGAGTCATGCGATATACTGACGATTTCCTGGCAGTAGTGCCATACCGCAATAGCCTAACGTTTATTATTACAATGAACAACTTAAACATACTTGGTCTGCAACGTTTATTAGAATCAATATTAAACATGCGTAAAAAATACAGCACAACCTATCAACGTGTGTGGTTTGATACGCCACTATTACGTAGCCCAACCTATCAAAGTTTACAAATACTTCCAGCAAGTTATGTTCGCATATTAGAAGATGTTGTTACGTTTATGCGAGCAAATCAAGCAGACGAAAGTGCTGATAACTTTGAAGGATTTAAAGATTATGAAATACAACGTATGGAACGTAATGTAGATTGGATGAAACAAGGTTGCGAACTTCCGAAAGACTATGTTACACTACAAAGAGCAGACTTCTATAGATTTTTTAATGAATACGATAAACGCAGAGGATTAAACTTTTTGGAAACATTCCCACAGATGACAGAGTTCTGGCAGGAGTGCAAATACCATGCTGAACAATAAACGTGTACTATGTATTGGTAACAATACTATCGATACAGATTTATTAACATCTAACCATGCAGAATTAAATTTGTCTGTTAATTATGGATTGATAGATACTACTAGTGGAGTTTTAAATAAAATAGGTTTTTACCATACAAGTTTTGCAGACTTTGACAATGTTACTAATTTTCTAGCATTAGTAAAACAATTTGATCATGTAATATTTTTTAAACAACCTGCTAGTACATATGACAATATCAACTCCTATAATTTAACTAATCATAGTGTAACACTGATACAAAAAAGATTAATGAAACCCGTGGATATAATTGATGCCGAAACGTAATAACGAAACCGATTTAGAATACAAGCGTAGAGTAATCGACATTAAGTCAGACAGCTTTTGTGCGGCTAAATGGTACAATGCTACTATATGGTTGGGCTCGGGACAAACCACAAGTTGTCATCATCCGCTACCACATCAAATCGATATAGAAGCAATTAAAACAAATCCAAGCGCAATACACAACACTCCGCAAAAGAAAGAACAGCGTCGTCAAATGCAGGCAGGCGAACGACCTGCAGGCTGTGATTATTGCTGGAAGATAGAAGACATGAGCACAGATGCAGTCAGTGACCGTGTATATAAGACTGTAATTTATAATGATAAGGACTTAGATGATGCGTACAATTTACCTGCAAGCGAAGATGTTAACTTACAAACTTTGGAAATTGCCTTTGATAGAACTTGCCAGTTTGCTTGTTCTTACTGCAACCCTGCTTTTAGCACTGCTTGGGTTAGAGACATACATCAGAATGGGGCATACACCAATTTGGTTTCAGACGGTAGAAATCATTTTACTCACGAGCATAATAGCAGTCAATTATTTAAACTCAATGAAGTTAATCCGTATGTTGAAGCATTCTTCAAATGGTGGGAAACAGACCTACATAAAACATTAAAAGAACTACGCATTACAGGTGGCGAGCCATTACTGTCAGACAACACATGGCGTTTAATTGATTGGTTTAAAGCACACAAAGGTGAAAGTAAAACACGTCTTGCAATTAACAGTAATCTCGGCTTTAAACGCGATATACTTGATCGATTGTTAGATAGTACACAAGGATTCGAGCTTGACATTTATACTAGCAACGAGTCAATGGGTAAACATGCAGAATATATACGTGACGGGCTAGATTGGAAACAATGGGTTGGCAATTTAGTATTTCTATTAGAGTCTAAACAAGTACGTGGCATACATGTCATGGGTACAATCAATGCATTATGCTTGTCTAGTCTGAGTGAATTCTTATGGAACATGATGAAACTTAAAGAGAAGTATGGCCGGGAAGCATTATCGTTTACATTAAACATTTTACGCTTTCCTAGCTTCCAAAGTCCGCTTATACTTCCAATTGAACTGCGTACAAAATATAGTAACGAGCTTGCAGAATTTTTGTTTAATAATAAAGAGAATGCGGTATTACACGAACATGAACGTGAACACATTAAACGTTTGATTGATTACTTAAAGCAAGATACACAAGTTGATGATAATTTATTACACGATTTTAAACAGTTTTATCAGCAATACGACCAACGTCGTGACAAAGACTTTAAATACACGTTTACACAATTAACTAACTGGTACGAAACACTATGAGCGATACGCCGAGCAAAAAACTAACAGTACACCATAAAAATCACAATTATAATACACGTAAACCTGTATACATACACGAAGATGATTTAACTGAAGATCATACATATAAATTAATAGAAAGCAAGCATTTCTGTATGATACCGTGGACGCACATGCATGGTATCCCAGATGGTCGTGCGTATCCTTGCTGTTTAGGTGAGATGCATCTGCCAATTGGTAACTTCAAAGAAAATACTATGGCCGAAGTATGGAATGGAACTCCATACAAACAAATGCGTATTAACATGTTAGAAGATAACCCTTCTAAAGAATGCACACGTTGCTATGAGCAAGAAGAGAATGGATTTTTTTCAATGCGTAATAGTCAGAATAAAAACTTTGGACATCATATTGCATTAGCAGATAAAACTAACAAAGATGGCAGTTTAGATGATTTTAAATTGCGTTATTATGATGTGCGTTTTAGTAATCTATGTAACTTCAGTTGCAGAACATGCGGTAGTTTGTTTAGTAGTAGTTGGTTTGCAGAAGAAACTAAACTGTTTGGTAAATTGAATCACCCACAAATTATGTTTGCTGGCAAAGAGAAAGATGATATGTGGGAGCAGATGCAAGAACATATTCCATATTTAGAACAGATTTACTTTGCTGGTGGTGAGCCACTTATCATGGAAGAACATTATCGCATACTAGAAGAATTAGTTAAGCGTGAAATGTTCCATGTTAGATTAGTATACAATACAAACTTTAGTCACATTCGTCTTAAAGATAAGATGGTGTTTGAATATTGGAAACTGTTTGATGTAGTAAGTGTAGGCGCAAGTTTAGATGATTCTTATCTTCGTGGTGAATACATTCGCAAGGGCACAGATTGGGAAGAAACAGTTGAAAATCGACGTAACATGATTGAAATTTGTCCTAATGTTGACTTTTATGTTAGCAGTACAGTTAGTATACTTAACGCATGGCATTTAACAGAATTTCATAAAGAATGGGTTGAGCTTGGCTTAATTAAGGCAATGGATTGGAATGTTAACATCTTACAAAGTCCAGAACGTGATCGAATTGATGTATTGCCAATTCAATTTAAAGATAGAATTAAACAACGTGTCGAAGAACATATTGCATGGCTTGCACCACTGGACCATTTGCAACGAGCTATCTCTGGTTATAAAGCTATCATCACATTTATGTATCAAGATGATAAGAGTCATCTATTAGGAGAATTCTTTAAGATAAATGATCAGACTGATTCAATGAGAAAAGAAATATTTGAGGAAGTGTTTCCGGAATATAAGGAGTTAAGAGATCAGTTAGGCATTAATAAGACACACGATAATATCTGTATGTTACCCTGGGTTAGCATTGAAGCAAGTCCAGTTGGCACAGCCCGTCCTTGTTGTTTAGCCAAAGATGAAATTACCAAGAGCGACGGAACTCCGTATAAACTAAAGGAAAGTTCATTAGCAGAAATTTACAACAGTGAATACATGCAAGACTTACGACAACAATTCCGCCGCGGCGAAAAGCCTGCTACATGTAATCGTTGCTGGAAGGAAGAAGATGCTGGTATAGTTAGCAAGCGTATCAATAGCAGAATTAGACTTAAAGAGTTTTATCCTATTGTCGATTGGAAAAATGACAAACCCGACCAACTCTGGTTTATTGATCTTAAACTAGGCAACATCTGTAATCTTAAATGTCGTATATGCGGCAGTTGGTCTAGTAGTAAATGGGCCAAGGAAGAAATTGATTACGAGTCTAGAAAATACAAAGATGTACAAGGATATGACCGTAAACAACATAGTGCATATATGTTCTTGCAAGAAGGAACATGGCCAAGAGAAAGCGAAGTATTCTGGGAAAATTTAAAAGAACTATTACCGAATATTAAGTACTTTGAATTTACCGGAGGCGAACCATTCTTAATTGAAGAACATTTTAAACTATTACGTTATGCAGTAGAGCATGGATATAGTAAACGTATTGATATACATTATAATACAAATGGTACAGTATATCCGAGTGATGAAGAAGTTGCATTATGGGGCAAATTTAGAAATGTTGAAATTGCAGTTAGTATCGACAACACCGAAGCACGTTTCGAATATGAACGTTATGGTGCTGTGTGGGATGAAGTAAAAACTAATGTTGTAAAATTTAATGCAATGAAAACTAATCTAATTAAAACACAGGTTTGCATGACTATAAACATACAAAATGTTTATTATCTACCCGAGCTATGTGACTGGGTTAATACTCAACAATTTGACATGGTGCATTTTAATATGCTACATGATCCACATGTTATGTGTATTAATCGTATGACACCAGCCGCACAAAAATTAGTTATAGATAGATTAACTGCTTATCCATTTAATGTTAAACATCGTGTTGAAATTGATAAAATAATTCAATTCATTGAAAATGGCGAAGGTAGTGATGGTACAGAATTCTTACAAAAAATGCAACAGACAGATGCATATCGCGAACAAAGTATGCTAACAACACATCGAGAAATTGCACTGGCTATGGGCTATGTCGGGTAAGCAATTAATAAATTTTTGTCCAGCGCCATGGATATCGCACGTAGTTCATTCTTCTGGCAGAATAACACCATGTTGTTATATACAATCGGGCAATAATCAAGTTGACACGTTAGCAAATCTTAAACAAGCATTTTTAGAAGATGAACAATCTCCGAGATGTAAATATTGTTGGCTCAACGAAAGTAATCAATTACCGAGTCCACGCCTTGATTTTTTAAAGGCAGGCCAACATAAATTTGATTATACTTTACTGTCGTTACCGACAACTACTGTAGAATTATTAAGTTTAAATCTCGGAAATTATTGTAATGCCGAATGTATCAGTTGCAATGGCGCGACTAGTAGTAAACGTAATACCTGGGCAAAAAAATATAATAAAAAAGAATTTGTATCGTTAACTATTTCGACTACTAATACACAAATTGATTTAATGCAATACCCAAATCTACAAATTCTTACATTAATTGGTGGTGAACCAACTATCCATCCATCAACTAAACCGTTACTTAATCAACTAATCACCAATGGCCGTGCAAAAAATATAATAATAAGCATTAATACAAATGCAAGTATTTTTGATGATGAGTTAAAAGATCTCTTATTGCAATTTAAAGAAATTATTGTTACATTAAGTATTGATGGTGCTGGAAAATATTTTGAATATCAACGTAGACCATTGAAATGGAATGAAATTCAACAAATTGCAAAACAATGGATGAATATTAGTAATTCTATAGTAATTAATTACGTAGTCAGTGTAATTAGTATCTGGGGATTTAACGAGTTCGTTGAATGGTTTAATAACTTGCCTACTATTCTATTAGATAAACAGCCCCAGGTAATGTTTACACATATTAATAGTAAACAATATTTAACATTAAATGTATTAACTGATTTACAGAAAATTAATTGGAACAATTGGGCAATTGATCATAAATTCAAGCAACAAATTATTAATATTATTAATTCAACTACATATGATCAGACATTAATTCCTATTCTGGCGAAACAAATTAAATTAGAAGATATCACATCAAAAATAAAATTTGCAGAGTTATTTCCGGATTGGGAATTAAATGACTAAACCACAAACACTTTGTCTTGCTCCGTGGGTACATACATATCTTTCACCACAAACTGAAAGACGTATGTGCTGTGCTAGTCGTGAGCCTGCACAAAACTTTCAACAGTATATCGACGTCTCGGCGGGTACAGGGCGTTATATACCAATAACTCTAGATGAACACTGGAATAGCGAGCACATGCGGT
>SESF01006082.1_pt1 | contig 12150 bp, 11 predicted proteins | sample 3171521 | NCBI WGS metagenome assembly SESF01 (sample SAMN10866945, study PRJNA518727) | freshwater metagenome | biome: subpolar coniferous forest; feature: holomictic lake; material: water; isolation source: holomictic Lake 227, 6 m and 8 m depth | place: Canada: near Kenora, Ontario | collected...
CGACAACAGCCGCTCTTGCATCTTGCACATATAACAACGGTGCTTCTGGTGTTGGCGCTACGTTGACTGCTACGGCAAATGGTGCGCTGACTGTAGATAGCGTGCTGACTGTTGTAAACAACCGAATTTTAGTTAAGAACCAAGTTAGCGGTGCTCAAAACGGTATTTATGTTGTTACGCAAGTAGGAACAGCAGGAACGCCTTTTATTCTGACTCGCGCTACTGACTACGACACAAGCGGTTCTGGAACCAACGAAATTGATCAAGGCGACTTTGTTTTGATTTTGTCTGGCACTTCTTACGCCAATACATCTTGGGTTCAACAGACACCTCTTCCAATTACGGTTGGTACTACAGCAATTGTTTGGGTACAGTTTGGCGCTCCTTTGACCTATTCTGCTGGTACAGGTCTGAACGAGTCGCCCTCTTACACTTTTAACATTGCCAACACTGGCGTTGCCGCCGCTTCTTACGGTGTTGCGGCATCTGTTCCAACCATTGCAATTAACGCGCAAGGTCAGATCACCAGCGCCAGCAATACGGCTATTGCAATTGCCGCCTCTCAAGTTACTTCTGGTACGTTTAGCAATGCATTTTTGACCAACAGCGCAGTGACCGTGAATGGCACATCCATCTCTTTGGGTGCGTCTGGAACAATTACGGCGGCTAACCCTAATGCGTTAACCATTGGCACAGGTCTGACAGGTACAAGCTACACAGGTGCATCTGCTGTCACGATTGCCTTGGCAACCTCTGGTGTTGCCGCCGCAACTTACGGTTCTGCCTCACAGGTTCCAGTTTTTGCTGTAGATACCTACGGACGCTTGACTTCTGTCACCAACACATCAATTGCCATCGCCGCAGGCGCTGTATCAGGTCTTGCGGCTTCTGCCACCACCGACACTACCAACGCCGCCAATATCAGCTCTGGAACGCTTCCTACGGGTCGAATCAGTGGTTCTTACACTGGCATCACTGGTGTTGGAACTCTGACCGCAGGAACATGGAACGGTACGGCTATAGGAGTTGCGTATGGTGGTACAGGGTTAACAGCAACGCCTACCAATGGACAAGTCGCAATTGGCAACGGCACAGGGTACTCGCTTGCAACTTTGACCGCTGGCACAAACGTCACCATTTCAAACACTGCGGGTGGCATCACGATCAATGCCACGCCAAGCTATGGTGGATCTGTAACAAGCGTTGCTGTGTCTGGTGGTACTACTGGGCTGACAACCTCGGGTGGCCCAATCACTGTTGCAGGCACAATTACATTGGCAGGTACGTTAGTTGTTGCTAATGGCGGTACTGGCGCAACAACTTTAACGGGTTACGTTAAGGGCAGTGGGACATCTGCTTTAACAGCTTCCACCACAATTCCAAGCACAGATATTACTGGCTTAGGGACAATGGCAACGCAGGCGGCAAGTTCTGTTGCAATTACAGGTGGAACAATTGATGGCACTTCTGTGGGTGCCACAACGGCATCTACTGTGCGCGGTACGACGATTACCGCAACTACGCAGTTCAGCGGCCCCGGCACTGGGCTCACAGGCACCGCTTCTAGTTTGAGCGTAGGCTCAGCAACTACCGCAACGTCCGCAACCACCACTACAAACGTAGCAGGCGGGGCGGCGGGATCAATTCTGTATCAAAGCGGCGTAAGCGCAACAACTGCACTGGCTTTAGGCACAACCAACTACGTATTGACAGCAGGCGCATCTGCTCCGCAGTACGTGGCGCAAAGTACGCTATCTGTTGGCTCAGCCACTTCAGCCACAACAGCAACTAATATTGCTGGTGGTGTAGCAAATCAGATCCCCTACCAAACTGGCGTAGGTGCAACAGGTTTTGTAACTGCACCATCGGTGACAAGTACCTTTTTACAGTGGAACGGCACAGCGTTTGTCTGGGCTACTGCTGGCAGTGGAACGGTTACCAGCGTGGCTGTTTCTGGTGGCACAACAGGCTTGACCACCTCGGGCGGCCCCATCACCTCAAGCGGCACAATCACTTTAGCTGGAACCCTTGCGGCGGTTAATGGTGGAACTGGGCAATCAACATACGCTGTTGGCGACATTTTGTATGCGTCAACAACTTCTGCTGTATCCAAGCTAACAGTTGGAACAACAGGGCAGGTTTTGACCTCTTCTGGGACTGTTCCCCAGTATGTTGCGCAATCCACCTTGGCGGTAGGTTCTGCAACAACTGCTTCTAATTTAACTGGTGGCGCGGCAAGTCAGATACCGTATCAAACAGGTTCTGGCGCAACAAGTTTTATTGCCAATGGCACAGCAGGTCAAGTGTTAACATCTAACGGGGCAAGCGCACCTACATGGTCGGGCATTGCTGGCGGAACTTTCTGAGGATAAAAAATGTCACAAACTGGATACACACCAATCTCTTTGTATTACAGCGCAACAGCCTCTGCTGTTCCTCTGAATACCAATTTGGTTGCAGGAGAACTTGCGCTTAACACCGTAGATGAGAAGCTGTATTTTAAGAACAGCGCAGGCACAGTTAAGTTATTGGCATCCAATGCTTCTTCTGCTGGAACAGTTTCAAGCGTTGCACAAAGTTTTACGGGCGGCATAATCTCTGTTGCTGGTTCGCCAATTACGTCATCTGGCACATTGGCTTTAACTGTTGCTGGAACTTCTGGTGGTATACCTTACTTCTCAAGCGGAACAACTTGGGCATCTTCTGCCGCTTTAGCCGCTAATGCCTTGGTAATTGGTGGTGGTGCAGGCGCCGCCCCCGCAACAACTACAACTGGTACAGGTGTTGTAACTGCTTTGGGAACAAACGTAGGTTCTGCTGGTGCGTTTGTTGTTAACGGCGGGGCCCTAGGCACACCCTCATCTGGCAACTTGTCTAATGCAACTAGTTTGCCAATTTCTACTGGTGTTTCTGGTTTAGGGTCTGGCGTAGCAACTTTCCTTGCGACACCATCCAGTGCCAATCTTTTGGCCGCAGTCACTGATGAAACTGGTACAGGGTTGTTGGTGTTTGGCACAAGCCCATCGTTGACAACACCTGCGCTTTCTGGAGAAACTTTTAGCACCAGTGCCGCAATTACTGCTGGCACAAATGCGCAAGGTCAAGGCGCTCTTACAAGTGACTATAACGTCATCACAACAGCGGCGGCTAATCCTTCTGGTGTCACTTTACCAACAGCCACAACTGGTCGTCGAATTGTTATTGTTAACAAAGGCGCAAATGCTGTTAGCGTGTATCCAGCAACAGGTGGAACGATTGATGCATTGACTATCAATACCTCCATCAATTTGCCTGTAAGTGGCTACATGGAATTCAATGCGTCAAGTACGACACAATGGTATTCAACAGTTAACTTAACCACGTCAAGCGGCGTTACAACTTTCAGCGCAGGATCAACAGGCTTTACACCAAGCACAGCAACATCTGGCGCTATTACTTTGGCTGGAACGCTAATCGCCGCTAATGGGGGGACAGGTCAGACTTCCTACGCTGTTGGTGACATTCTTTACGCTTCAACTACAACAGCACTTTCTAAATTGGCTGACGTAGCAACAGGTAGCGCAATCATCTCTGGTGGCGTAGGCGTTGCGCCTTCTTATGGCAAGATTGGTCTGACCACACACGTATCTGGAACTTTGCCAATTGCCAATGGCGGAACAGCATTAACTACAACGCCAACAAACGGTCAATTACTAATTGGTAACGGCACGAACTATACGCTTGCAACTTTGACGCAAGGTTCAAACATTACAATTACCAATTCATCAGGTTCAATCACAATTGCGGCATCAGGCGGCTCTCAAGCTACCGCAACTACTTTAGGCACTGTATATGGGCGACAAACTACAAGTGGCGCATCACCGTATTTAACTGCGTATGGGTATAACGCTGGCCCCTCTTCTGCTGGCACGTTTAACGTACTTATTGGGTACAACACAGGTAATGGGCTTTCTACAGGTACTAGCAACACGGCAGTTGGCGCAAATGCGTTGTCAAGTTCATCATCAGGTTCTGAAAATACTGCTGTTGGATATAGCGCTTTGCAGAATTCAACGGCGTCTATAAGTCGCAATACTGCTATTGGGCATGGCGTAGCGCTTTCTGCTAGTTCTGCCTCGTACAATGTCGGCGTTGGGTGGAGTTCGTTTCAGGCACTTACTACAGGCACTGAAAATACTGCTGTAGGTCGATCTTCTGGGCAAGGGATTACAACGGGAAGTAATAATATTGCATTAGGTTCGCAAGCGTTAAGTGCTCTGACAACTGGCTCAAGGAACACGGTTGTCGGCGTTCAGGCTTCGTATACTGGGGCTATAGCCGCTTCAGACAACACCTTGATTGGCTTTAATTCTGGGTATGCAAATACAGGTGATGGTAATACCGCAATTGGTTATCGATCTTTAGGTAATTTTAGCACTGGTAGCGGCGGGACTAATACTGCAATAGGAAATACCACTCTTACGTCTATCAGTTCTGGGTATAACAACGTCGCAGTTGGGTATAACGCAGGTAGTAACATTACGACAGGTTACAACAACATTGTAATTGGCCCTAGCGCTAGCGCGTCATCTGCTACTGTTAACAATGAATTTACTCATGGTGGCTCTTACATCACTAGCAATCGCTTTTGGGGCGACTTCAATATAAATGGCTCTGCGGGTACGTCAGGTCAAGTGCTGACATCTGCTGGTACAGGTGCTTCACCAACTTGGTCTGCTGTTTCTGTATCTGCCGCCACTCCAACGGCATTGGGTACTGTGTATGGTGCAACTGATAGCGCATCTCTCAATAACGCAGGGTTAGGCTACCAAGCTTTAAATAACGCTACAGGCGGTAGTAATGTTGCAGTTGGGTATCAAGCAATATTTAATAACGCAAATGGTACTTCTAATGTAGCTGTTGGGTTTAAGTCACTCTATACGACTGGGTCTGGAAGTTCAAATGTTGGTGTTGGGTTTTTTGCGCTAAATTCAAACTATAGCGGTTCTTATAATGTTGCGGTTGGGGCACAGGCGCTCCAAAGTAATTCTGCAAGTGGTAACACAGGGGTAGGCAGCTACGCTTTAAATTCCAATACAACAGGATTTGATAACGTTGCAATTGGGTATAACGCACTTACAGGCGCTACAGGAAATTATAACGTAGGAGTTGGACGTAGTACAGGCGCTACGGCAAGTGGCGATAGTAATACATATGTTGGATATTTTGCCGGTTATAACAATACTTCAGGTAGCAATAATATTTGTGTTGGGTATAACGCATACCAATCTTCTGCCACAGTAAGCAACGAATTTACGCACGGCAACTCATCCATTACCAGCAACAGGTTCTGGGGCGACATGAAGATGGGTGGTTCATCCGCTGGCTCATCAGGCCAAGTCTTAACTTCCGCTGGCGCAGGTTCTTCACCGACTTGGACAACAGTATCAGCGTTAAGCGGCTCAACTACAGGCGCTTCTACTTACAATACACTTTTAGGTGTTGGTACAAATGCTCTTGGTTCCACTACATATAGCGTTGCCATTGGCTACCGCGCCATGTATAACTCTTCTGGTGATGCTGTTGCGATTGGGTGGCAATCTTTGTACAACCAAACTACTGGCAATTCAAATGTGGCAGTTGGGAATGGTAGTGGTTATGGCATAACCACAGGCTCACAGAACATGATTATGGGTAATCATTCGACTACCACAACAGGCACTAGAAACGTCATAATTGGCAATCAAGCCTTACAAAGTAATACTACTAATAGTTACAATGTTGCAATTGGCTTCAACAGCTTAACTAGTTGCACTAGTGACAATAACGTAGCAATCGGCGATAGCTCTGGTACTGGCATTACCACAGGCACTAACAATACTGTTATTGGTGCTAGCGCGCAAGCATCTTCTGGTACTGTTAACAACGAATTTACGTTAGGAAATTCTTCCATATCGACGTTGCGATGCCAAGTCACCACAATTACTAGTTTGTCTGATGAGAGAGACAAAACCAACATTATTGACCTTAACGCTGGCTTAAACTTTGTCAACACTATACGCCCTGTTGCGTTTGACTGGAATATGCGGGATGGCGGAAAAGTTGGTATCGCCGATACTGGCTTCATTGCGCAAGAACTGCAAGCCGCACAAGCCACTGCGGGTGTGAATATTCCCGGTTTAGTGTTTGACAATAACCCAGAAAAGCTAGAAGCTGGCTACGGCAAGCTATTGCCCGTGATGGTGAAAGCCATTCAAGAACTATCTGCAAAGGTTGATGCTTTGCAGGCTGAACTTAACTATTTTAAAGGAGTGTAATATGGAAGATCAAACACCAGAGCAAATTGCTCGACACTATAGCGCCGCAATGGACTCAGTTAACTTGATCAATGCAGGCAAACCTGAAGTCATGTCTGATGTTGAATGGGAAGATTGCTTAAAACGCAATAAAGACCATTTAAAAATCATGCTCGCTAAAGGTTTTTGGACAACAGAAGACTTGACACCTTTGCAACAAGCATCCGTATAACGGGAAGCCACCACCCGAGTTTGGTGGCAAATTAAAAAGGAAATATCATGGGAAACGAAAAAAAGACCCCTGTGAATATCGACGGTGTTGACTATCAATTTGAAGACCTGACAAAACAGCAACAACTGCTGTTGAATCACGTCGCAGATTTGGATCGCAAATTGGACTCTGCAAGATTCAATGTGGATCAATTGCAAGTTGGTCGAGATGCGTTCTTTAAGATGCTCAAAGAGTCGTTGGAAGTTAAGCCTGAAGAGGCAGTCTCTGACGTAGAAGTAAAATAATGAGAGACTGGGCGGAGGCTTTAGTGATCGCCGCCCTTATCGCAGTCACCGTTATTTTTTGCACGTATATGATTGCATGGGTAGGAATATGGTGAATGCGCTGGCTTATATTGTTAGTATTGTTAGCTCTAGTGGGGGCTGTTGCCAAGAATGGCTGTCACGTACGAGAGTTTTATGGCATAGGCTATACGATTCACGACCCGACAGAGCGTCACAAACAAATGATGGCTTGGCTAGATCAAAACGCCAACCATTGCAAATCAACAGAATACGTGGTGATCTGGAACAACCTGTCCGAGTGGGCGGGTACAGCCGATTCCACATGGTTGCGGGCTAAAGTTGTTCATGGATACAAAGATGCACTTGAGCGTGAAAAAAAATGATTCCGCCTTTGTACAAATGGTATCCAATGGTTCAACCTGGGAGCGAGCCAAGCAGAACAGACGCGCTTGAACGTAGAGCAGAGAAGCTGACTGAAGACTACAAGCAGGCGCTGAAGATGAAGAAGGTAGATATAAAAATTGATGCTCTTGAGTTTGAGTTGTATGTAAAGAAAGCTGAACGCAACCAACTTAGACTTGAGATTTTTACCAACCGTAAGCTGGACATGTATGTATGACCAAGAAGCCAATGCACCAACAGCAAAAGCCGCAACTAGAAGTGAAAGACAAACTAACGCTATGGGTAACTTTAATGGTCAGCGCAACCCTGTGCATCTCCGTCTTGGCTATGGTAATCGCCTTTATGCTTGGTCTGTGGGCAAAAGAAGTGGACAATGCAGAGATCTTCAAGATGATTTCACCCGCTTTTTCTACTCTTATCGGCGGCATGATTGGGTTCCTATCTGGTATCAAACTTATGCAAAATGAAGACAAAAAGGATCATAAATGCTAACTTTACTATCCACACTTATTTCATTCTTAATGGGTGGACTGCCTAAGCTGCTTGACTTTTTTCAAGACCGATCTGATAAATTACATGAATTGGCTTTGGCGAGACTGCAGATTGAACGCGAATTAGAACTTCGTAAAGCTGGCTTTGAGGCCATGGAACGTGTGGAGCATATTAGGTCAGAGCAACTGGCAACGGAAAGTGCTGCCAATACGCAACAGGTTTTAATTGGCGCGCAACAAGCAGAGATGCAAGCCATCTACGCTCACGATGAAAGCCTAAATGAAGGTACCAGCCAGTGGATGAAAAACCTTCGTGCATCTGTGCGTCCCGTGATTACTTATGGTTTCTTTTTCTTGCTCTTGTTTGTCGATGTAGGCCTATTTGCCTATGGTTGGCATCAAGGGGCAACATTTGTAGAGCTGGCTGAGATGCTTTGGGACTCAGACACTCAAGCCTTATTTGCAAGCATTATTGCATTCCACTTTGGCGGTCGGGCATTCGGGAAATGAACGTCTCTGCCAAAGCCACTGAGATGATCAAGCACCACGAAGGTGTAAGATATAAACCATATCAGTGCCCAGCAAAACTATGGACTATAGGAGTCGGACATGTACTTTACCCTGATCAAGGCAAAATTCCAATCGATCAAAGAGGCGGTTATCAACTTCGCCAAGAAGATAATCGACAGTTTTCCAAAGAAGAAGTAGATGCTATTTTACGAAATGATTTGCAACGATTCGAGCGTGGGGTGCATACTTACTGTCCTGTCCCTCTTACACAAGGCATGTTTGATGGCCTTGTTAGCTTTGCTTTTAACGTGGGTCTTGGGACATTACAGCGTTCTACGCTTCGCCAAAAACTGCTTAGAGGCGATAAAGAAGGCACTGCCGAAGAGCTCTTAAAGTATTGCATGGCTGGCGGGAAAGTTTTGAAGGGCTTGCAAAAGCGCCGGATTGACGAAAGAGCTTTGTTTCTATCATGAAAATATTATGTCTTTATTTTTAAGAGGTGATTAAAATGGCATCAAGTAAGCCTGTTTGGGAAAAACAACGGCCAAAATCATTAGGTAAGCCTAAGCCTCTTTCGCCGCAGAAAAAGTCGGCAGCAAAAGCAAGAGCCAAAGCAGCAGGCCGTCCTTATCCTAATTTGGTTGACAATATGGCAATGGCTAGGAAGCGGAGTAAGTAAGTATGGCAACTGCTGCTGTAATGACCTATGACTCCTTAGTGGAGAACATCCAGTCTTATCTGGAGAGGACCGACGCCGCCACTATTGCAAAGATCCCTCTTTTCATTATGTTGGCTGAGCAGATCATTGCTAGCCAGATTAAGTTTCTTGGCAACTTAACTGTCAACACAAGCAACATGGTATTAGGCAATGGCGTTATTGCCAAGCCTGCAAGGTGGCATAAGACTGTTTCCATGAATGTAACGGTAAGTGGCGAACGACAGCCTGTATTGCTTCGTAAGTACGAGTACCTTCGCAATTACTGGCCGGATTCAACTGCCACTGATGTGCCTTTGTACTATTGCGACTACGATTACTCCAACTGGTTGATAGCCCCAACGCCAAACGCTAACTACGCGTTTGAAGTGCTCTACTATGAACGAGTACAACCTCTGGATTCATCAAACCAAACCAATTGGTTTACTATTTACGCGCCACAAGCTTTGCTCTATGGGTCCCTCATGCAGGCCATGCCATTCTTGAAGAATGACGAGCGTATGCCGATGTGGCAACAGAATTATGAGTTGATCATGCAGACACTGATGGCTGAAGATAAGCTTCGCATTGCAGATCGTCAAGCCGTAGCGGTGGATTCATGAGCTACGTAAGCCCATTCACTGGCGACGTCATTCAGCCAACTGATGTTAGCTATCGTGCTGTCACGCTAACTGCAAACACGCAGTTGAATTGGCCCTCCAACAGCACGACAAACACAGACTACGCCTCTCGCATCATGCAGGTTACCGCTACAACTGGTAGCTTAAGCATGTATATGCCTCCAGCCAACCAAACCTCGGTTGGTAATGACGCCCTAATTCGCAACATTGGCGCAAATACGTTCACTGTTAAGGACTACGCCGGTACAAATACCATCGTCTCAGTGGCTGCTGGAGAATCCAAGTATATCTATATAACAACTAATGCCACGAATCAAGGCACTTGGGGTGTTATTGCGTTTGGAACTGGCACGTCATCTGCTGATGCTGCAACTTTGGCAGGCTATGGGTTAGTTGCAAGTGGCGCAACATTGAACCAAAGCCACCCATCGGCTGCAATTTCAACAGGCACAACATTTGCCGCAACTGACCGCGCACAAACGCGGGTATGGGGTAGTGGCGCAGGTACTGCAACCCTTCCAGCTGCGTCTACACTTGGCAACAATTGGTTTACGTTATTTAAGAATAATGGTACAGGCTCTTTTGTTATTTCATGCTCAGGCGCTGAACTAATTGACGGTAATAGTTTTAAGACATTTAACCCAACTGAGTCAGCATTTATTGTTTGCACCGGCACAGCATATGTGACCATTGGCTATGGCGTTAGCAATCAATTTTCATTTACAGCATTAACAAAAAATGTAACCGGTGGCGCTGTATTGTTGACCAACAATGAGGCTGCAAATAATATTCAAGAATACGTTGGCAATTTGACAAGCGACGTTATCGTTACGTTTCCCCCAATTGTCAATCTTTATGTAATTTCAAACCAAACAACTGATAATGGTTTTGGTTTGTCAGTCACAACAGGATTAGGCTTTGCCGCAATTATTCCACCGGGACAGCAAGCTACGCTTATTTGCGATGGCACAAACTTTTTAAACGCAAACACTACGCAGGCCGGCATTACAACAGTTAGTCTGTTGGATGGTTCTGTTGGCACCCCATCACTTAATTTTGCGTCTGAAACTGGTACAGGCTTATATAGACCTTCTGCTGGAAACCTTGGCATGTCAGTGCTTGGCACACAAAGAGTAGACGTATCTGCAACGGGCATTACTGTGACAGGGTCTGGCACATTTACCACCGGCATTGCTGGAGGCACGTTTGTATGACCAAAAAAGTATTTGCTTTAGATACAAAGCCCGGGATTCAACGTGATGGTACTGTTTTTGACATGGACTTTTACACCGATGGCCGATGGGTAAGGTTTCAACGCGGTAGGCCGCGTAAGATAGGTGGCTACCGAGAGATTGTGAATGACTTGGCAGGCCCAAGTCGTGGCGTTTACTTGAACCCACAGCAAAACTTTAATAACGTTTTCAATGGCTATTCTGGCGGGTTGCAGGTTTTGCCTATCAATAATAGTGGTATTGGCTCAGGTATTAGTGACTTTACACTAACTGGCTTTACTGCTAATGCCAATAATCTTTGGCAGTTTGATACATTTTTTGATGGCACTGGGGCAGGCACTAATTTGCTATTGGCCCACCCAGGTCGTAACTTGGCGTTAATCGACAACAATACTAATACGCCAGTTCTTGGTGGTAACATCAATGGCACCACTTTAAATCCCATTGGCGTATTTACTGCAGTTGCCACAACTATTACCAGTGGCTTAACCACAATTACCATGTCTGCTGTTAATACGCAGATTGGAGCAGGTCAGTTAGTAACAGGCACAGGCATACCATCTGGCGCTACTGTAGTATCCATTGTGTCCACAACATTGACCATTTCAGCCCCTGCAACTGCCAATGGCTCCAGTATTACACTAACGTTTGACAACCAGATCTCTGTATCCGGTGGTGTGGTATCTCTCCACCCTTACGTGTTTGTTTATGGCAATAGCGGTCTGATTAAGAATTGCTCGGCTGGTAATGTGAATGATTGGGTATCTGCCGATGCTAACGAGGTCTCAGTGGCCACCGGCAAGATTGTCCAAGGATTACCTGTACGTGGTGGCTCAAATGCACCATCGGGCCTCTTTTGGAGTTTGGATTCTTTAATTCGCGTGTCATTCATTGGCGGTACTGGCTCCCCACCACAATATTGGCGGTATGACTTAATCTCAAGTCAATCTTCAATTTTATCAAGCCAGTCTGTCATTGAGTATGATGGCGTGTATTACTGGTGCGGTGTTGACCGTTTCTTGCTTTACAACGGCGTTGTAAAAGAGATTCCTAACAACTTCAATCAAAACTACTTCTTTGACAACTTAAATTATGAGCAGCGTGAAAAAGTTTGGGTAACCAAAGTTCCTCGTTTTGGCGAAATTTGGTGGTTTTACCCATCAGGCAATGCTACGGAATGCAATAACGCCGTTATTTATAACACACGTGAAAATTGCTGGTATGACGCAGGGTTTGCAGTAGGCGCTCAGCGCTCCGCAGGCTACTTCTCTCAAGTTTTTCATTACCCAATCACGTCTGATTGGAACACCAATGCCTCAGGTGGTATCTTAGCTGCTACTATTACCAATGCCGGATCAGGCTATACCAATGGCACTTATAATAACAGAC
>SESF01011763.1_pt1 | contig 12144 bp, 7 predicted proteins | sample 3171521 | NCBI WGS metagenome assembly SESF01 (sample SAMN10866945, study PRJNA518727) | freshwater metagenome | biome: subpolar coniferous forest; feature: holomictic lake; material: water; isolation source: holomictic Lake 227, 6 m and 8 m depth | place: Canada: near Kenora, Ontario | collected...
ACGGCTGTATTCAATGCAATTTCATCCTTCACTGCTGTGGTGCTAGTCATGATTGAGCCCTTTCGATTAGGCGTTGAAGAGTTTCAACATGGCTCACTATCCTCTCATTGCTGGCATATGTCAATTTCATCCAGGGGTTCTAGTACCCCTATTAAGTATAATACTTATCCACACCCTTTATCCACAGTTGTGCATATCATGTGGATAAGTCTAGCATAGTTATCCACAGGATGCAAGCACCCCCTAGTCTGAGATTATGCTGGGAATATGCTGGGAAAGATAATCTTCGAACATCTGTTCGATACGCCTCCGCTGTGGATAACCTGTGGATAAGTATGCTGAGAGTTACTGCAAAGTAACCTTAGAGATTCCTGAGAACGGCAAACGACCCAGGGGGTTTTAACAGGGAGTAGAAAGTATATGTATTATCCCACAAAATATTTCTTATAAAACCCAAGAGACACCTACTATTATTATAGGGGGGGATATATATACATAATAGGACATATAGTACTAGGATTGTGTGACGTCAGTCACATATAGAAAGTATTTTAAAATAAATGTTGGTTTTAGGTCAAATATACAGGTTCTCTTATATAGATAATAAAATAAAAGAAGCAATCGTAAGAGTGCTTCGCTTAAGGCTACGCACTCTGATAATATATAATAATATATACAAATATAATGTTAATCATTGGGAGAGTTCTGCCCTAAAGGGCACCCTAAACAATACCCCAAATTAGGGTACCAACAGTAGGAGAACCTAACAGTGGCAATAGACAAACCTAAGAGGTTTCAGACCCCTGCAGGGTCTAGTATGCCCATTGACAAAGCCAAAGAGTTTATCGTCCAACTCATCTCCCAAGGGCACAGTGTGGAAGATTCCTGCAAGGCTGCAGGTAAATCTGTCAAATCCTATGAATACTATAGGTCATCAGATGCTGACTTCAAACAAGCCATCGAACTAGCACGAGCAATCCAAAAGAGAGAAGGGGCTATCCTCGGTGAGGATGCCAATATCTCCTTTGAAGACTTTAGAAGCAAATACCTTAACTCCAAGACCTTCGCACACCAACTCAATATGATTGACCTCCTTGAGGACCGTGACCCAAGGTGGCTACACGAAGCCATGACTTACGAGCCAGGTGAACGTCAGTATGTTCTTATCAACATACCGCCCGACCACGCAAAGTCCATGACCGTCAGTATCGACTATGTGACGTATCGGGTGTGTCTTGACCCCAATATTCGTGTAAAAATTGTTTCAAAGACGCAGACAATGGCAGCCGAGTTTCTCTATGCTATCAAGCAGCGAATGACAAACCCAACCTGGATAGAACTTCAGAAGAAGTTTGCCCCCGCTGAAGGCTGGAAAGCCACAGCAGACAAATGGACCAACACGGAGATTTACCTAGCCCGTGACTCCAACGAGAAGGACCCAACCATCCAGGCTCTTGGTATTGGTGGTCATATCTATGGTGCTCGTTGCGACCTTATCATTCTTGATGACTGTGTTACCCTCTCCAATGCTGGAGAGTATGAGAAGCAGATGCGTTGGATTCAACAGGACTGCGTAACTCGTCTAGGACCTTTTAGTAAGTTGTTCATTGTAGGTACTAGGGTTGACCCTATTGACCTCTATAAAGAACTTCGTAATGCTCAGCGCTACCCCGAGGGTGAATCTCCTTGGACATATCTGGCTATGCCAGCCATCCTTGAGGTTGATGATGACCCAACTAAGTGGGTAACCCTCTGGCCCAAGTCAGACCGTCCTTGGCTTAAGGATACAACTGAGCCAGATGAGAATAGTCTTTATCCCCGTTGGGATGGTCCACACCTTAAGAAGCGTCGTGCTATCCTTGAGGCTCGCACCTGGGCTATGGTTTACCAGCAGCAAGATGTTTCCTCTGAGGCTATCTTCAATAAGGAAGCCGTACAGGGTTCTGTATCTGGCATGAGGGCTTCTGGTCCTCTTGTGCCCAATGCTCCAGGGCATCCACACATGGAACAGCAACCCTATATCATTTGCTCGATGGACCCAGCCATGTCGGGAGACACGTTCTCAATTGTCTATGCGGGAGATAACAAAACACAGAAGCGCTACGTCCTAGAATGTTCTAAGATGACCGCGCCAACCCCCGCTAAGATTCGTGAACTTATCTTTAGTTGGACAACCAAATACAATCCCAAGGTATGGGTTATTGAAAAGAACGCTTTTCAGTTGTTCCTTACCCAAGATGAACAAATTAATGCTTTCCTCGCTACGCGAGGCATCAGACTTGTTCAGCACTACACAGGTGCGAACAAGATGGATATCGAATTTGGTGTTGCCTCTGTCTCTACCCTCTTTGGGCATGTAGATAGCAATGGCAAGCACCTAGGCGATAACCTAATAGAGTTACCTAGGACCGATTCAGAATCTGTTAAAGCGCTCATTGAGCAGTTAGTCACCTGGTCACCAGGGACAAAGAACAAATCTGACGGTCCGATGGCTTTATGGTTTGCTGAAACTCAGATGAGAGGGTACCTAACTCAAACTGGGGCTTATCAGGAAAGCATTGTTAAGAATCCATACGCCACTAGGGGCGACCTAGCAAAACGTAAGGTCGTTAACTTGGACGAGTACCAGAAGTTACAAGATAAACTAACGCAGAATGGGGGTACTTTCTATGGCACTTACAATTGATGAAGTTTCAGAGAGGGTACGCAAACTGCGTCAGCACAATCACTTACGTGATTCACGCTGGGCAGACCTTATGGCTATTCGCAAAGGCGATATTGCTAGCGTTTTCCCTGGAATGTTCTCTGAGGACTTCCCAAAACCCATGGTATCCAACTTCATTGACGTTGCTGCCCGTGATATCTCAGAAGTAATTGCTCCTTTGCCCACATTTGCCTGCATGACCACTGATATATCATCAGATAAGGCACGTGAGAAGGCAGATAAGCGTAGTATGATTGCTGCGGGTTACCGTGACACATGCTCTTTGCAGACCAAGATGTACTCAGGCGCAGATTATTACATTACCTTTGGTATGCTGCCCTTTATTATTGAACCAGACTATGAGAACAATCGACCAATGATTCGTGTTGAGTCTCCCGTCGGCGCATATCCTGAGTTCGACCGCTTTGGTCGTTTGATTTCTTACTCAAAGCATTACCTCAAGACCGTAAGGGACTTGTGTAACCAGTTCCCTGAGTACGAGGGACAGATTCGCAATAAGTACGAGAAGGCAACTTCTGAACGTACTATGGAGATGTACCGTTACCAGGATAAGGACCAGACCTACCTCTTCCTTCCTGAGCGTAACAACCTAGTTTTGGTTCATGCTAAGAATGAACTTGATGAGATTCCCGTTGTACTTGCTGTACGTCCAGGAGTGGATGAGAATAGCCAACGTGGACAGTTTGATGATATCATGTGGGTACAGGTAGCCCGTGGACGCTTTGCCAACCTACAGTTGGAAGCAGCACAGAAGTCTGTTCAGGCTCCTTTTGCTTTGCCAGCAGATGTTAACCAACTTGAGATTGGACCTGATGCGGTTATCCGTTCATCAAGTCCTGAGAAGATTCGTCGTGTCTCTATTGAAGTACCACCTGGAGTCTTCCAAGAAGGTGCTCAACTCGATGCAGAACTTATGCGTGGTTCACGCTACCCAGAGGGTCGCCTTGGACAGCAGTCAGGTTCTATCGTAACAGGCAAGGGCGTTCAAGCCCTTATGGGTGGCTTTGACACTCAGATTAAAACTGCTCAGGCTATTCTTGCTGAGACATTCCGTAAGGTCATGTTCATCGCATTCAAGATGGATGAGACACTATGGCCCGATGTTAAAAAAGAAGTACGCGGCATCAATGCTGGCGCTGCTTATGAAATTAATTACACCCCAAAGAAGGATATCGCAGGAGACTACTATTGCGACGTTACTTATGGGCTTATGGCTGGGCTAGACCCCAACCGAGCATTGGTCTTTGGATTACAGGCTCGCGGCGACAAATTGATTTCGCGCGACTTTCTCCGTAGACAAATGCCTTGGGAACTCAATGTTACAGCAGAAGGTCAACAAGTCGAAGTTGAAGAACTTCGTGATGCTACACTTGGTATGTTAGGCGCTCTTGCTGGAGCGCTACCTCAAATGGTAATGCAAGGGCAAGACCCTTCCAAGATTCTTACCTCTATGGCTTCTGTTATTAAAGGTCGTCAAGAAGGAAAGATGCTAGAAGATTTGGTTCAGGCAGCGTTCGCACCTCCTCCTCCTGAGCCTCAAGGTCCCCCTGGTGTTGAGCAAAATCCTGGGCAAGCGCCAAGTATGGGTGCGCCAGGCTCACCATCGGCTCCACCAGGGGCTAATGCTGCACCACCTGCTATGCAAACATTGCTTGCAGGACTTTCAGGTTCGGGTTCACCATCGCTTGCCGCTGGTGTTCGCCGCTCATCGCCAGTCTGACGAGGCTGGTTTCAACTACCCTATAGGAGATACATCATGGCAACAAAAAGTAATTTGACAGTTAATGTCCCAAAGCCACCAATGCAGGGCGGACATAGTTCCGCACCAGTACAAGGTGCAAGCCTACAAAAGAAGTCTGGTCCAGCAACTCCAGGCGCATCTGAAATTAAGTACTCAGTACAGCCATCAGGCATCGGCGGAACAAACGCAGGCGCTAAGTAAACCATTTTACAATAACCAAGGGACGGTAAATCATGCCAGCAGGCGGGTATCAACAACCTAGTAAGCCAGCGGTACAGAGCGGTCCTGGTGCATTGTCACAACGTACCGATGGCGGTCCTGCTTCTAAGCAGACCGCACGGTATGTTGCGGGTGGAGATTATGGTGATGGCGGATTGATGGGTATCCAACAGGGTGCTCCTATGTCTGCCACACCATCTCTAAGCGGAGCACCACAAGGTGGGCAACCACAGATGGCACAACCTCAAGACCGAGTAGTACCACTAACGGCACCGACACAGCGACCTAATGAGCCAGTAACGCATGGTGCTAATGCAGGTCCTGGTCCTGGACAAGAAGCATTAGGTTTGCCTCCACAGGGACAGCAGGGTGGCACAACCGCTAAGCAAGTTGTACAATCATTGGCATCTCATCCAGATGCCTCTCCTGAATTAAAACAATTGGCTACATTACTTGGAGGTTAGTCTATGAGTATGACTACACCAAGCCCTCAAGGTAATAACGTACAAACAGCCAACCAAATTGTACAACAAATGGGAAATGCGACTCGTCGTAGCCCTGCTACGGTTGGTGCTGTTGTTAATTCTGGTGATACTAGCGCCGCAATTCCTGCAGCAGCAGCAGTAGCCTTTGGCAGTGCAGCAAATTCTGTAGACCAACATCAGGTTAATTATAATTCACATAGTCTTTTTCAAAGTGTACTTACCAATGCTCAAGATATAGCAGGTAAGGTTGTTAGAGGTATAACTAACCTACCTGTAGTTGGTAAAGACATCTCTACCGCCCTACAATGGGCTAATAAACCACTTCAAGAGATTCAAAAAGATTACAAATTTGTTAATGCAGTCTATGCAGACCACGGAGTAGGTGCTGGATTACTAGCAACCCTTGGTGTATTGGGCGGCGGAGCAGTTGGTGCAGTATTTAGCGGTGGAGTCGGATTTGCTGCTGGAGCAGATGCTGCTTTAATGGCAGAACGTAATATATTTGGTCGCCTCGTTCCACAGTATCATGATGCTTTAATGAAGTCAGAAGACCCTAATTATAAAGTTTCACTAGGTCGTGAACTTGCGCAAGGTCTTAGCAATATACCAGGATTTGGTTCCTTAAAAGATACGCAACATGGTATTGGTCAATTCGTATCTGGCGCTACAGATGCTGCAGCAGACCTAACCTTTGACCCGCTTATTGTTGGTGGCAAGTTCAGTGGTGCCATCAAAAAAGGAACAGTAGGTTCTAGAGATAAAGCCGTTGTAGAGTACGCTAAAGGCGCTGATGGAAAGTTTTTATTTAATATAGATGCAGATGGACGCCAGCATGCAATACAAGTAGCAACTCAACCTGCAGCACAGAGTGCATCTGGAATTACGCGTTGGCTCCAAAGCAAATCTGGTGTAGCATTTAAGTCTGGTGATGTTACTACTGCTTATGAAGGTGGCAAAACATCAAGTACACTAGGTCGTGTATTAAACCCATTACCTAGCACAGATAACATTACAGCAGCACTAGACCATATTGGTGCGTTAGATAATCCTGCAGCCATTGCTCAGCAATATCCAGACCTAGCCCGTCAAATAACTCCATATGTTCTTAAACAACTCTCTCTAGCCAAAGATGGCGCTGAGGCAGCAAAGGTACTAGATAAATCTATCTATTCAGCAGAGATAGCAGATAATGCCGTAACTGCAAGCATCCAAACTTTAACAATGCCAACTCGCACTCTTGGTCGTGCCCTTACTGCTAGAGCGACAGAGAACATCCGCCAACGTGCAGGTGAAACCACAGCCAATGAAGAGCGTAACTTACTTCTTCCTAAAAAGGCTGCTATAATGGTACCTCTAGTAGATAAAAGTGGTGTTGCAAGATTGGATGCTAAGGGCAATCCAATGATGCGAATAGCGCATAATATTGATGGCAGCAATAGAACCCAGATTTTACAAGGAGGGTTACTTACGGGTAATATAGCCAATGCTCTTGCTGGCAAGATACGTACCTTTACTGGGTATCGCGCACTCTCTGTTAATGCTAAAAACATAGAGCAGTCGGCACGACAGATTGATTTAAGTTCTCCTACTGCTGGTACTAGTCTTTATAATATGGCAATGTATGCAATGCCACATAGTGTTGCTATGGAAAAGGCTGCACAGATTGTTCTAGAGCGTGACCTAGGCAAACAAGCAACACAGTATGGTGAACTTGTTAAAGAAATTATTAAAACTGCTGGAGTTAGAAATGACTCCAATTTGCTTGACCACATTATGTCTGAGGCACAACGAACAAGCATGAATGGTTCCCCTGCTTTAAAACATTATGCTACTTTGAATGGTCAAGATATCGGAACTATCCGCATGAAACCATCAGAACCATTGCCTGGTGAAGAACCTAAGCCACCAACATCACAAAATGTTGCGGCCTGGACTCATCAATTTGGCAGTCATGGCATTATTGATTTTAAGATTCTACGTAAAGAGGTTAGAAATGCGAACGTTTATAATCGTATTTATAATAGTGCTGATGATTTCTTTACATTCTATACTGAGCGCATCTTTGCTCCATTAACTTTATTTACATCTGGTTTTGGTATTCGTGTAGCATCAAGCGAAGCCCTACACCAGGTTATGCGCAATGGTTTAGGTAGTTATTTATCACAAATGATAGCAGGTAATGCCCTCAAAAGCAAATCCGCTGCAGACATTGCTGCTATTGCACATAAAGCAGATAAGATAGTTTTGGCTTCCACTAAAGAAGACCTTGACCATGCCGTGACAGATAAACTTATCAAGAGCAATGAAGTTACGAAAATGCTTGCCGAGAAAGAAGCACTTTGGAAAAGCATTGGAATGCCACATCCTGTTGATTATGTATCCCGTAAAATGGCACCCTACCTTGCTAAAGACAAAATGCGTACACTTGCGCTATTTCAGGACACACATGGTGGGATGATTCTACCAGGTCAAAGCGCATCTGGTCACCTTGCAACATATAGAAATGCTGCCGACGAAGAGATTGACCAAGGGTTGCAAAATATAGGTCATGGTAAGCAACCAGGCGAACGTATCTTTGACTTGTTTCCTGGAACAGACCCTGCAGCCAAGAAATATTGGGCACTTAATTTATCTAAAGTACGTCATGAACAAGCAGCAAGAGATATCGCCAATGATTGGTTTAGATTAAAATGGGAAGAACCCAACTGGGCTACCTACACTAATGATGAAAAGTGGCAAAAGATAGCAGAACTTCATGTCTCACGTATTAAGGACCCAACAAAATACGTAGAAGAACGTGTCAATTCTGTAGGTCTTCGCAATGGTGACCCTAATGAATTTGGTAACTACCAAGTGTCTGCTTTGCGTGGAATGGTTCAAGGTAATGATACCTTTATCCATGAAAATCTATTACAGAATGTTATAAATAGAAAACCCACAATGGAGAAAGACCTTAAAGATATTTCTATTAACTCTATGCCAACTAAAATACTTGGACAAGTTAATCGACCAACAACGAGTAATCCATTAGAACGTGTAATGGAAACTGGTTATCGTACATTCGTTAACCCTATTGTTGATTATATTTCACGTCAGCCAATCTTTGGTCATTACTTGCATGAGAACTTCCGTACAATGCAACCTATGATTGATGCTGGTCTTATGAACGAAAGACAGGCTATCAGTATTGCTGCCCATAAGGCATCGGGACAGATGCTTCCCCTTATCCACAATCCTGCAATGCGCTCACAATTTGCGATGATTCACCGTAATTTGCTACCGTTCTACTTTGCCCAAGAGCAGGCGATGAAGCGTGTTGGTCGTCTTATTTCGACCAATCCACAAGCATTTCGTGAGTTCCAGATGATTGAACAAGGGATGAATAATCCTGGATTTGTTCATACTGATGCCAATGGCACTAAGTATATTGTTTATCCTTTGCTTGGCGAATTTGGGAACTGGGCTGCTAGGGGACTTAATTCCCTTGGCATGACACAGTTCACAGGCATACCTACATCGGTAACGGGAAGCACCGCTTCTCTTCTATCGGTTCTTCCTGAAATGAAAATGCCAGGTGTAGGACCATTTGCCAATATGGCACTAACTGAAGCAGCAAAGATATTCCCATTTCTTGATAAGGCTACCAACGTGGCTACGGGCGGATATCCTTCAAAGAGTTGGTTGAGTACCATCATGCCTAACTCTGCAGTGAGAGATGTATTTATGGGTCTTACAATGGACCAAAGAGAAACTGCAGTCCATAACTCATTCCTATCAGCAGTTGCTGCAGCAGCAGCACATGGCGATATTCCTGATGGCGCTAACGGCACTACATCTTTTGCTCAGATGTCACCAGCAGACCAGCAAGCGGTTATGGACAAGATTGAGAACAATGCCAAAACTAATCTTTTCATAAAAGGTATCCTTGCGTTTTTCCTACCATTATCTCCTGGTGTATCTAATGATTATTACACTAAAGATATGCAAACACTGCGTTCTGAATTTATCAATATGACCCTACCAGTAGCACAGGGCGGTCTAGGATTAGACCTTAAGACCGCTACTGCTAAGTTTACTAATGAACATGGTAATGGAGCAATTTCCTATACGGTAAGCCATACTGCATCAGGAACTGGCGGAGCATATTTGCCTCTGGCTAGTTCTACTACAGACTGGTTATCTGCCAATAAAGACATCATGAGCAAATATGGTAATGGTGCTGCTTATCTTGTGCCGCAGGTAAAGGGTACACCAGATGCTCTCAATATTGAGCAGAAGTTACTTACTATGCATCTTCGTTCTCAAGTAACGCCTAAGGATTTCTTAGATTCAATTTTTGTTGCTAAGGGATGGCAGGAACTACAACCTTCTTTAAATTCTTATGAGGCTGCTATTAAACAATCTAGGGGTGAAGGCAATAGAATTGCTACCTCCCAAATTACAAATGCTTGGAATGCTACTACATTAGAGTATGGCAAGCAGAACCCAATCTGGTACTCTAACTATAAAGATACAACCAAGAATACCAATGCGGATAAAGCCCTCAGCGATTTACAGGCTTTAAATAAAGCAGGCAAACTTGGTACATCTGGTCAGTCAATAGGCATAGCAGATTTGCTATCTAGTTATGAAACCTACCATGCTATATTGCAACAGAATCAAAGTATGAATGGTGCAAAACGTACTCCATTTTATTCACAGATACAAAACCAATGGTACGATTATTTAGCACAAAGAAGTCTTACAAATCCAGAACTTGCCAATGTTATTAGTGGCGTATTTAAGAGGGTGGTATAATGACTACAGGGGCATCTCAAACACTGACTAACTCATTTATGCAACATCTTACTGGAACAGATACTACTGGAGCAAATGGTTACATCCCTTTTCAATATTCGCCTGCAGTTGAAACTGGAACTAATATACAGCAGACTTCTCAGCCAGATATCACAGCAACAATCAATGGAGTAATGCAACAACTTGTTGGTCGCTTTGCTACTCCTGCAGAGATTAAACAGTATGGTGCGGAACTACTTGCAGCCCAGAGGGCCAATCCAAGTACAAGTACAAGTGTCATGACCTGGGACCCCAAGACGTCTAAGATGTCATCCAAAACTAGTTCTGGTACATCTACTGGTGTTAATGCTGCAGACTTTTTAACGAACCTAATCTCTGGTACTGCCAATGCCAAGGATTATGCTATGGGAACAACATATTTTGATGCCATCAAACAGTACATCAATCAAAGTAAGGGTGGCTGATAATGGCTGATAACGTACAAGATAAATATAATGCATTGCGAAAGCAAGAAGTTGCTTTCAGGGCTAAAAATTGGAACGCCCTTGACCAAGCATTTGGCAAAGCCCATACACAGGCACAAAAACAACTTAAAGTTATTACTGATAAAATTGATGGACTTAAGCCAGACCAATTAACTGATGCACAATTACGTCAAGTACATAATGCACAGTTGGTTTTGCAAAAAGAGGGTGATTATGCTACTACACAGACATATAGTGAAGATACTAATTCACCTTTTCAAAAGGCATTGGCAGCAATAGCGACGGCTCAGAAAACAGTTGATGAATATCATGCGGGTATACAAGGTGCTAAAGGTTTAGAGGCGGGTTATCAATCAAGTGTTAAGGCTGCTGATGATGCAAGAGTAGCAGCCAAACAAGCATCAGACGCTACAGCAAAAACCGCTACTGCAGATACAGCAACTCTTAAAGAAAATGCTATTCGCAAGGCGCAAGGATTACCACTACTAGAAATGCATAACCCTAACGCTGGTGCTGGTGTTTCCAACAGTGGGAACCCTACTGGTGTCAATGCTGCACATGCAGAAGTATCAAGTACCGTAAATCCATCAACGGGTATTGGCGGCACTCTAGCAGCAACTGGTAATGGAATTGGAAAAGGTTCTGACAGTACAGAGACCTCATCTTTTAGTGCACTTCCAGCGGGAACTAGTGCAATTCTTACACCAGAACAGCAAGGTTTAGAATGGGCTAGCAAGTATGGAGTTCAAGCAGCCTTCCTTGCTTCTGATACAACTGGTTCAATAAAAGAATTATTAAATTTAGCAACAGCAACCCACATGTCTGTAGCAGACTTTACGGCTCGTCTTGGTAATACAGACTGGGCTAAAGGCAGCACACAGAACTGGCAATCAGCCGAGATGGCACGAAACAATACACCTACAGATTATGCTACTAAGTATAATCTTATGTATGACAATATTGTTACTACAGCAGCCAACCTTGGTATCACTATTTCACCAGAACAATTAGGTAAAAAGGTAGATGTCGCCTCTGCTGGTAAGAAACCAGTTGAATATGATACAAGTGGGGGCAATATAGTCCAATGGGCACTTGCTAACTCTTGGACAACTGGTTTCAAACCTGGTGTACTAGAACAACATCTTAATAATATTGGTACTATTAATACTAATCTTTTGAGTGGTTCTTCATTTACCAATATACAAACACTTAAGAGTTACTACGCCGCAATGGGCCAAAACGCAATGACCGTATCTGGCAGTAGTGACCCAGCAGATAAAGATGGAATGAAATACTTTGGCAACATAGCCAAAGGTATTATTGATGGTACAACTAATTTAGCAACCGAACAATCTAAAGCACTCAATGCAGCCAAGGCTATGTTCCCTGCTTATGCTGCTCAATTAGATGCTGGTTCTACTATAAAGAGTCTTGCTGGTCCATACTCTAATGCATTAACAGGATTACTTGAATTACCAACTGATAGTATTGATATGAGTTCTTCTACCGACCAAAATGCTAAAATGATTAAGAATGCTATGGGTATGGGCCAAGGTCAAACACCACAGTCTGTTACAGATTTTGAATCACAAGTACGTAAAGACCCTCGTTGGGGTACCACGCTTAATGCTCAAAATAGCGTTGAGTCTATTGGACATTCAGTTCTTAAGGATATGGGGTTTGCATTCTAAT
>SESF01013511.1_pt1 | contig 12142 bp, 10 predicted proteins | sample 3171521 | NCBI WGS metagenome assembly SESF01 (sample SAMN10866945, study PRJNA518727) | freshwater metagenome | biome: subpolar coniferous forest; feature: holomictic lake; material: water; isolation source: holomictic Lake 227, 6 m and 8 m depth | place: Canada: near Kenora, Ontario | collected...
AATATGTGCGTATTTTCCACTATAAAAGGCATAAAATTGAAAACATTTACAACTTTGTAACATTTGAACCTGATACATACATCAAATACTCAAAACTAATAAAGCATGACCTAAATTATGAGTCGTTTGATCATAGGATTGAAAAGTTAAAGGAACACTTAATAACAATTTCTCAGTCTTTATACCTTGATATACAAATTATTGAAAGGATTAAATGGTATATCGATAATCTGGAATCTTTAAATTTAATTTTGGAATATAAAGAAATTGTAAATTTTTCGGAAAAACAGAAAATCGAAATTTTAACAAACAACTTCAGTACTAATTCAAAAATTCCTAAACTTCTTATAATTGAATGCCTTCTCAGAATATTTCCAATATCTATTTCTTCATGGTTTAAACATGGCCCATCAGATGGTGATCCAAAAGACTGCCTGCTTTCATTACTGGACATGTATGATAATAGCGCAAAGTACAATTCTAATTCAGCGAACGAAGAAAAAATGAATAAATGGGAAATAGGAAGACACCCAATAGATTTCATTGTTAAAAAGCCAAGCGTTGATAGGCCAGGGGAATGGGCTGCTAATAATAAAATATACAGGCCTTCATTTTTAACGTACTTATTTTTAATTATTGAATATTTTGAAACAGCTCAGGATGCCAGGAGATATCGAGACTTTGATAATATTTGTCTTGAAGACTCATTCAGGGATATAAGACGTTGGGGTTCGGAAAAACATTCGATGCCATATATGACTTCAATCTTCTTTGCCGGCCTAAACACAAATGACATGTGGGGAAAACATGAAGTACCCTTTATTGAACTGCTTTTATTACAGTTAAATAACCCCAAGAAGCAAATATTATATTTTTATTATGATAATTTTACTTTTGGGTTACATCGTTTCCATGAGCTTGCTATAATTTCAAGATCGAATGGAGTTATTAGTTTTGATAATGTATCTTCTTATTCATGAATTAAATTAATTTTAACGCACAGGATATTAGAGTTATACTATTTTTTAAGCATTGGGAGTCGAAACGGCCATGATACGCTTATTACTTTTTTTTTCCATCCACCTCCAACCTCTTTTCAACATTGATTTACAGGCTCAAAAACCAGTAGATTCAATACCACTATATATTTTACGACGATGTGTTGACGTACTCGATGCTCAAGCCAAAGATGTAAATCGAAGGTGCTCTCCGCTTTGTAGGACATAGAAGGATGTAAGAATATGGTTATATTCATCAAAGCATGACTAAAATAAAATGATGTGAAATCAAAAAAAAGAGATTACCTGATCAACGGGATCTTCATATTTATAGTGTTGATAGCATTCATTGGCTTTATGTATCTCGAAAAGAGGCAATTTCTAAAGATTGACACGTCCAAAAACATTGATACTGAAGAAGAAATCAAGGGCGATACTTCAAAACCCATTATTTATGATTATAAAGTCATACTTGATACGCTTGATTCAATCGGGCACTTTTATAATGGGATTGCATTTGTCAGAGATCATAAAGGGAGAGGAAATTACGCTACAAAAAATGGAGATTTACTGATTGATTGGATGATATATGATTGGTCTGACAAAGAAAGTGACAATGGTGTTGAAAGATTTGAAAATGGGGATTATCGAGGGCCTGGTAAGAAAAAATGGGGCTTTTTAAATAAGACAGGAAGTGTTTACATCCCCTTTGAATACGATTTCGCTTATCCTTTCAGTGAAGGATTAGCTGGTGTAGTTAAGAATAATAAAGTAGGTTTCATTGATACCAAAGGCACACAGGTTATCGATTTCGAATTTGATTATGCCCATGATTATTGTGGATTCTCTGAAGGTATGGCGAACATTACAATTAACAATAAAGAAGGATTCATTAATAAAAAGGGCAATATCGTAGTACCAACAATATATAGTGATTGTAGTCCATATTTTAGCAATGGCCTTGTTTTTGTTAAGGATGAGAAAGGAAATGCCTATTTTATTGATAAAAAAGGCAAGGTCATCATTGATTTTAGTAAAAAGCCATATTTCGTTGATGTAAGCTCCAGGGATTTTTCATGTGAGCGATTAAGAATAAAAGATGATAATTCAAAAAAATACGGTTTTATAGACAAAACAGGTGAAATCGTGATTCCGTGTAAATATTATGAATGTTTTGATTTTAGTAATGGCATTGCAGGAGTTGTCTTGGATTCTATTGGGTTTTATGGTTTCATAAATAAATCTGGAACCCTCGTGCTTCCTTACAAATATAACACCATGAATGACAGGCAGCACTGGGATGTAACAAAGGCTTATTCTTTAACAAAGAACAAACAAAAAAATGTTGAACATCAAGTAGATTCGATTCTGATAAATGACTTCGGATGGGATAAAGGAAATTCTGAATGATGAATTTTCGCGTGACAAGCTCAGACCATTTTGAGTTCGTGTTTAAAGTAAAAATGGGAAATGGGAATGATATCTCAATAGACAAAATGGATAAAAGTAGTATTCCAGGCTTCTATGTGCCTGATAGCATTACTTGCATTTGGGTGCTGTAAGCATTCTACTCCCAATGATGCTTCAATTTCAAAAGAGGCTGCTATTAAAAAGGCGGTTGCGCAACAAACAGAATTTCAAATAATCGACAATGCCCTGACAGGTACTTATAAAACACTTAAAAAAAGACCTGATCTCCGCTGCGACAGTTTAGCTCCTTTATTCAAGAAACAAATCATACGACATCTTATCAATCCATTGACATTTGAGAACTCATTTGACAGCTTATCAAAATATATATCCATTGAGGAATCAGCAGATAAAAGAATAAAATTCTATAGTTGGAACGAAGTTACTGGTGGTTCTCACCTCAATTTTGCCAGCGTTGCACAGTTTCGTACGTCGAATGGGCAAATCCGAGTTAAAGAAATAAACTCTGATGAAACGGCAAGCCATTCTGTTGGAGCATGCATAATAAATCAAGTACACGATATTAATCTTGGTAAGGAAAACGGGTACCTGATTTTCGGTTGGGGAACATGGGGAAGCGGGAACCAACATCGAATAATTCAAATTTATACAATACAGGACGACAAGCTCGTAAAATGTCGTTCGCTACTAAATAATCGCGATGACATAGTAATAGAATATCGAAAACGCGATAAATTGAACCTGACTTTTAATGCTGCTACAAATGAAATTTCCTATAATGAATATGAGCAAGGCGAAGAAGCAACATTTCATGAACGAACCGGAAGAGTCATTACGCTAAAACTTAAAAATGGAAAATTTTATCAGACAAAAAGTGTAGTGCTCCCTTTTCTTTTAAACCACAGATCGAGTCAAATTCTTAATATCTATCCCCATGACCTACAGAAAATTATTCATCACATGTATTGTTGCATCAGCAGCTTTGATTTCTATTCAGACATTCTCTCAGGAATTACAGAGGGAAATTACAACACAAAGGGAAAAAGTTAGAGATTGCGATACACTCTATTATTATGGCATTGATCTATCACATGTTAGAGTAACAGATGAGGATAAAATAGCGCGAAGTTTAAATTATTCTATTGTCTATCCCTCAGCGTGGATAGCATATGTCGAGGAAGAACTTCCGCCGTATAAATATGTACAAGCCAAATTGGGGAAGGGAGCGTTTTATTATGTCCAGAAAGAAGTGCAGCATAATACGCTTCAAGTTAATCCTAACTTTATTATTGCCGAAGATTATTCATTTTCAGTAGATACTGCATATCAGGCTGTAAAAACATATAATCTCACTCAAAAATCCGGAATTGGTTTGGTACTTATTGCCGAGAATTTTAATAAGCACCATGATGCTTCGTCCATCTGGATCACCTTCTTTGATCTTAAAACAAGAGAGGTGCTTTGGGCTGTTAGGTTAACTGGAAACTGCAAGCATATGGGTTATACTGCTCATTGGGGATCCGGAATTGTAAAAGGATTTAAGCGGTTCATCTCAAACTGGTATTAATAATGGACCCCCTTTAACTTTTATAATAAGGGTCATTATCGAAATAAATTCGCCTCCTGTTTAAAAAGCATTTAGTTGGAAGGGATGCATGAAAGTGACACGTGGGTCCACCTTGGACCTGATCGGTCGTCTATGCCTGTATTGGAGGCCCTGAAAAGAGTTTATTTTATTCTGCATTTGTCGCTAAGACAGGTCGGGAGTGAACAACAGCAACAATTTCTATATGGAACCTTTTCCGTTACGAATTCAACCTCCTATTTCTCCGGGTCAATCTTGCATCCATTTTGACACTGCCAGGATCCTCTGTAATACCTGCCGTTTGATTTTGGGCGGATTTGAGCACAATGCCTTGATCCGCAAACTTTGCATTCCATCAACCCAGTTTCGGGGTCGATCAGTTTCATGACTTTTTTTGTTGCCATCGTTATTCAGTTTTCATATGAACACCTTTTTTCTTTTTTCTTTCTATTGGCATCCACAATCTATTTTACTCTTAAAATTCAAAATCGCATGGAAGGTTAATATTGTGTTTAGCTGCATGTTTCTTGAAATTCTCCAAGGCATATTTGTATCCAAGTTCAATGATATACTCAGGATCATTAAGAAGTTCATATTTGCGATTAAAAGCATCAAAGAATTTTTCTATCAACCCCATTGCTTCCTTTCCCGTAAATCCCGTTATCAGTAGAGAAAACCCGTCTTTGGTAATATTGTAAGCCTTTTGTTCTCTGTTCATTGAGTCAAGGTAAGAGATCAGCTCAAAATTGAGCCGATTAAAATCATCACTACATTCAAGTGTTTCGATATCCCGAAGGACATTCTTGTGTTCTTTATTGAATATTTCAGCAACTATCAAAGATGTTGTATGGATACCATGAGGCTTATCCATAAGTACAAGTTCTGTGTTCATTTTATAAAGATTTAATTGTTAATAAAAATGTTTGTTTAAAATTTGTATATCGAATCAGCTATTTCATTATACCGGTCTGTTTTAGTCAAAATTGCTTTTAGTTTAGTCATTCATAGTATGGCAGATATGTTGGGTTTTCATTATCAATTTTATTGGTTGAATGTGATTGATCGTCATGTTTTTTAACTACGTTGGTACTATTCCCGGATGAAAAAAAGAGGCCAAAACCGGATTATCCCAATCGGCTGAAAACTGATAATCCAATGACAAAGGACCTTCTTCCAATAACTGCTGTTTAAGTGATTTTTGGATTTCAGGTTTAGTTGGATCGGGTTCTTCATCATAGTGAACAGTAATGTCAGAAGCACTAAATGCTTCTCCAAGTATTTCAGTCAGCTCACATATGTCTGATTCCTCAACTGCTGATAATGTCTCAGGCTTTGAATTAGTACCGGAAACTTCTCCCTTGATGGGTTCATCGTTTCTCTTACTGCCGCTCATCGGCAAAGCGAAGATAAATTCGCGGGTTGGTTCAGGTTCCTGCTTTGTCTGTGTTTGATTGCCGCCAGCTAAAACCAGTTTCTTTGGTGATTCTTTAACAGCCCTAAAATCCTCAATCCTGATCGGTGTAAATTTTGGTAGATTCATTTCTTAGTAAGTTGTAGTGGTTGTAGTTGTACCTTTTGGAATCTGTTGGTATTGTTGATACAATCTAAGTTATTGGTACAACTGCATTTTTTTTAAATCTTTTAATATTTTGTAGTTGGTTGTACCTTGTTTTATGTTTATTACTTGAAATACAATTATTTATCGGGGGTACAACCTACAACCTATGATCTTCCAGAAAATATTTTATTTACATATTGTTGTGAAACGTTCAAGAATTTTGCTATCTGACTCTGATTGGTAATTCCGCACTCATATCTGAGGTGATAAATTATATCTTTGGTTGTTATTTTTGAACCCGTATTCACACTTAATTGATCGTAAACTTTCAAAGCGGTTGCCCTGAAATATTCAGTAACCCGGATTGCATATTCCATTGTTTCGGGGTCAATCGTGTCGGAAGTAATTCCATCACAAACTATTTTCATCCCATGCACCATCAAGGCTATTCGTAAGACAATAATATCGAGCTTGGCATACACTTCCTTGATAAAGTCCACTTCCTCTGCATTTGCTTTATCAACGTTATCATTGTAAAATTCAGCATATAACGACTCAGCCTTGTCGCTTAAGGAAATAATGTTTCCTTCAGGTATCGAAAGCAACCTGTTGATATAATCTTCATAGGCACTTATATGTTCAGGGGGCAATGTAGCTATTGAATATTTTTGCTTTTCACAAAAGTCCGGCCATAGGAACATACAACGTTGGATCATGCCATTATCTGCCCTGCCATCTTTCGTCAGGTCAATAAGTTTTTTTACCTGAACTCCTCCGGCAATGGTAATACAGGGGTCATCGATCCGCAGGGGGCCCTGGCCTTTACGGTTTACAACCAAACCCTTTCCACTCCAAAGGGTCAGCATGGTTTCAACCTCACCACTCTTGGTGTATCGGCCGATATCATTGATCCATCCCATCAACTCATCACGATGTAGCACAATGCCCCTGGGATTGTTGCCGTGGACACCTGCCATCGCTTCAGGGGTGAAATCTTTTAGTATTGTCTGTCGACAAACGGGCAGAGGTGGTGTTTCGTGAATATCATGGGACTCTCGTTCTTTTTTACTCAATTTCATTATGTTCTCATATTCTGTTTTTTGCGTCATGTAGTCTCTGTAGCTGTCGCCATCTAACTTATTGAACGGATTAAATGCGAAATCCAGAGGCTCGCTCTTCCCTGTTCCGCTTGGTGCAACCAGCATCCACCACATTGCACAGTTGTTTACATATTTGCCAGATAGTTTAACGGAGTTGCCCATCCCAGCGGCTGTTCCTGCGAAGAATGCCGCCGCCCAAAAGTCCCTGGGTGTTTTGTAAACATCGACACATTCTGTAATCAGCGACCGTAACAATTCTGGGAGGCCATCAATCGGAAACTGTTGAATGGGATTTGCTTGTTTCTTTATGCGGGTTTTGGATGCAGCGGGTTCCGTCATTCTCCGATCTCCGTAGCCCATTTCGTAGAGTTTCTTCGAGGCGCTTGAATAATCCCCGTCACATTCCAAAAGTGTAAATACCTGTGTTGGGTTGTAACCTTTCCTTGGTTCAAATGGATGGGCAGATGAGCTAAATATCACCAACGTTCTTTTAACTGTGTGAAAGTTGCCTGATGTTTGGCTGTCAGTATTTCCAGGTCTAAGTAAATGTATCCTTTCACCCTTTGTAAAAACCACCTTCCAACCATGTGCCTCCATCAATGCAATGATGTCCGCTTTATTGTTATAATCCTCAAATGGAGAATTTCCGGAGCCGCAGTTGATAGAGTATTCCGGGGTAACTTCTGGTTCATTATAAGTGAAAGTTTCAAGAAAAGATTCTCCAAGTACTTGTGGATATTCTGAATAAAAAGCCTCATGGTCATAGCTGAGGAAACAAGCCCTGGAAATGTCGTTTACAGCAGTATCAAACCCAGCTTTGCCATTTGAATTATCTGGACTTTTTTCAACCTCCTGTGTGGGTATGTCTAAAATTGATGCATAAAATTCCTGTAACGCTTTAAAATATTGCTCATGTGTGCCCTGAGTAACATCAATTGCATGATAGACCTTTAATCCATCGCCTAAAGGACTGTTATGCATGAACGCGGGGGTTGTATTTGCAAGTATCGATTTTTTAACTTCGGTAGGATTTCTTTGTGGTATCATTCCCGACAAATGATCAATGTCGAGACAAATCAATCCCGATCTTTCAATCATACAATCATCTGCCCGTCTTGTGAACGTTCCAGCAGGGGTGACATAAGGTAGGTTGTGTTTTATCTCTGCGCGCTTCTTTCTGTCTGGTTCACTACGTAATGATTCAATTACGCTCTTGAATTTATCGGATTTGATTATCTCGCTTAATTGTCTAAGCGTTAAAGGTTCCTTTTCAGGTATGCAGTTGGATATCGGCCCTTTGAAAAACGAAAAAACATATTCTTGTTTTTCTTCTTGAAAAGTATTATATTTGTCCATCGTCTTTGAATTTTAACGGGGTTTTGCGCTTACGACGCTGCCCCGTTTTCATTTATTTACCCGCCTGTATTTTATTGATTTTATCTGCTGAAGGGAGTTTTCGATTTCAGAACGCTTGTAACGGACTCTGGAATTTAATCTATATCCCTTAACAATTCCAGATTTAGTCCATTCATTCAATGTGACCTCCGATATTTGTAAAAGTTTGCAAACTTCCTTACGAGTCAGAAACTCTGTCTGTTTGGGGTGGGAGGCGGGAGACATGTTTTTTATCTCCTCTCTTACTACTTCACATATAATTTGTTTGAAGTCGCTAATTGATGTTGAGTGTAAAATAATTTGATTTTCCATATTAATGATTTTTAATATGGCGCAATTTAGGCACACTTGGGGCGGCTTTATTTCCGTTACTTCTTCGGAACTTCCGTTTTTTAAGGAACTTTAGAAATCCGTAATGAAACCAAAGTTGGACATTTTGGTTTGTGTGCTGGAGTTACCTGGTTGGAATGCTTTGTCTCCTTTTATGGGATCAAATTTTGCATTGAAATAAGTAAGAAAAATCCGGGCAAGGAATTGATTGTTTGATAATTTAATATTGTTATTGAGTTTTTGTTTATCTCGTAATTTTAATGCAAGAGCAGCCAACATTTCCTTCTTCTTATTTTTCAATCTATATTTTTCCCCGACTCTGTCATAAATATACAAGTCTTCAACTTTTTCATGTTTTAAAAGGAGGGTGAAATAATTTGGATCCTTAAATATGTCCGGGAGGTTTGGTAATTTATCATCCCACGGATTCTTCCTTTGTTCTATAATCCACTCATCAACAAATCTTTTCTGAGGCTCAATGAAGTTGTCCATAAGTCCCTCTAAATAGATCATGAAGTTTTCGACAGTTTCATTATTTGGAAAAAGTTTAAACACCTTAAATTGGAAGTCTAAAAAAGCACTGATTTTTTTAGGAGGGAGATACTGAATTGCATTAATAAAAGCATGATCAACTTTTTTATGATGTGCAATTCGAGGCGAATGAAGATTATCATATCCATCACTCAGGCCCCAGTCGTCCTCACAATCATCGGGAATTTGAAAATCTAAAAATAGATAATCTATTAATTCGGGGTTGCATTCTAAAATGTTTAACTGATCGTTAACCACAAGTATTGATGACAGATCTTTCCAGTTGAAATCCTCCTTAACCTCAAAAACGAAATATGTAGGATCATTTAGATCAATCGAAAGCGGCTCATCTAAATAATAATCATATAAATAATATGAATAAGAAAAAAAAGGGTGATATCGGTGTAAATATGCTCTTTTAAGACTCATATATAGATGATTATTTGACAATCTTTAACTGTTCAAGAAAATACGGATGATTAATTAACCGTGTTGCATTTTCTTCCTGTGAAATTTTTATATATTTTCTGAATGCACGCTCTGTTTTATGACCGGTGAGGCCCATTATTGAAATTATATCCATGCCTGCTTTATAAGCATTTGTTGCAAAAGTTCGACGGGCAGTATGAACTGTAATCATTTCATGCTTTTTCTTTGTCACTTGAATCCTGTTATTCCCTCTGGTCCTGTAATAGCATATTTCCTCGTTAATTTTTGCCTCTTCCCCAAGTTCTTTTAGGTAATCATTCATTTTCTGGTTTGTAATAGCCCGTGGTAATTCGTTGTTATATTTTATAAGAATTTCCTTAACACGATAATGTAACGGAACAACAACTGTTTCTCCGGTTTTTTGTGTTTTAATCCTGATAAATGAACCAGAGTCATTAGTTTGAATGTTTGCAGGTTCTATTAAGGATAAATCTGAAAACCTGAGCCCAGTATAGCAGCCAACAAGAAACAAATCCTTTACCCTGTCTAATCTTGGATTCTTGGTCAAATTCAAGTTGTGGATCAGAGATAGGTCAGCATCAGTCAAATATACGCTCTCAGTAGCCTCTTCAGGGGTGCTGAACCATCTATTCTGATGTTCCTTATTATCGGTTAATCCCCGGTCCAACGCATTATTCATGAAGACTTTAATATTTTTAATATTTTTTCCTATAGTATTCGGTGCTTTCTTCTTTCTCTTTAAGTATGAAATGAAGTCATCATAAAAATTATGGTTTATATCTTCAAAACGGATTTTTTTATTGACATGGGTTTGAAAATTATCAATCCAATTCAGTGTCGTATTGTATCCCTTTATTGTATTAGGTCGTTTACCACAAGACTTAATGTATTCTTTGATAAAGTCTGTAAAAAAAGTCATACCTTTTTCCGATCTAAACAATCCACTTTGCTCTTGTAAATCATTTAAATACTCTGCTTTTAGGCTTTCAGGAGTTATGATGAGATGGTCATTACTCATCCTTCTGTATACCTTGGTAATAGTATTGGTTAAATTTGTAAGTTTAGCTATCAATTCTGAACTCCCTGAAAAGGGTCGAACCTTTTGATTTTTATTATCCCAGAATTTTGTTTTAATAGATTCACCTGTTGAGACTTTCAAAAACTTATAGGTTTTCTTTCCTGATGCATCAACTTCAAAGTAATCAAAGTTGAAAATCATCAACAAAAGAGATGATTCACTATTCGGTTTTTTTAAGTTAAATTTGACGGATGTCATGGAGTTGTATGCTGCTTTATTCTATTATAGCAAATATAGTCATTAATAGCACAGTGTCAGAATGGGTGTCAAAATTAATTTTGCTAAACCGTATTTCTCTTAACTTAACTTAAAGTACGGTAGTTTGAAAGCCACTGTTATCAAAGGAAGTTCGAGTAGGATTGTATAATTAAAGGACAGAAAGAGATATTCCGGCTCCGGGTACCACGACAAATGCAAAGTGCAAGGTGCAAAGTGTAATATTTTACACTTTGCACTTTTCGTTTTACACTTTGCACTTTAAACTTCCCGTAATATTTCTCTTTCACCAGTTTACCTTTTCCATTTTTCCCGATTAAGGGGAAAACGAAATCATGGAAAAATCAGAAAAAGGTCAGTTCAACGAACAAATTCGTGAACGGACATTGAAAATGGCTGTTGAAATTCATGAATTACTGGTAAATTCAAAAGTTTCCCCGGTTACCAGGCCAATTGTCAAGCAGGTCATCAGAAGCTCCTCCTCGGTTGCAGCCAATTACAGGGCTGCAACCAGAAGCCGTTCTGATGCTGAATTCTATTCGAAAATATGCATCGTTGTCGAGGAAGTTGACGAAACCCAATTCTGGCTCGATTACCTGTTGAGAATAAACCAGTTAAAAAAAGAGGGGATTCCAACCCTCTTTAATGAAGTGGATGAACTGGTAAGGCTGTTCACATCCATCAAAAGCAAGATGAAAGATAAACTGCAATGAAATCAACCATTTTCGCAAAATCTACGATGAATTGACGGTTAAATATTCGTCAGAGTACAAACTGCCTGTTGATAATATTATAAAATCTCCCAACTGTAGAATACATGGGTATCGGCGATTATAAAGGCATATTTTTACCTTTGCAGCAAAAAAAAGGGTCGCCATAGATGTTATTGTACATATCCATTCTCGGCATACTGTTATCCGTCATCCTCTTTTCCTTCACTGCAAGGCTATACAGATCATCGGTTTACCTGGCCGGTTTTTTTTTCCTTACAAGCCTGTACAGCCTTAATATTTATATCCTCTTTTATTCAAGATCCGAATTTCTGATCAGCTTCACGCTGATTTTTAACAATTTTTCCATCTTTCTCCATGGGCCATTATTATTCTGGTACATAAGGAGTACGTTGACCGACAACCCGCGTCTCAGGAAAAAAGATGCCTGGCATTTACTGCCCGCTGCGATTTTCTTTCTCTTCACCCTGCCTTACATTTTTTCCCCAAGCGCTGAAAAACTTAAAATCTCATCAGACCTGGTTATGGATATTAACAACATCCTGATAAACAAGCCGTCGGTTCTGGATAATATTATTCCTGCACCGGTTGTATTTCTTGGTCAGTCACTTCATGCCTTGATTTACCTCTTTGTGTCAATTTGGATGCTTGGTAGTTACCTGAAGACCGGTAAAAAAAAATATATCATATCAAGTCAGCAGGTTATGTTAAAATGGCTGGTGCGACACGCCGGCAAGTA
>SESF01014441.1_pt1 | contig 12142 bp, 6 predicted proteins | sample 3171521 | NCBI WGS metagenome assembly SESF01 (sample SAMN10866945, study PRJNA518727) | freshwater metagenome | biome: subpolar coniferous forest; feature: holomictic lake; material: water; isolation source: holomictic Lake 227, 6 m and 8 m depth | place: Canada: near Kenora, Ontario | collected...
CTTCATGAAAAACAAGTGCCAACCGGATGGCTAACCTGACGCGCCTCATGCCGCTGGTGATGGCAACCGCCTTCGTCTGTTTTTCACCGGTTGCCCGGGGGGCCGCCGGTCAAGCCGCGCCGGTTGCGGCGGCGCCGGTCAATGGGCCGTTATTCAAGGAGAATGCGCGGGTCTTGTTCCAGGGTGACTCGATCACCGACGGAGAACGCAATCGCAATGACTGTCCGCATCTGCTTCTCGGGCAAGGCTACCAGTTCATCATCGCAGCCAAATTCAGCGCGCAGTATCCGGAAAGAAAGGTGACGTTTATCAACCGCGCCGTCAGCGGGAACAACGTCAAGATGATGGCGGCACGCTGGCAAACCGACACGCTCGACCTAAAGCCGGACCTATTGAGCGTTCTGATCGGCATCAACGACAGCGGGATCGGCGGCGGGGACGAAAGGAAAGTGCCGTTAGATCAATGAGTGGGTCAGGACGGTCACACAGTTTTACAAGTAGGAAGCATATGAGAAGAACAACCATGGTGATTGGCAAGGCAGTTCTGGTGACCACGATAGCGTGTCAGTGTGCGGTGGCGTCAGCAGCAGTTAGGGACTTGAAGCCAGCTCAGGCCCAAGAGCCGAATGCGGCCAGCATGCGGATTGACCGGCACGCCCTTGTAACGCGCCACAACATTCAGTGGAACGAAGCGGCTGGTCAGATTCCGCTTGGCAACGGCGAGTTCTGTTTCAACGTGGACGCCACTGGCCTGCAGACGTTCGGTGGCAATTCAATGTCCCATTGGGGCTGGCACAGCTTCCCGTTGCCGGAGGGTTGGACGCCCGATCGGGTGCCGCCAACGGGCACATACCAGAAGGGGCGCAATGCCGGCGGAGACAATTTCCCGGCCGGCACGGATGCCATCCGCACCTGGATGTTCGACAATCCACACATTATGAATTTGGGGCGCCTGCGCCTGATGCGTCCGGAGGGACGCGTCCTGGTGCCGGGCGACATCACCGGCTTGAAACGGACCCTCCATCTGTCGACGGGCGTGCAGACCTCGCATTATCAGATCGCTGGCCAGGAGGTGAACGTCGAGACCTGTGTGCATCCGAGCCTCGACTTGGTGGCGGTATGCATTGAGTCGCCGTTGGTGGCGAGCGGCGAACTGGTAGTAGCCTTGGATTTCGCCTATCCCTCCTTGAATAATTCGGCCTGGGTGGGCGACTTCACCCGGACCACCGGTCATGCCACCACGGTGGTGAGCCAGGGAGAGCGACGCATCGATTTAACCCGTCAGGTTGATGCGGTCGCCTATCATGCCGTGCTGGCGGTGGCGCAGGGCTGTTCCATTCGCGTGCCGGGTCCCGCTGTGGCCGCGAAGAAACTCGTTGTCAAGCATGCCGAATACGGGGCCGGTGACAAATGGGCCGATGTAACCGCCAAGGTCGCCGCCGGCGTCAAGGCGGACCGTATCGCGGAGGAGGTAAATGTCAAAACCATGGACGCTGATCCAGCCCCAGGCACGGCCAAGGGGCTGAAGGTCACCTACACCCTTGATGGCCAGGAGTCCAAGGCGGAGATCCCAGATAATCAGACCCTGTGCCTGCCGGCCGCAGCCGTCAATGCCTACTCGGTCTCGGCGTGGGGGACGAATGTCATGGCCTTCGTCTGCGCCTTTTCTACCACGCCATTGCCGTCCAACCTGCCGTCCTGCGCTGAGACAAAGGCCTCCTGTGCCGCCCGCTGGGAGAGACACTGGACCACCGGCGGCGCCATCGATCTCTCTGGCAGCAAGGACGTGCGGTGGCGGGAACTGGAACGTCGCATCGTGCTGTCGCAATACCTGATGGCGGCGATGTCCGCTGGCAGTTGGCCCTCGTCCGAAAACGGCCTGATGGGCATCGATCCCTGGCGTGGCCAGTTCCACATGGAAATGGTCTGGTGGCATCTGGCCCACTACGCGCTTTGGGACCGCTGGCCGATGGCGAACGATGCGCTCCGCTGCTATGAGCGTTTCACTCCGGCGGCGCGGGAACTTGCTGCGCAACTTGGCTACAAAGGCCTCAAATGGCAGAAGTCGGTGGGCCCCGAGGGCCGCACCGCACCGTGGGTCGGCAACCAGGTGCTGCTTTGGAAACAGCCGCATCCGATCTTCTTCGCTGAGTTGGAATATCGCCTCCGTCCGACCCGTGCCACCCTCGACAAATGGGCTGGCATCGTCGAAGGCACTGCCGAGCATATGGCCGACTATCCCACCAAGGATGTAACGACCGGCATTTGCTCGCTCACGCCGTCCATGCCGCCGAGCGAACAGGGAATCACCCGCGACACCGTGTTCGATCTCGGGTATTGGCGCTGGGGCCTGGACAAGGCCCAGGAATGGCGGCAGCGCAGGGGTTTGGCGCGCGAGCCGCATTGGGACCAGGTGCGGCGCAACTTGGCGCCCTTGCCGGTGGTGGATGGCGTCTTCGTCCACTCGGCGGAGTGGATCGACACTTACACCCAGCGTGCTTTTGAACATCCCGATCCGGTTGGTGTTCTCGGGATGCTGCCACCTGTGGCGGGCGTGGATGCTGAGACGGCACGGCGCACGGTCGCCAAGGTTTGGACCACTTGGGATTGGAAGCGTTGCTGGGGTTGGGATTTTCCCTGGATGGCCATGGCCGGCGCGCGCACAGGCCAACCGCTGATTGCGGTGGAAGCCCTACTCCATGATAATCCCAGCAACGGTTATTCCATCGCGGGGATCAACGGCGGCTGGTATCTGCCCGGCAACGGCGGATTGCTCTACGCCGTCGCGATGATGGCTGCCGGCTGGGACGAAGGACCAACCAATAACGCACCCGGATTCCCGGCTGACGGGAGCTGGGTGGTGAAGTGGGAAGGACTAAGGAAAGCCCCTTGAGAAGGAATCTCGATCATTTTACCCCTTTGATTACCTGGGTCAGGACTGTGTCACGATTCTACAAATAAGGAATAAACCATGAGAATAAAAGTAATGACCATAAGTAACGCAGCCCGGATGGCTTTGTTCATATGTCCGATTATGTGTGCGGCGGAAGTTAAAGGGTCTAAACCCGCCAACCCGCTGGATGCCTGCAATGTGGTCTGGGATTCGCCGAGCAAGGATTCGTGCGGCTCGATGCCGCTGGGCAACGGCGACATCGGCCTCAATGCCTGGGTGGAGGAGAACGGCGATCTGGTGTTCTTCATCTCCAAGACCGATTCGTGGACCGATAGCGGACGCCTGGTGAAGTTAGGGCAGGTGCGCCTGCGTCTAACACCTGAGCTGGCGGCCGGATCATTCCGCCAGGAACTGAAGCTCAGGGAAGGATGCATCGAGATCAGAGGTCAGAGATCAGAGGTCGGAGGTCAGGGGTCGGACGTCTTGCTCAAGGTCTGGGTCGATGCCAATCGCCCGGTGATTCACATCGAGGGGGAATCCAAGCAGGACATGCAGGCGCAAGTCGGGCTCTATGTCTGGCGCACGAAGGATCGCGACATGCAGAAGAACGACAACATTGGGTACCTCAGCCAGTTGAACACCGGGCCGGTCATGGAGAAGGCCGACACGGTGCTACCCCAGAAGGACAACCGCATCGTCTGGTATCACCGCAACGAAGGGACCATCGTGCCGCTGGCGATGAAGCTGCAGGGCATGGAGAGCCTGCTGCCGCTGGTGCATGATCCGCTGATGCACAACACCTTCGGCGGCTCGATCAGTGGCAAGGGTTTTGTTCAGGCCGAGGCCAGCCAGGCTACGCAGGCGCTGAAGACCGCGGCGCCGACCCGTCGGCTGGATATTGCCATACATGTGCTAACCGCGCAAACCGACACCGCGGAACAATGGATGGAGAAACTCAACGGCATGGTCGCCGAAGAGCGCAAGACCGGTTTGGCCAAAACCTGGCAAGCGCATTGCACGTGGTGGCAAGAGTTCTGGAACCGCAGTTGGATCTATGTTAGAACGCCGGAAGACGGCGTGCCGACAACTGCCGAACAAGCGGCCGCACGGGTGAAGGATCGTGATGAATTACAGTTGACCGGGCATGGAGGGTTGGAAAACCATAAGCGGCCCGCCGTAAGCGCGGAGCCAGCCGGGGCGGTGGTGAGCCAGGGCTATGCCCTGCAACGGTTCATTCTAACAGGAGGCGGACGCGGGGCTTATCCGGCCAAACACAACGGCACCATCTTTACGGTGAATAACCGGAAACCTGAAAGCCTGGATGATGCCGATAACCGGTGGGCTGGCGCGAACTACTGGTTCCTTGATCAGGCGACGACCGCCTACGGGCCGCTGCTCCTGAGCGGCGACTACGACTTGTTGATGCCGCTGTTCAAAATGTACAGCTCGATGGTGCCGATGGCCAGGGCTCGGACGAAGCTGCAATACCATCACGAAGGCATTTACATCCCCGCGACCGTGTATTCATGGGGCACTTATCAGGAAAACGAGTGGGTCCGCTGGCTCTGGCACGGCGGCCTGGAACTCACGGCAAAAATGCTCGACTACTGTGAGGCCACCGGGGATGAGGCGTTCCTGCGCGAGACGGTTCTGCCGCTCGCGGATGGCGTGATCACATTCTATGACCAGCATTGGAAGCGCGATGAGAAAGGCAAGATCCGGCTGGATCCGGCGTGTGCGCTGGAATCCGGCCATGAAGTGGTCAACCCCATGCCTGAAATAGCCGGTTTGCGATACGTCCTGCCGCGCCTGCTGGCGCTTCCGGAAGACAAGACCACCGCTGCCCAGTGCGCCGCATGGAAGAAGACACTCGCCGCTGTGCCGGAAATACCGATGGCGACGCTGAAGGCCGCCGCCGCGCCGGCTCAGCTCACCATCTGGAAACTGCCACCCTCCGAACGGCCTGAGGTAAGGATGAAAGATGAGGCCGACAAGAAGATCCTTATTGCGGCGGAGGTGATCAAGACCTGGGCGGGCGATGAGGTTCCTGATCTCTACGCCGTGTTCCCCTACCGGCTCTATGCTTTTGAGAGCAAGGACGCTGATATTGGCCGCCGGACCTTCGAAAGATGGAATCCTTTACAGCCGCGAAGCGCCTACCCATGGGAAGGAAGGGTTGGAGGTTGGCGGCTGAGCGCCGTCCAGGCCGCGTTCGTTGGGAAAGCAGACCAGGCAGCCCGGATGGTCACATCAAGCTTCGCGTCGCACGAACCCTACAGCCGCTTTCCCGCTTTTTGGGGCCCCAATCAGGTCGGGCAATTGGACCAGAGCCACGGCGGCGTGGCGATGACAGCTTTGCAGGCGATGCTGATGCAGGTAGGCGGCAAGAAGATTTACCTTTTCCCGGCTTGGCCGAAAGACTGGGATGTGAACTTCAAACTCCACGCGCTTTATAACACCACCGTCGAAGGCGAACTGCGCGGCGGAAAAGTGGTGTCGCTGAAAGTGACGCCGAAGTCACGCGAAGCGGACATGGTGAACATGCTGGGGAAGTGAACGCAAGACCAGGAAAATAATGAGGAAAACAATGAGACAAATCACAATTACAACCATGCTGCTGCTGGCTGCAACCATCCAAGCTGAAGCCGCTGGTCCGCTCGTGCCGCCGGAGAAGGTTGCGACAAACAGCACATTCTGCAACCCGCTCAACATCGAGTATTGTTTCCGGCCCGATGGCCGAACCGGTCGCGAGGCGGCCGATCCGGTGATCGTGCCCTTCAAGGGTGATTATTTCCTGTTTCCCTCCAAGAGCGCCGGTTATTGGTGGTCGCCGGATCTTATTAACTGGAATCTGGTGCCCAGCAACGACTACTACAGCTACATTGGCGATGGCGAGCACGTCCCCAACGGCCAACCGGAAAAGGATCTGCCGGTTTGGGGGTACAACCCGGCGGCATCCGTGGTCGAGGGGGCTCTCATCTACAGTCAGCAGGTGGATGCGTTTTACCGTTTCATCGATCCGAAGAAGGGCACCTTCGAGCGGGTCCGCGACCGCCTGCCTGTGGCCAATGATGAATGGATTTTCACCGATGACGACGGCAAGGTCTATGTCTATGCTGTCGGCTTCAAGCCCAACCGCGGCATCTACGTGACTCAACTGGATCCGAAGGATCACCTGAAGACTGTGCGCGGTCCGGAACCCTGCATGCCGGAGGGCGACGTGCAGCCGGATGACAACGGGTTCTTCCGCATCGGCCCCGCTGATCCTGGCCCGCTCAAGCCGATTGCCAACAAAACCGGCGAGGGCGCGTTGATGACCAAGCGCAACGGCTTCTATCACCTGCAGATTTCCGTGCGGTGTGAACTTCCCTTTTATTGCGATGTCGCCTATGTGTCAAAGTCGCCATGGGGGCCTTTCAAGTATTCTCCGGCGAATCCTGTGGCATATCGGCCTGTGGGCTTTGGTGGGGGTGCCGGTAACTCGGGGACATTCACCGACAGCAAGGGTAACGACTGGCGCGTGGTCACAGCAGACACATCTGTGTTCCACATGTTCGAGCGGCGGGTGGCGCTCTATCCTGCCGGTTCGGACAAGGACATGCTGTATACGGACACCTATCTGGGCGATCTGCCACAGCGTGGGGTGGGGGCCCGCAAGGCCGGACCCGGTGGCAACCTGGTCGGCTGGATGCTGCTGTCCCATAAGAAACAGGCGACGGCATCCTCGGTGCTGCCGGCGCATCCGATAGAACACGCCTTCGACGAGAACATCAGGACTTGGTGGAGTGCGAAGACGGGCGACAAGGGCGAATGGCTGGCGGTGGATCTTGGCAAGCCCTGTCGCATCAATGCCGTGCAGGTGAACTTTGCGGAACAGGACGTGACTGCCAAGGCGAAACGCCGCCCCGAAGATGAACTCTATCATCAGTACGTGATGGAAGCCAGCGACGACGGGAAAAATTGGAAATGGTTGGTTAATAAATCCGCCAATCAGCGGGATGTCCCGCATGATTATGTCCAACTCGAAACGCCGGTGACGGCCCGCCATGTGAAACTAACCAACATTCACATAGCCGGCCACGGCAAATTCGCGGTGCGCGATCTGCGGGTGTTTGGCAGCGGCCTGGGCCAACCGCCTGCCGAGGTGATGGCTGCGGTGGTGAAGCGGGGAAACGACCAGGATGCGGTCCAGGCCGGGATCGAGTGGCCCGCCGCCGACGGTGCGACCGGCTATGTGGTCCGCTGGGGCCACGCCAAGGACAAACTCTATCACAGCCAGGATGTGCGGGACGGCACCAGGACGGTTGTTTCCGGCCTGACGGGCGGCCTGGATTATTTCTTTGTGATCGACAGCTTCAACGACAGCGGCGTGAGCTTCGGCAGAATAGTGGTTGGGACGCGATGAACGTCCGTCCGGCATCCATGCACCACTCCTGAAATAACAACATGTCACCCCCGATACCAACACCCGATGAACCGTCGCAATAATCGTAACTGGAGATGGATCCCCATGGTCTCGCTGCTGCTGCATGGCGTGCCCGCACAGGCGGCGGGCGGGGACCCGCAGAAATCAGCCACTGAGACCCTGCCGCGGCCGACTGCCGAGCAGGCTCAGTGGCAGGACTATGAGATCGGGGTTTTCTATCATTACGATATGAATGCCTTCAAGCCTGGCTGGGATCACCGCAAATACGATGATTTCCCCAAGCCAGAGATCTTCAATCCCACCAAGCTCGATACCAAGCAATGGATGGAAGTGCCGAAGGCGCTGGGCGCGAAATATGCGGTTCTTACCGCCACCCATGGCAGCGGCTTCATGCTGTGGCAGAGCGACGCTTATCCCTACGGCCTGAAACAATCGCCGTGGAAAAACGGCAACGGCGACATCGTCAAAGAGTTTGTCGATTCCTGCCGCAAGAACGGGGTGTCCCCCGGCTTGTATTGCCACATGCGGGTCAACGGTTGGTGGCAGGTCGATCATCCCGGCTTCGTCAAGCGCGGCCAAGGTGGCGACGATGCCTTGCAAGCCAAATATGCCGCAGCCAAGATTCAACAAGTGAAGGAATTGTGGGGTAAGTACGGGCCGCTGGCCGAGATTTGGATCGATGGCGGGCTGCCTGACCCCAAGGCGGGCTATGATATCAGACCCTACGCCGAAGAACTCCAGCCCAAGGCGATGGTTTACGGCGGCAACAACTGCCCGTGGGGAACCATTCGCTGGACCGGCGGGGAATCCGGCAAGACTGGCTATCCGTGTTGGGCGACGGGCACCTTCCCCTGCGACGACCGGCCCGGTTCGCCCGATGGCAAGGACTGGTTACCCGCCGAAGCCGACGTGGACCTGTTAGGCGGCGGCTGGAACTGGTCGCCGGACTCGGACGGCAAGCTGCGCAGCCTCGAGCAACTGATGGAAATCTATTACGGGTCGGTGGGCAACAACTGCAACTTGTTGATCAATGCCGCGCCGGGTCCGGACGGACTGATCCCCGAGGCGCAACTCAAGCGCTTCCGCGAGTTCGGAGCCGAGATCCAACGACGCTTCGGCAAGAGCCTGGCCGAAACCACCGGCCAGGGCAACACGCTCGAACTCAAGTTAGGCAAGCCGACGAAGATCGACCACGTTATCATCATGGAGAAAATCATCGAAGGCGAGCGGGTGCGTGAGTATGTGATCGAAGGCAAGGTCGGTGAGACCTGGCAGAAAATCGGCGGCGGCACCTGCATCGGCCACAAACGCATCGAACGGATCACCCCGGTGGAAGTGACCGCGGTGCGACTGAACGTGCTCAAGAGCGCAGCCACGCCGCTCATCCGCAAACTCGCGGTATATCACACGCAAGCAAGTTAGAATGCCAGAAAATGACGATGAGCCATTGCTTACGATTCCCGGTCCGCCCGCGCGGACTCATCACCTCCTTGGCGGCCGTGGCGCTGTGCCCGACGCTCATGGCCGCGATGTTTCATGTCGCGCCCGCCGGCAACGACCACAACCCGGGCACCAAGGACCAACCCTTTGCTTCGCTCCCCACTGCACGTGACGCGGCGCGGGCGGCCGGCGGCAGCGGGCATGTGATTCTGTTAGCACCCGGCCGCTATTTCCATGCCGCCACGCTCACCTTCGATGAGCGCGACAGCGGCCTGACCCTCAAAGGCGAAAAACCCGGCGCCACCGCCGAACTCTATGGCGGTCTGCCGGTGACCGGATGGAAGAAATGGCAAGACAACATCTGGCGCGCGCCAGTACCCAAGGGAAAACGTTTCTACAATCTGATCGTGGACGGCAAGCCCGCCACCATGGCGCAAACCCCGAACGCCGGTAGCGGGTTCGGCGGTGGGGCGGGGCCATCCGGTAACGGCGCGGTCCATGTGCCCAAGGAGTGGCGCGGTTATGACTATTCCGATGCCCAAGTGTTCACGTTTCTCGGTGCCGACTGGTTTGCCGAGATGCGTGCCGTGCAGCAAAGCAGCCCTGATGTCAACGGTACCCTGCCGGTGGATGAAGGCAGCGGCAACAAGGATTGCGTCATGAACGGCCGGTTATTCCTGCGTGGCGTGCTGGAGTTTCTCGACGAACCGGGTGAATGGTGCCTCAAGCACAAGGACGGCTTTGTCTATTACTGGCCCAAGGCCGGCACGCCAGCCGACCATCTGATCGTGCGGCCCACAGGCGAGAAATGTCTCGAAATCATGGGTCGCTCGCCAGCGACGCCGGCAAAGGACATCACTTTCGAGAATGTCTCGATTATTGGCTCCGACTTCAGCGAACGCTGGCATATTTTTCTGCCGGGCAAGGATAACAGCATTCCCGACCCCCTGCAAAAGGGCATGGTCTTTGGCGAGAATGTCGAGCGCTTGACCGTCAGGAACTGCCGGCTGCTGGCCGCTGGCCATGCGGCGGTCTGGCTCAACAAACAGGCGCAGAACTGCGTGGTGGAGAACAACCTGATCACCGGCGCTGGCTTTTGCGGCATCTATCTCAACGGCTGGACCATCGGCGAGGGGCCTTTCCAGAGCGCCGCGGAATCTTACGTCAACAAAGGCCACCGTCTTGAGAGCAATTTCATCCATGACTGCGGCAAATATGTCGGCGGCAGTGGCGGGATCCAGATCTATCAGAGCGGCGACAACCGGGTCACGCGCAACGAGATCAGCCAGATGCCGCGCTACGGCATTTCCTACAAGGGCCTCCGCTACGGCTGTCTGCCCAAGACTTTGTATGGACAGGCCGTGACCTTCGCTAACCACTGGGATTTCCTCCATGCCCGCAACAACCGCACCCACGGCAACGACATCTACAATGTCTGCCGCAACAGCCTGGATTTTGGGGGCATCGATAGTTGGGGTCCTGGGCGTGACAACGTGTGGGAGAACAACGCGGTCCATGACCTCGACCAGGCGCTCGATTGGAATGCCTGGGCGCACATCCTCTTTGCCGACGATGCCAGTCATTATCTGACGATCAAAAACAACATCCTCTATCACTGCCACGGCGGCGATGCCACTGGCGCGATAATGATGAAAAACATCGGCGAGGAAATCGCCAACAACCTCGTCGCCGACTGCACGCTTGGCCGCGTCATCACGCTTGCACCCTTTATCGAGCCCGGCTGGGACTTCACCGTGCGCTGCAATGTGTTCGCCCTGGATGGCAATGTCATGCGTTATGACACCAGCCCACAGACCTTCAGCGGCATGGCCGGCCCGCTCGGCAATCTGCCCGCCGAGGTCAAAAAGGGCATCCGTGAGGTCGATTACAATGTCATCGCCGCCAAGGACCCGGCCAAGCCGAATCCCAGTCCCTATCAGGAAAACGGAATGGACAAGAATTCCTATTTTGGCGACCCGCTGCTCAAGCGCGGCAAGCCCGACTGGGACCTCCAGTACTCTGACTATTCGTTAGCCGCCAACTCGCCCGCCTTCAAGCTCGGCTTTAAGACGATCCCCACCGACGCCATCGGGCTGCGCAAGGATTTCCCCTTCGACAAGGCGCAGACCACGCGTCGTCTGGCGACCGAGAAGATCCAGGCCGAGGATTATCAGCGCATGAGCGGACTGCGCAGCGTCGGCGGCCTGGGCATCAATCATCTAACTAAAGGAGCCTGGGCGAAATACGCCAACATCGACTTCGGCACCGGCCAGGCCACCACTGCCGAATTTGGCCTGGAGCCCATCGGCGAGGCCAAAGCCTTTGCGGAACTTCACCTGGATGCTCCGGACGGACAACGGATCGGCACCCTGATGGCCGGCCAAAAAACCTGCCCGGTCCAAAAGGTGCGCGGCATTCACAACCTGTTTCTGGTTTTTCCAGACAGTTCCGATCGCCTGCTGGACTGGTTCAGGTTCCAGACAACCTCGGCCAGCTTTAACATAAAGGATTGAAATCATGGTTTCCGCAAGTGAGAAGCAACGCACGGATGAACTTGAGCCGCCGCATGTTGAGGTGCCCACCAGGATTCGCTTCCTCTGGGGATTGGGCGGCTTCTCCGATGCCATGATTTACAACGGCACCGGCAGCCTGGTCAACGTGATCTATGTCAACGCGCTGGGCGTCAATGCGGCGCTGGTCAACCTGGCGTGCGCCATTCCCCGGTTTTTGGATTTCGTGACCGACCCGATGGTCGGCCATCTTTCCGACAACACCCGTTCGCGTTGGGGACGGCGCCGGCCGTGGATGCTGGCGGGGCTGATCATCAGCGCGGTGACCACGATGCTGTTGTGGTATCCACCGCACGCGCCTGCCGGCGGGGATTGGCGCACGTTTGCCTATCTGGCGGTGCTGATGTCGCTGCTTTACGCGGTGGGCTACGCGTTTTTCTGCATCCCGCACGCGGCGATGGGCTATGAGATGACCACCGGCTACAATGAACGCACGCACTTGTTCAAGTGGCGTTTCACGTTGTTTGCGTTGGCCGGTTTTTTGAACCCGTGGTCGTTGCCCTTGAGCATGTGGCTGGAGGGACCGCGCGCGCAAGTTTTGCGAGGGTCTGAGGGAATCATCACCGTAAGCGTGATCGTCGCGGTGTTGATCCTGCTGGCGGGCTTGCCCTCGGTGTTGTTCTGCAAGGAGAAAGGCGCCGATCACCGGGGCGAGGCAAAGATCGGTTTTCTGCGCGCCGCCAGGCTGACGCTGGACAACAAGCCGTTCCGGCTGCTGGTGGTCAGCAATGTCATCACCAAGTTCTGCATGCAAGTGACCGGGATTTTCTTCGCGTTCATTTTTCTCTATCACATTACGCAGGGTGACCAGCG
>SESF01030612.1_pt1 | contig 12142 bp, 9 predicted proteins | sample 3171521 | NCBI WGS metagenome assembly SESF01 (sample SAMN10866945, study PRJNA518727) | freshwater metagenome | biome: subpolar coniferous forest; feature: holomictic lake; material: water; isolation source: holomictic Lake 227, 6 m and 8 m depth | place: Canada: near Kenora, Ontario | collected...
TCGGGATGTTCTTCGCAGGATACTCGGCGAATTTGCCGGGTGTTTTGGCGTTACGTTGACGCCAGACTCGCAGGGTAAGATTCAACACGTTCGACATGGTTATTTGTAGCTGCGGACAGCCAGTTTGATGTTCTCGTATTCGAGCGGTTCTACGTGCCGGACAGACTTCGAAATGTCTCCGGTGTATTCCCACGCGGCGACATGCGCGAACTGCGCGTCGTCACGAAGGGCTTCGCCGTCCGGGGTTTGGAATTCTTCGCGGAAGTGGCCGCCGCACGATTCGCGGCGTTCGAGTGCGTCGAGGCACATGAGTTCGCCAAATTCCAGGAAGTCGGCCACGCGGCCGGCCATTTCCAAGGATTGGTTCAGGTTGTCGCCTTCGCCGAGGACGTTCACGTTCTTCCAGAATTCCTCGCGGATTTTCGGGATGGCGGCGAGCGCTTCCTTCAAGCTGGCGTCGGTGCGGCCCATGCCGCATTTCTCCCAGAGGAGCAGGCCGAGTTCGCGGTGGAAGGAATCGACCGAGCGTTTGCCCTTGATGGAGAGCAGTTTCTCGGTGCGGGCCTTGACCTCGTCGACCGCCTTCTTGAATTCCGGATGATCGGTGGTGACTTTCTTGCCGGCGTTGGCCGCGAGATAGTTGCCGATGGTGTAAGGAATGACGAAGTAACCGTCGGCCAGACCCTGCATCAACGCGCTGGCGCCAAGGCGGTTCGCGCCGTGGTCGCTGAAGTTCGCTTCGCCGAGCACATGCAGGCCGGGCAGGTTGGACATCAGGTTGTAGTCAACCCAGAGGCCGCCCATCGTGTAGTGAACGGCGGGGAAGATGCGCATCGGCACCTTGTAAGCGTCTTCGCCAGTGATCTTGTGATACATGTCGAAGAGGTTGCCATAGCGTTCGCGGACGACATCCTCGCCGAGGCGCTTGATGGCGTCGGCGAAGTCGAGGTAAACGCCCAGCTTGGTGGAGCCGATGCCGCGGCCTTCGTCGCACACCTGCTTGGCGGCACGCGAGGAAATGTCGCGGGGGGCCAAGTTGCCGAAGCTCGGGTATTTGCGTTCGAGATAGTAGTCGCGGTCTTCCTCGGCGATCTGGCCGGGAGGCTTGCCGCAGTCTTCCTTGCGCTTGGGAACCCAGACGCGTCCGTCATTGCGGAGCGACTCGGACATGAGCGTCAGTTTCGACTGGAAGTCGCCGTGAACCGGAATGCAGGTCGGATGGATCTGCGTGTAGCACGGGTTGGCGAAGTAAGCGCCCTTCTTGTGAGCTCTCCAGGTCGCCGTGACGTTGCAGCCCTTGGCGTTGGTGGAAAGATAGAAGACGTTGCCGTAACCGCCGGTAGCCAGCAAGACGGTGTCGCCGGCGTGGGAACTGATCTCGCCAGTGACCATGTTGCGGACCACGATGCCTTTGGCGTGGCCGTCAACGACCACCACGTCGAGCATCTCGGTGCGGGAGAACATTTCCACGTTGCCTGCGGCGATCTGCGCGCAGAGGCCGGAGTAAGCGCCGATAAGGAGCTGCTGGCCGGTCTGGCCGCGTGCGTAAAACGTGCGGGAAACCTGGGCGCCGCCGAAGGAGCGGTTGGCCAGGAGGCCGCCGTATTCACGGGCGAACGGAACGCCGAGCGCGGTGCATTGATCGATGATCGCGGCACTCACCTGGGCCAGACGATAGACGTTGGCTTCGCGGGCGCGGAAGTCGCCGCCTTTGATCGTGTCGTAGAAGAGGCGGTAAGTGGAATCGCCGTCGTTCTGGTAGTTCTTCGCGGCATTGATGCCGCCCTGCGCCGCAATCGAGTGGGCGCGGCGGGGGCTGTCCTGATAGCAGAAGCACTTCACCTTGTAGCCCATCTCGCCGAGACTGGCTGCGGCGGAAGCGCCCGCGAGGCCGGAACCGACAACGAGGATGGTGTATTTACGACGGTTTGCCGGGTTGATCAGCTTGGATTCAAACTGATGCTTTTCCCACTTCTTCTCAAGCGGGCCGGATGGAATTTTGGAGTCGAGCGTGGCCATGGTTAGTGTCCGATCGGGTTGAGAATGTGAAGGAAGGATGCCACCGGAATGGAGGCGTAACCGAGGAAGAGCAGCCATGCAACGAACGGGCTGATCGTGGAGATCGGCTCCGCAAGCTTGCGGGTCCGGCCGCCGAGGGTCTGAATGAAGCTTTGAATCCCGTGGCTCAAGTGCATGCAGAGCAGGAAGATGCCGACCAGGTAGAACCCAGTGGCGAGCGGGTCACGGAACCCGGCGATCACGAGCGAGTAAACGTCGTGCCGGCCTTCGGCGTCATGCCAGCCTTTCCATTCGGGATGGATGCTCTGGGCGGTGAAGTGCAGCAGATGGAACACCAGGAACGCAATGACGATGGTTCCGCTGATGATCATCGTCTTGGCCGCGACGGTTGCCGCGACGTCCTTTTTCACCGCATATTTCTGCGGACGCGCTGCGGCATTCTGAATGGTCAGAAGCGCTGTGGTGACGATGTGCAGGCCAATGCAAGCAAACAGGACTCCCCGGATGACCCAGAGGAGGTCGCCGAGTCCCTGAAGGAATTCAGCGTATTTGTTGAGCATTTCCTGGCCGATAAAGATCTGGAGGTTGCCGACAAGATGACCGGCAACGAAGCCAACCAACACCAGTCCGGTGAGGGCGACTATCCATTTCTTTCCGATTGATGACTGGTAGAAGGATATAAGGGCTTTCACGGTTGTGACAATCAGGCCAGCATTGGGCCGACCGAATTTACGCGAAGTGTTTAGGCGGTCACTCCGGGTGGAGCACTCCGTTTTTTGCGGAATTCTCTCCGCCAATTGCGGCGAAGAGCCGTCCGCCTAACCACGGGACGTTTTGCGTTGTTGCGAATACAGGAAAACCCGGCTTCGGGCAAAGTCAAATCTCGGATTTCGGTAAAAAATGCGGCAGAACGATGGACTGAATGGACGGAATGGACGAGATGGACTAAATGGACTGTCCACTTCGTCCATCAAGTCCACTTCGTCCATCTCTTATGAACAACCCCGAAGCCGACGCCGCCCAGTTCCGGGAGGCTTTTTCCCGAATCGCGTCCGAACTCCAAAAGCGGATCGTCGGCCAGGCCGAGATTATCGAAGGCATTTTGGTCGCGCTCTTTGCCGGAGGCCATGTGCTCTTGGAAGGGGTTCCCGGCCTTGGGAAAACGATGCTGGTACGCACCCTGGCCGAAGTGACCGGCCTGCATTTCTCGCGGATCCAGTTTACGCCCGATCTCATGCCAGCCGACATCATCGGCACCAATTTGATCGCCGGAGAAAGCCGCACTTTCCAGTTCCAGCCCGGCCCGGTGTTCGCCAACCTCGTGCTGGCCGATGAAATCAACCGCGCCACCCCGAAGACCCAGAGCGCGATGCTGGAGGCGATGCAGGAGCACCACGTGACGGTGGGGGGTAAGCAGCACCCGCTCGCAGAGCCGTTCCTGGTGCTGGCCACCCAAAACCCACTGGAAATGGAGGGGACCTATCCCCTGCCGGAAGCGCAGCTTGACCGGTTTCTCTTCAAGTTGAAGGTGGAATATCCGAGCGCGGACGAACTCCACACCATCCTCGACCGGACGACCGCCGCCACGGAGCCTGTGCTCTCCAAGGCCTGCGGCGACGCGGCGGAACTGCTCCGCTGGCGCGCATTTGTCCGCGAAGTCCCCCTCGCCCGCGACGTGCAGGATCGGGCGGTCCAGATGGTGCTCGCCACGCATCCGGATAATCCGGCTGCGGGACCCAAGGCCAAACGCTACGTGCGGTACGGCGCCAGTCCCCGCGGCGCCCAAGCCCTGATCCTGGCGGGCAAAATTTTCGCCCTGATGGATCACCGTTTCCACGTCTCGCGGGCGGACATCGAAAAGGCAGCGCTCCCGGCACTGCGCCACCGGGTGATTTTAAACTTCGAGGCGGAGGCCGAAGGGATCACCCCCGACGAAGTATTGCGGGAGATTCTGGGCAAATCATAAGCCCCATAGGCCCCTAACTCCGATTCTGTTCAAACCTCTCTGCCCCCGAGAGTCGTTATTTATTTAAGTGACAGCACGCGGCCTTTAGCCTATCACGCGGAACATGAACGTGATCGACGCCACCGAAATCTACTACTTCATTTTGGGAGGCTTAACGATCTTGGGCGGAATCATCGGGTATGTGAAGGCCAAGAGCGTGCCTTCGATCATTGCCGGAACGCTCTTCGGCTTGATTTTGGCGGGCGCGGGCGCGCTGATGGTCTTTGGAAATACGCAGCCGGGCTTGATTCTCGGAATTTTGGCGACCGTGGCCATGGCCGGGCAGTTCATTCCCAAAGTGATGGGCAGTCGGGCTGCTCCCCATGTGATCGTCATGGCAATCCTGAGCGCCATAGGGGTGATTCTTACGCTGATTTCATTTGCCAAAAAGTAGCGGTTGAAACCTGCGGCCGGACGGGCAACGATGTTGGCCATGTTTGGCCGCGCTCAGTCCACTGATTCGCTCGTTCCCAATCTCAAGATTGGGAACGCACTTGGCTTTCGAATCTCCGATTCGCAAACTGTTGACAGCAGAAGGCGCGTGAACCGAAAAGCCAAGCCTCCATTCGTAGTTTGCGCTCCGGTTTTTAGCGCCGAAGGCGCGGAAGCATACCAACCTGGGGCATCGCCCCAGGAGGTGCGATGTAATAATTCAGGGCTGAAGGCCCGCAGCATAAACCCGGCAGAAAGGTGCTTCGGGCCTTCAGCCCTGATTCCTATTTTGCGCGAAAACCTAGGCCGTTGGCCTAGGCTGGTATGCGGTCGGGCCTTTGGCCCTGAGGCGCATTGCAGAAAGCCTTGGCGATCGTTCCTCTTTGGGACCCTCCTGAGTCTACTGCTGCTTGCCACCGGGTGCAAGCGCCCCCGGCTGGTTTGGGAAGCCCCTGACAATGTTCCTACCCCGGCGCCTTCCGCCACGCCGACTCCCAAACCGACGCCGACTTACATTCCGCAAAAGCGGATGGAACTCTCGAAGCTCTTCAACGGCATGCAGGTGAAAACCGTGTTGCAGAGCGAACCGGGAAAAACCGCCACGCAAGAGCGGGAGAACGACGCGAGCTACGAGTTGGAACTGAACGTCAAAGTGAAGGTTCCAAAGGCGAACCAGAGCCTGAACGAACTCTCCCGGCTCAATGAAGCGCTGCCAAAAGTGCTCCCCGGGCTTGCCGCCATGCTGCCGCAGGCGCGGGTGGCCCCCAGCTACGAAGCGCTCTACCAGCGCAAACTCGGCGAACTCCAACGGGACATGTCACGGCTGGACCAACTCCTTTCCAGGCACAATTTCTTCGATTGCGAGACGATTCTCGAACTACGCAATCCGCAAACCAAGCGGGCCGCGGTGCTCCTCCAGGCGGATATGGATGTCGATATGGACGGCTCCGATGCCGACCGGTTGCCGCCCGTGGATGGGAGTTCCAGCACGTTTCAGCCGATGACCAGCTACCGCTGGCCGAAAGTCACCGAGCTTTTGAATCCATTCCTGCCAAGCCGGCAGGCGCGGCTGCTTTCCCTTGAGTCGGAGTTGCAACAGGCCAAAGGCATGGGCGCCTCCCGTCTCCATGCGATCCGGGACCGCGTCGGGGCTGCCCAGTATGAGGTGACGCAGCTCAAAAAGAACAGTTTTCTGCTGGCGGCAACGGACCCGTATGTGGTTTTGCCGGGGGCAATGGCCAATGCCGCCGAAAATGAGACCGATCCCGCATTCACCCCGCACGTTGGTGATTATTGCGTGGTGATTTACGGAGACACGATTTATCCGGCCATCGTGGGCGATGTGGGGCCAAGTGGATTAGTGGGGGAGGCGTCCTATCGGCTGGCGAAGGAACTCAATGCAAAAGCCAATGCAGACAGCCGCTCGGTGAGCACGTTGAAAGTCACTTACTTGTTTTTCCCAAACAGCGCCGACAAGCCGTTTGGCCCTCCGAATCTAGTCAAGTGGCATGATCGCGCGGCCGAACTGCTTAAAGAGTTCGGCGGCTACGGCGGCACCCTGCACTTATGGGAAGAGCTTTCCAGGCCGGCGCCCACCCCGACGCCAACGCCAGTCCCGACTCCGACACCCACGATGGATCTCACGGACGAGCTTTTGGGGGCATAATCTTCAAGGCTTTCGGGCAGAAGCAGGCCCTGCTCGCGATCAGTGCCGGTTACGAAATTCGTCGCGACGAGTAACAGCAACACCGCTGTGTCACATCGGGAACGGTCGAGCCGAACCATTCCGGGTATTTTCGGAGTCGGGGGCGACGGGGAGGAGGTTCAATGCGCCCGAATGGCCCAGCGCAGCTTGGCCGGAGTGGAGCGCGTGTTTGAGCGGCATTCTTCGGGGCTGGGCCGGATGACCTCACGGGAAATCTCCGCGTAAAGTTCGTCGCGCAGGCCGGCTTCGAACGCTTTTTTTACCCGGCGATCTTCCCCGGAGTGAAACGTCAGCACGGCTGCCCGACCGCCGGGGTTCAGGCACGAGGGGAGGTTTCGCAGGAAGGTTTCCAGAGCGGTGAATTCCTCATTGACCGCAATCCGCAAAGCTTGAAAGACCCGGCGCATCGTGGAAGCCATTTCGTCTTCGGATTGCTTCGGCAGCGCCTGTCGAATGGCCAGCGCCAAAGCCGAGGTGGTAGCAAACCCGCGTCCCGCCAGCGCATTGGCTAGGATTCCGGCGCGCGGTTCGTCGGCATTTTCGGTGAGCAACAATGAGAGCGCATCGGCTTTGATGGCTTCGAGCAGCGAGGAGGCAGGCCGCCCCCGGTGCGGGTTCATCCGCATGTCGAGCGGGCCGTCGGCTTTGACCGAGAATCCCCGGGCCGGATCGTCGATCTGCATGGAAGAAACTCCCAAATCGGCGAGAACGAGATCAACGCCCGCCATGCCTTCGGTCGCAAGGACTTTAGGCAGGCCGGCAAAATTGCTCCGGTGCGCCGTGAAGAGTTCCGGTCCGAAACCGAGTTCGCGGAGCCGGCGCTCGGTCCGGGGCAGTTCCAAAGGATCGGCGTCGAGTCCGATCATTCGGCCTCCCGCCTGGATGCGAGCGAGGATCTCCCGGGTGTGTCCGCCGTAGCCGAGCGTGCAATCGGCCGCAGTTTCCCCAGGCTTGGGATCGAGCGCCCGGAGGATTTCCCGGACCATGATGGGCCGATGCGTGCCTGCCGGCGTCTTGCCGGACGCCATCACCTTGGCGATGGTCTCCGGGTAGACCTCCGGATTGCGTTCCTTGTATTTCTCATCAAATCGGCGCGGGTTCTTTCCCGAATAGCGCGGACGCCGCCGGTGGACGGGTTCCGGGGAGGACTCGACGGATTGAGGCATTGGTTCGGGCTCGCTCATGATTGGGCTTTTCGACTGGTTCTATCTACAATGCAGCGACGTGGAGGAAAAAACAATGCCGACAGCCGACGGGGGCTGACACGTTATGATTGGGAGGGATGCCGCTATGAAAATCGCACCGTTTGATCCATGTAGAGCCTATATTGCAGCGCAAGGCCGCAGTGGCATACCCCAGCGAAAAAAGCTGCGCCCGGTGATCACGATTTCCCGCGAGGCGGGAGCCGGCGGAGTGACGATCGCGGGGCTGATCGCGAAATTGTTGAACCAGGAGGTAGAGCGGGAAGAAGCACCCCCTTGGACGGTCTTTGATCGCAACCTCGTTGAGCGGGTGATTGAGGATCACGATCTGCCGAAGACGCTGCAACGGTTTATGCCTGAAGACGTAAAGCCCGACATCAAAGATGCCGTGGAAGAACTCCTCGGGCTGCACCCTTCCTCGTGGACGCTGGTTCAGCACACCACCCAGACTATTCTCAACCTGGCGCGGCTCGGAAACGTGATCCTCGTGGGAAGGGGCGCCAACATTATTACCGCCAGGTTTCCGCATGCCGTTCATGTTCGTTTGGTGGCACCCAAGGAGGCGAGGGTGCGCGAGATGGAATCCCTCCACGGGATGGACCACGGGGCCGCGCTTGAGTTCGTGGGCAAAACCGACCGGGCCAGAAGGCGGTACGTGCAACGGTATTTCGACACCGCGATCGACGACCCGCTCAATTATAGTCTGATCCTCAACACCGGCCGCATCGACTTCCAGACCGCAGCCCATTTGGTTGTCGAGGCGGTTAGGGAGCGAACGCTCGTCGCATGGGCGTTAACTTAAGGTTTTGAGAAACTTGGGTTTGCGGTGACTCGCGAACTGCTGGTTTCTGCGGAGCGTTCTCAAAGGCGCGAGCATACAGGTTGCGCGCGTCCCATAGCGCGGCAGTCCTCTGCGGCCCTCGGCGGCGCTTCCGATTCTATTACTGCCAAAACGGGACAGCCGAAAGGCAAGGCGGGAACCGAATACAAGTCGGCCAGGAATGGCGGAAAGTCCCTGCGTCCTCCAATAGGGCGTAGGGATTGGCGCGCGCGGTCTGACCGAGCCCCCCATGCTTGTGCCAACGAAGGTATGAACCTCCTTATTGTCACAGGAATTTTTCCGCCGGACCGGGGCGGCCCGGCCAGCTATGTTCCGCGGATCGCCTCGGCGCTTGTGGAACGCGGGCACCGGGTCGAGGTCATTTGCCTGAGCGATCGCGTGGATCACCCCGATATCGATTACCCCTTTCGCGTGACTCGGATTCGCCGGGGCCTCTTTTGGCCGTGGCGCGTTTTGAAAACGGTCGCGGCGATTTGGAGCGGCGCCCGCCGCAACGAGCTGATTTACGTGAACGGGCTCGGGGCGGAATCGGCGCTCGCAGCCCTCCTCGCGGGGCGGCCCGCTGTTCACAAGATCGTCGGGGACTACGCTTGGGAGCGCGCGGTCGGACGCGGCTGGTTCCGGGGCACCATCGACGAGTATCAGACCTGCGCAAAACGACCGCTCTTGCATCTTATTGATGCGATCCGAAGCGTGCCGCTGAAGCTTGCCACCCAGGTCATCGTTCCAAGCCGATATTTGCAGAAACTCGTGAGCGGCTGGGGAATCGATGCTCAGCGCGTCGCGGTGATTTACAACGCGGTGGTGCCGGGGAATTCCGCCGAGCCGATGGTGGAGCAACTTCCACCCTGGAGCGGGAAGACGCTGATCACCGTTTGCCGACTTGTGCCATGGAAAGGGTTGGACGGGTTGATTCAACTTTTGGCCAGGTGCCCGGAGACACGCCTGGTGATTGCCGGAGACGGCTCGATGCGGAGGGAATTGGAGCTGATTGCCCAGTCTTGCGGCGTGGCAGATCGCTTGCGGCTCCTTGGCGACGTGCCGCATGCGTCGGTTCGGGGATACCTGCAACAGGCCGATGCGTTTGTTTTGAATTCGTCTTATGAAGGGTTGCCCCATGTCGTGCTCGAAGCGATGTCCGCCTGCTTGCCGGTGATCGCCACTGCCGTGGGCGGCACCCCCGAGGTGGTTGAAGATGGATCAAGTGGCCTGCTCGTGCCTGCTGGGGATACAGAAGCGCTCCGGGTCGCCGTAAATCGGCTTTGGAACGAGCCGGGCCTTGCGAAGAGACTGGTCGCGGGCGCCTCGGCGAAATTGACCGGCCCATTCGGATTCGATTCCATGGTTGGAGCGACCGAAGCGATTCTGCTTGGCGCCATTCATCCAGCCCGGCAGTCGTTGCCGATAACAAGGGGGAATCTGCAATGAACGGACTTTCAGTGCTTTCGTTTGGCTCGACCCGCAGCTTGTGGGAAGGGAAAGGGGCCGAGGATTATCAACGGATGATGAGTTATTCCGAGCACCTCGATGACTATATCGTGGTCACGAGTTCCTACCGGCAGCACCGCCTCAAGCCGCTTCAGTTGACGCCTCATTTCAAGGTGATCCCGGCCAATGCGTTCTGTTTTGCCGACTGCTTTTTCCGGATGCTGCACATTGGCCGCTCCATTTTGCGCAAGCGGAAGGTCAGTCTCATTCAGGCACAAGATCCGTTCTTCACCGGGGCCGTTGCGGTGCTCTTGGGGAAAATGTTTCGGGTGCCCGTAAACATCTGTGTGTTTGGCCCGAACCCGCTGGATGAGCACTGGATGGCTAGTCATTGGTCCCACCGGTTTTATGCTCCGCTGGGGCGCTGGGTATTCCGAAATTGCCACTCAATCCAGGTGGATGGACAGATGACGGCCAGGCGGTTTGTCGAGGCGGGCTATCCGCCCGAGCGCATCGAGCTAAAGCCGAATATCCCCGCCTGCCTTGACCAGTTCCTGGCGATGGAACGCAAAGAGCCCTCTTCGCCGCGTGAGGTGCGGCTGTTGTTCGTTGGCCGGCTCGTCTCGCAGAAAAACCTCCCCTTGCTCATTGAAGTTGCGCGGCGACTGAGGGACCGCTGCGCGACGCCGTTTCGGCTGATCATCGTCGGGGCGGGGCCGGACGCGGAAATGGTGCGCGCCACTATCAAGCGGTTGGGGCTTGAGTCTTGCGTTGAGCTTCGTGGGCCGGTAGGGCGCGAGAAGATCGGATCGGTCTATTGCGATGCCGATATTTTCGTGCTCACCTCGGATTACGAAGGCTATCCGCGGGTGCTGATGGAAGCCGGAGCCGCGGGACTGCCCGTGGTGACGACGGCGGTGAGCGGTTCCGACGAGGCGGTGATCGAGGGCAAGACCGGCTACATCGTGCCGGTCCGCGACACCGAGGCATTGGTTGAGAAACTCAGCGTGCTTCTGGGCAGTCCAGAGCGACGGCAGCGAATGGGCGCCGCCGCGCGCGAGCACATCCGGAGCAATCTGGATGCGCGCACCAACGCTCCCAAACAGGCGGCCATCTGGATCCGGGTCACGGAGCGTTACTCGCGGCCCGATTTGTATCCGCACCGGCTCCTGTTGTTCAATCTAGCCACCGATTCGAAGCACCCGATCCTCGGATTCACCACGCAATGGATTCGCGAAATCGCCGAGCGCGTGGAATGCGTTCACGTCATTACCATGCAGGCGGGCGAGATCGATCTCCCTTCCAATGTCTCGGTTTACACCGTGGGCCGGGAGCTCGGCTACTCGGAGCCGCGGCGCTTGTTCGAATTCTATCGGCTGCTATTTTACATCCTGCGGAATGAGCGAATCGACGGCTGCTTCTCGCACATGATCACCATTTTCTCGGTGCTTGCGGGACCGGTGCTGCGGGTGATGGGCATTCCGCTGGTCACTTGGTATGCGCACCCCAGCCTGACGCCAACGCTGAAGCTGGCACACTATGCTTCCAACCGCATGGTCACGAGTTTGCCGAAAGCTTATCCCTACAAGACGGATAAGCTTTCGGTGATTGGCCAGGGGATCGATACGTCGATCTTTTCGCCGGGTGCCGGAACGGCGGCAGAGCAGATGATCCTCTGTGTGGGCCGCATCTCGCGGGTGAAGAATCATCCCACGCTCCTGCGCGCCTTCGCGATGATTTCAACTCCGTTTCCGTTGGTCATATTGGGTGCGACGGCGGGACCTGAGGATGAAGAGTATCTCGACGAATTGTGGGGGCTAATCAGGGAATTGAAACTCGATGATCGGGTGCGGATTGAGAAGCCGGTGCCCCCTGCGGAATTGCCCGCGCACTTCCGGCGTTGCGTCATCCATGTGAACCTCACGCCCGCCGGATTCGGAGACAAAGTCGCCTGGGAAGCGATGGCTTGCGGACGGCCTTGCTTGGTGGCCAACGACGATTTTCGGGAAACGCTGGGCCGCTGCCAGGATGAACTGCTTTTTAACTGTTCGGACCCGGTCGACCTGGCTGCCAAAATGCAGAAACTCCTGGCCAATACGCCGGCGGAGCGCGAGGAGATCGGCCTATACTTGCGCTCGCAGGTTGAGCGCCTGCACTCGCTGCCACGGCTGGCCGACCAGGTTCTTGAACAACTGCGCCAGTGTCGGCGTTGAACCTATGGGCTCAAACTTCAAAGCCTTCTCTGAAAGCCGGGCACAACTCGGCGCTGGTGGCTTGCGCAGGAGAGTGGCCATCTTGGCCGCTCCGGCGGCGGGCGGGACGCCCACGCTCCTTTCTTTGATCGCCGCCCCGGCAGAGCGGGGCGGCTACAGGCGGCGGGCGGGACACCAAGCGTGTTCGGAATGGAAATTGCCCGTTATGACATGCGACTTTCAGCGCCAACGGCGCGGCCCCATACCAGCCTGGGGCGAAGGCTTTGCGCAGCCCCAGGAGCCCAGTCTCTATGTGAC
>SESF01003729.1_pt1 | contig 12123 bp, 10 predicted proteins | sample 3171521 | NCBI WGS metagenome assembly SESF01 (sample SAMN10866945, study PRJNA518727) | freshwater metagenome | biome: subpolar coniferous forest; feature: holomictic lake; material: water; isolation source: holomictic Lake 227, 6 m and 8 m depth | place: Canada: near Kenora, Ontario | collected...
GCATTAGTGAAATCCCTTAACCGAATCAAAGGAATTATCTTCAATCTATTAAAAGTTTGAAAATAGGCGGCCTCTTTTTCAAAATGCCTATGCAACATCATCAAAGACTTCACCTGCTCAGAATCAATTTCTCCGTCAGTCTCTATCCTTAATTCGCAGATATTATATTTAAATCTTTCCAAACAAGCCTTAATATCGTCCAATATCTCTGCAGGCATATTTACCATAGTGAGAAACATGTATGTATTACTTACCCGAAAGAGAGAGTAGAGCAAGCGTGAAGTAGTGTTCTTTTTAGGCCCATCATCGCCGACCATTTTTATCTCAGCAGGTACGTTGTTTATCCTCAAGTTCTTGGATTTATGTTTGGAAAAAATCCCGTGAATATCATTTTGACTAATAGGAAAAGGATTGGCGCGCGCTATTATGTCCCCTGTTTTTCTTAAATTACTCGCTCTATTTTTTATTGAAAGGGCAAGCCCATCTAAATAACTTTCTGCGCTATAGATCTTTTCCATGCTTTTTATAATCCGCTTGTTCATATACTTGGTTTCAAATTCAGTGCCTGGAGATAAAAATAGGGGCCTTTTTCTATTTCTCAGATAGATTCCGTATTTTTGTGGGTCATCGCAAAAAGTAGTACCAAAATAAAGTTTAAGCGGTTGCCCTATTGAATTACCTCTTATTTTGACATCTAAACCCTTGATAAATTCTATCGTCCTGCGGGCGCTCTCATAGGTTTGTCCGGGCAAACCATAAATGTGCATTAGTTCAACCTCAATTCCTAGGTCTTGTGTCGTCTTCACCGTCTTCCTTAATCTATCTAAATCAACATCTTTATTTATTATCTTTAATACTTCTTTATCCGCCGTTTCCAAGCCGTAAGCTATTTTCCTTACGCCCGCCCTAGCCATTGCAGTCAACAATTCTTTATCTACAAGCGCAGCGTGACTCTCGATCCATATCGAAGGATTCCAGTGTTTATCTATAATCCTGTTCAATATCTGCATGGCCCATTGCTTATTAAAAACAAAGGATGGATCCGCAAACCAAAAATCAGAGATACCATTGTCAATGCATACCTCCATGTCCGATAAGACTCTCTGAGGGGAATGTAATCTCACGGTTTGCAGGAACGCATTGGGAGTGTAACAAAACCGGCACGTAAAAGAACACCCGCGAGAAGAAAGCATGCACGCTGTTGCATGATCTTTGAAATTAAATACTCCGTTCATGAATGGGGATTCAAATTCATCTAAGAACTTCGTTGAAATTCGAGGTATATTTTCAATCACGTAGCCATTCTCCTTAAAAACTATACCTCGAACATATCGTAACTGCGTTCTCGCATCAACGCATTCACATAATTCGGGCAACACCAATTCTCCTTCTCCTCTGCAAAGCAAATCAATGAAGGGCATCTCTAAGAGAGCTTGCTTGGGCATAAATGTGGCTTGAGGCCCACCCAGGATAGTCAAAATCTTTGGATTTATGTTTTTTACCATTTCAGCAAACATCATGATCGTCCGCATATTTTCTTGATAACCAGAAAAACCCACTATAGTTGGCTTCAAGTATCTGACTGTTTCTTCGATAGATTCGATGCTTCTGGCATTACTGAGGGTGAGATCCTCAATGAAGACACCGATGCCTTTGCTTTTTAATCTCGCAGCGATATAGCCTAAAGAAATAGGAAAAAAATCTCCAGAATACGGAGGAAGAGAAAAGAGCAGAACACTAGACATGCTTTTCGTTGCTCCAGTTAGGCGGCCACGGGACAGCGCATGAGAGATTCCTCTGGCCTGCCAAGATCAGAGTTCAGATATCGTAAAAAAACATGCGAAAAAAGTTTGGATGATAATGTTTTCGAGCGCGGCAAAGCATGTGTCCTACTCGGAACTGGGAGCCAAAGAGACCAATTCGTCGTTCCGCAGAACCGCCGCCACGCCTCAAGGAGTGGCGGCGGGCTTGACCACCTTACTTGTACTGCTTCTAGCGCCCCAAGAAAGAGCATCTTCTATTTTTTTTACCTTACGGAGAAACAATTGCACCTTATTCCTCTTGGCCTTGGAAAGTAATAAAAGAAGATAATCCCACGTCACCGGAGGACACATATCAAGCCTGTTGGCTTCTCGCACGAGCATGCTAAATAATAGTTGTACATTGTAACGTCTTTCGCAGGCATATTTGAAGGCAAGCGCCGGAATTACATAATCGGCAGGAAATGGGTGAATGGATATTCCGAATTCATCGGGATGTTGACAGACATATGAACCCGGCTGTAATACAAACGATCCAACGTCGATAGAATGTAAAACGCGATTATTGCGTGTGACAAATTTAATCGTCTTCTTAAAATCATCTAGCGTTTCCCCAGGGAAAGAAAGCAAGATAAAACAATTGTTCCAAATCCCTGCTGAATGGCTTGCACTTAGTACCTTTTTTGCGGCATCGACAGAAATTCCTTTTCTCATAAGGCCGAGCAGCTTTGGGGACCCCGATTCAACGCCCCATGATATAGCTTTACAACCCTGCCGATACGCCTCCTTGAGAGTTGGCGGCGAAAACTCCTTTTCTATCCTACTTGATACACACCAAGAAATACGCAATTTGCGGACTCGTAGCATTTCGGATATCGCCCGAACCATCTTAGGATGTACACACTCATCGACAAAGGAAAAATGGTGACATTGATAACGCTCGACGAGTAATTTTAAATCTTCTCCTATCTTTTGCACTGATGGCACACGATAATTCGAAGAAGATGAAGCAAGGGTACAGAAGGCGCATTTATTCCAATAGCATCCCCGGGATAACGCATAAGGCAGTATCTTCTCTGGCAGTAAATACCGCTCAAACTGCACATCAGAAAAATCAGGCGTAGGAAAAGCCTGCGGCGACAATTCTTCTATTTTGGGATTAAATTCTATTTGTTTTTTATGACGAGAAACCGTCTGCGCGATATTCCGAAAGCTCCTTTTTTGCTCTACTGCCTCTATAATTCTTAAAAGCGGAATCTCTCCTTCTCCGACGACAAAACAATCGACTACGTCAAAAATCCCGGGATAATGACGGATTGATGATAGCATGTATTGTATCATCGCTCCCCCGGCAACGATGACAGCATTTTTGTTCATCTCCTTGATAAAATGCGCAAGCACTAAGCCAGAAATGATCTGAGCTTCCCGAGCAAAAGAGATACCTATAATCTTTGGTGTGTTATTTTTTCTCTTATACGCATCACCAAGGAAAAGCGTGTAAATATCCCAAAAAAAATTTCGTTCTCTATGAGAAATGTGATTAAAAATATTTGTTAGCGTGAAATCATATGAATGTTTTAAAAACCCTGGAATGTACGTGGACATAAACTTACCACCAAGGATATCAATCTTATCAGGAGCGTACATGGTGGATAGAATATTCGCAAGCTGTCCCGATGCAGGATTGCGTTTGATAGAACAAAGACCACTATTACTTAGAGAGTACTCTTTAAATCGGGCAAGCATCTGTTGATATAGAGAGGGAAGTTCGAGTAGTTTCTGGGAAAGGACGTATGTTTTTTCTCTTTCTGAGGATGATCCAGAGGCGCAAGCTTTGAACTCTTTTTTATTTTTACGCAATCGTTCTAATAAAAATGCACGGTATTGATCCGAAAACATATAGTGGATCATTTCCATGTTAAGGTCCCTTTGGGTTACCTCAACATGTTTATGTCGAAGGTAACCCGTCAACATAGGCAGTGCCAAGTGGGGGATCTTACAATCACCCCATCCCAAAGGAAAAAGCAGTTCAATCTTCATGCGATGATATCTCGGCGGTAAGCTAAATTCAGTTGAAACTCGGAAAAAACCGGGGTTCTCTCTTCAGTAACAAACACCCGAACTGCGGAAACAGCCCAAAAAAGAAGAAACCATACCCTCTGATACGTAGTTAACTGTATCGGAGCGTGTAATTACGTACTCCTTACCAGCTTCATTGCTTTTGGCGACTACTCGGTGTTCGAATAACATGTTCTGTATTCGATACACCGCTATATCACAGACCGCGATTTTCTTGGCATGTCCAAAGGCAATAGTAAACAAAATGCAAAAGAGGATATATGCTTATTCCGTATGAATAAAATCGAATTTGCTTTTTTATCAAGAGTAACTCTCTAATTTCAAAGAGCTATAGGATTAAACTGCAGTCGGTGGAGGAATCTAAGGTGACATACGATAGAGTGACAAAACAGACTTCCGTGCATTTGCGGCTATTCATTTCTTAACTCTTAGAATCATCTTCCTCCTAAGAAGTTCCTTGATGAACCCCTGTATATGGCTCTCGATTTCTTCTAGAGAGGCATCGAAACGCCCTGATAATTCCTGCGCAATAACTCTAACGGTTTTTTCACCGTCTATCCTCTCCCAAATCGCCTTTCCTGTTTTATTTAGGCTGAAAAGCGCATCTTCATCCGCTTCTATTGCCGACGTCACAGGCACAATGATAAATTCACCTTCGATCTCTCTAGCCACCACGTCTTTTGAGATCTTGTATCTATGCTCTATGCTACGCTGTATGCGCATATTATCTCCCATATTTTTTACCTTAAACCAACCCCGCTATTATGAGCAACCTTGACATGGCCCCCTGGCAGCGGCCATGCTGGAGTTGCAGCTATTACCCATCCCCGCAGGATCTGATGACCCGTAACAACCCGTAAGAACTAACTGATCTTCTCTCCCTCGCAACAAGACAATCAAAGCAGGTTTCTCCCATTTTTCTTTGCGCATACCACCCCTCCTATGAAAAGCTCTCTGTCAACAATAAACCGAGAGTCTTGTTGTTAAAATACAGACAACCAATGTGATGGAGCCGTCCCCCCCCCATTCGAGCTTTGACGCTCATCATTCCAGTCTAAGCAGGGCGTCTCAATCCCCAAGTCGATCTCGGGATCAAGGCTGATGCGAGCTTACACTGTTTTCATTCACCATCATTACAATCCAACTTCACCACAGTTTCTTTTAAAAACCTTCCAATTTTCTATGAGAAGGGACAGGGCGCACGGCGTTCGGGATTTCAGAATCCCATAGGCGGTCGTTAGAAGCTTCCGGGCCGTCGTCACAACAGCAACTATTTTCCCTCACCGCTTCTGGATCCTTTCGAAAAACTCCATGATCGGAGCGGTAGTATAACTTGCCATCCCCTGAAGCGTATGGGTGGATGGCACAAGCACCTCTCATAAGTAAGAAGCATTTATGTATCAATAGGTTTTCTTATCTATCCGATTATCCAGAGGATTTCGCCGATTTTGTTTTAAATTTCTCTGTATTATATCGAAAAATGTTCCCGTAATTTTTCTGCGATACAACCGCTTCTATCAAAGCGCAGCTCATAACAAGGGAACTCTCGAATTAGCATCTCAACAAAGGCAAGGGATTGCTCCCACCATTCGACAGTAGTCAAAGACCGCAAGAGACATTGTAATATATGGGTGCGAATTATTTTCTTGTCCGTTATACGGCAGATGCAGTTTTCCTTTGACTTCTTGAGAAAAAAAATCGCAGCCAAAGGTGTCGGCTGTCTATAAATGTTATGGGATTTGCTTACCCGCCATGTCCCATGCAGAACAATCCCAGATGTTTCTTTTCGGATGGCGATACACTCGTCGCCCAATATTCTGAAGTTTCCCTTAAGCAACCCTGCAAGAGTAGACTTACCCGCTCCCGAAGGTCCTAGAAACAAACCCCCCTTACCACGAAAGCTGACTGCGCAGGCGTGAAAAAAGCATCCTTGTCTTTGTGTCAAAAATGGCACCAAGTACACAGGATCTTTAAGCATTACCGCCAAAGCAGTCATATAGCCTTGAAGAAAATACGACCGTGTATTGTGATATACTGTACCGTGAGCGTGTGATTTGTCAAATATTACTATGGCAAGAATGCGGTTCTTTGCTTTCTTAACATATACCCAGTTATCTCCTTTTTTATAGACCTCCCAAGAGGAACTTTTATATAAGGTTGTATCACAAGGTATCTTCTTAAGATCAAACGAGCCAAAACGATGCCGCAGGATAATCAACTCGGTTACTGCCGTAGGTTCTCGCACTCTAAAAGCCTCCACGGCAGGGCTAAACGTATGTGCGGAAAATGCTAAATCAGAATCAACGCGGATAGCAATTCCAGCCACTTGATAATACCTTCGATGTCTACGCAGCCAGTTGCTATCACGCCGATGCTGGGCAAAGGCAATTTTGCAAAAATAGTCTATTTTAGCGTCAAAACGCCTGTGTTCCAAATAACCGTAGGCTGCACACCAGTTACAAATCCCCTTAAGCTTGCATCGTCCGCACGAATTGATGTATTTCTGAGCGCCTTTAACTTTGTGCACTAATGATGGCAGGAATTTAAACCATCCGTCCTGAAAATTACCCTTCTTTAGGTCATATCGCAATGAAGCATCTTGAATAAGTGAGCAAAAAGACATAAACCCATATGGGTTTATATGAAAATTTCGGAGCATTTCAATACAGCCGGAAAATAAAAAGTGTTTTCCATTTTGATATCGGCAGATTCCTATCGTTGGACCGGTGGTTGCAGCAACGCACTGAGATGACGGTGAAATTAACGAAACAGCTTTCTCTGCCGAAAGTCGTTGGCGTTGTATCTCTTTGTTACGCTCAGCATCTCCACTGGCAGAAAGATACAACCACGGTGCTCCGATCCGAGAAAATGGGCTCAGTGTAGAAGCCAAAACACACATCTTACGATACTGGTGGAAATTATCGCGCATGGGCATAATCTGCACAGTAAAAGGCGCTCCCGCTTCCCGCAGTAACGCCATGCCACGCATGGTAGCCTCAAACGAACCAGAGTTACGGGTAATATAGTCGTGTATCTGTTTTGTGGCCCCATAGAGAGAAACAAAGTTAGCGCTTCCACGTTTCATCAGGCTGGCTATGGCAGGAGTAATACATGTTCCATTGGTGTTTAGCGAATACGATCGGGAGTTATGTGAGAGAAAATCAAGGATTTCCGAAAAATCCTTCCTCAACATAGGTTCCCCTCCAGATATATACCAATGTTGACACCCTACTTGTCTAGCCTCAAGGACAATCCGTTTAATGGTGTCAACTGAGAGCTCCTCGTTAACCCTCTCTTTGTGTTCGTCGTCTATACACCAACAATGTCTACAGTTATTATTACAGCGGTAGGTAAGGTCAAGCAACCCCATAGAGGGAAATCGCGGAGCTGCAGAGATAATCTTTGTTTCAGTAAATTGCGTACTCATAGAGTGATTTCCGTTCCCGTGAAAGCAGAAAGACGCGTTCGCCAATTTCGTATCTGCCATGCACGTTCGCCTTCCTCTAGTAACCCGAGAGTCCTTGCCTGAAGATGTGCAATAGAACAACAATACTCACCAGGAGTATCCATGGTTCCGTATTCCATCCATGAGCGCGCCGGGCATTGTCTACATAATCCTTTCAGGAAACATCGTGCGCAACGCTGAATATACCGTTGATTCTTTGCCATGGTTGTGCGTACAAAGGGGAAAAAATGTCCAAACGCTTCACGCAGGGTCCCTTTTTTAAGATCATATACGGCATTCGGATGCCGCATCAGCGCACAGGGCTGAAGATAACCATAGGCATCAACAGACGCTTCCGTTAAGCCCGCGCTGCAGTTAAAAATTCTCTCTCCTCGTGGATAGGAAAATTTTGCGCAAAATTCTCTCATCTTATGAAGATAGGCCTTGCGATCTCGCATCAAAAACGCGACGTACTCTTCAGGAGTAAGCCGCAGCTTACGAAGACATATATTTTTAGCCTCATCTCTTCTGCCATGCAGATTAATAAATTCGACGTAGGGAACGGACGCATTGCTACCGGTGATGCGATGCACCCATGTTTCAAACCTAGCCACGGCCTTCGTGGTAAATGGAAGCACTATTCCCTTCACCCGAAAAGGTATTTTATAACGGCGCAGGAGACGAATCCCTGCCTGCGCAGCGGCAAATGATCCCGGTGAGCGACTTATTCTTTCGTATGAATCTTTATTCATCCCATAAAGTGTTACTTCGATTTTCTCAAGGGGGCGAATATAACAAAAAAGTCTGGCGAGTCGAGGGGTAAGAAGAGTAGCATTTGTCAAGAGAGTCACGCGAAACCCTTGTTTACGGGCAAACACGTAGATTTCTTCAAAATCGCGACGCATTAGCGGCTCGCCACCGGACAACCTAATATTCAAGCAACCAAGAGCTGCTGCTTCGACCAAAATCCTCTTGATTTCACGCGTAGATAGTTCAGCGTTGCGTGCTTGCCGTATACCATCATTGCGGCGGATGTAACAATGCAGACAATTGTTATTACATCTTTCAGTAAGCTCAAAGGCAATGAGTTGTGGAGTTAACATAAGGTGGGCAATCTATAAGGAAGCCTAACAATATTTTAAGCTGTGGACTTATTAACCAGCATCTTTCTTGAATAGCATTGACTAAATCTTCTGCTGTATGCAGGGCTACGCATCTTAACGTATTGGAGCGCAATCGCTAGCGCGCCTGAATGCCGCGATAATTTCACGGCTTCAAAAACGGCTAGTCATCAAGTTACTCGCAAAGAAAACCGCTATCTTTAAAATTTCAGTTTACCCAAGTCATCCGTCAAGATAAGATTTCTCCTAATCTACTTCATTACATTTTACAGCATATATAGTGTGTCCTGGAAAATCAAGATGAAATCTCGAATTGGGTGGGCATCTGCATGATGCCGCAAATGCGATTTTTTGATGGGGAGGCCTTCTCGGTATTTAAGGTAGGCCCGGATACGGCAGTAACCTTAGAAGGGTGGTCGGATTTGCGATCCATGCTGCGCTCTAGCAAAGGTTTGTCGCGTTCTTGGTCGGACAGGGAAGCGCTCCTTAATCTGCGTAGTCATTTATTTTAGTTTCGTGGTGAGACCGCCGAGGCTGGTTTTAAGCTGTCGGTTCTCTGTGATCTTCGAGTTCGAAGACCTTCTCTCCATGGTGCAGGAAGTGATCCTTCCATTCGTAATATTGGGTTTGCTGGATATGATGGCGGTTGCACAGATCCGAGATCGTGACGCGGCCGTTAAGCCCTTCGAGGACGATTTCGAGCTTTTGTTTGTTGGTCCATTTACGATTTATTACGCGAGCGCCTTTCGCTTTCCAAGCGAACTCAGATTCTACATTATTTGGACCTTAACTTAAATGGGGAGCGGTATAATTTATTAAACATCACCTGTTTAATAAAAGCATAAAATATGCAAAAAATCTCTTTGGTTGAAGACCATCATCAAGTCTTGAATATCTGGCGTGAACGAAAATTCAAGAACTGCACGCTGATCCATATTGATGCTCACATTGATTTTGATTTTTACCGCGCTCTTCCACTCCCCCAAGTAGTTGCTGAGGCCAAAAACATAGATGACCTTAAAACGAAATTTATAAGGTCATTGCGTTACCGAAAATATAAAAAAGATTTCGAAAGTCAGCTTAATATCGGTAATTTCATTTATTCCGCTATGCGTGAAAATATCGTAAGGTGTTTTTATTGGATTCTTCCTGGAGATAAGAAGGAATTTAAGGATTGTTATGGCTTCCTGAGAAATATGGTTAAGGCCTTAAAGTCTCAAGATCCCTTTGAAGATAAAGAGATCAATGAGAGCACCGAAAGCCTTAAGACCAGATTGTATGATAACTACTTAGAAGCCACAGTTTTGTTTCATTGCAAGAAAATTAATAAACCGGTGCTTTTAGATATTGATTTAGATTATCTGTTGTTCAGTTCTATCAAAAGCGCTGCGCTAACAGAGGGGGGGGAGACGCGAAGCCCCTGGATGTATCCCGACGCATTGGCTAGGTTAATAAAAGAAAAATTCACTAATGTGGTTTACACTACCATTGCTTATTCCGTTAACGGAGGTTTTACTCCGATAGAATATAAGTTTTTAGGCGATGAACTCTCTTTGAGACTAAGCAGGAAGGAGTTGTCTCCTGACCTTGAGAGGACATTCTGTCTTAGAAACAAAGCCCTAAAGGAGTACTTTAGAAAACAAAGATACCTTTCAAAGCGTAATTTTAGAAAAGCATTATTCTCATTAAACAATGTTAAAAGCATAGATGATAAGATTAGGTCGGAATTCAAGGCTCATCTATTTTTCTGGCTTTTTAAATTACATTGGGAATCCAAGGAATATCGTACTGCGCGTTATTATTACAAAAAAACTCTTTTTTGTGATGCGAGTTATCGTGTAAAAGAAAATAATTATGCATATCTTTATACAGCAAAAGGAAACCATGGGTTTGCAATAAGAGAATTTAGAAAAATTCTTTATTGCGACCCCTACAATAAGTTTGCTCTTTGTGGTCTCGCATGTATATTCTTGAAGACCAAGGAACCTATTCGCGCCAAAACGTTATTGATTAAAGCATTGCGCATGGAACCTTTCGATAAAGAAGTGCTAGCGCGTGTCACCGAAATTTGTTTAAACCAAGGCGATCTTAAAAGCGCAGAACGGTTTTTGTCCAGCTTAAGGAGAGTCGACGGGGGTTATAGACGAATGCTATTGGATGCAAAATTAAATGTCCGTAAGGGTAATGTGAAAAGGGGGCTCGATCTTTACGAGAAAGTTTTACTGATGTCGATAAACAACCTAGATATGTATAAGTCGATTTTTGAGATCTTGAAGAATAAGGAACACCCTAAGAAGCCTTTCTTTATAAAGAAATATCGGTTATTTAGAACACATTTATTAACGACCAATAGATCATTGATGCGAGATGATAATCATGCTCAACCATCTACGCTGATGCGAGATTTGAATTATTTAGATTGTTTGTTAAATCAGAAAAGAGCTGCTTCGTGAAAAAAAACTTCATCGAAACACTTCCGCTGCGAGAATTCGAGCTTTGCAGGGCTACAAAAAGACACCGTATCCCCATTAGCTTTCAATTAGAACTTACCGCTCGCTGCAATAATAACTGCCGCCATTGCTATATCAACCTGCCTGTTCGTGATCGCTTGGCACAACAAAAGGAGCTTTCATTCAGTCAGATTAAAGATATTGCTCGCCAGGCAGTATCGTTAGGGGCCCTTTGGTGTAAGCTTACCGGAGGGGAACCGCTTTTGCGGCGAGATTTTTTTGATATATTTCTGTATCTTAAGAAAAAAGGTCTTCTAGTTTCAGTTTTTACCAATGCAACACTGATTACGCCCAGGCATGTTTCGTTCTTCAAAAAATATCCTCCGCGAGATATCGAGATTAGTGTTTATGGAGTTGATAAAATAACCTATGAACGGGTGACGCGAACCCCAGGTTCTTTTGATGCGTTTAAGGAAGGACTCAAACTCTTACAAAAGAATAAAGTTAATGTTCGTTTGAAAACAATGGCGCTACGTTCCAATGTGCGCACGTTTTCTGAGATTGTGCGTTTTTGTCGTATAAAGACTAAGGATTATTTTCGTTTCGACCCGTGGTTGCATCTGCGTCATGATGGTAATTCAGTCCGTAACAAAGAAATAGAATCAGAAAGACTCAGCTCTAAGGAAATAGTCCGTTTGGAATCTTCAGATTCGGAACGTACACAGGCGTTAAAAGAGATATGTTCTAAACTAATCGACAAAGAGGGGGAGGGCTCTCAAAAGGGTTGTCTTTTTCGCTGCGCTTCCGGAGAAGAGAGTTTTTCGATAAGCCATGATGGTTTTTTTCAACTATGTCCCTGCTTATGTCATCCTGCCTGTATGTATGATCTTCGAAAAGGTACCCTGGAAGATGCCTACTTACATTTTGTGTTAATGGTGCGACGTATGCGTTCGAATCACACTGCTTTTCTTACACGTTGTAGCGAATGCACGATAAGAGAGCTTTGCCAATGGTGTCCGGCGCGAGCGCACCTCGAAACAGGCGCCCTGGATGCTCCAGTTGAATATTTCTGCCAGGTAGCGCATACCCGGGCAGAGGCTATTTTGAAAGCATAGTCACATAAGAAATTCGTTAAAGTTTAATCTTAGCGAGGATCACTCTAACAAAACATCCGCTCCTCTGGGGAAGGCCACATCTGTCATTTGGACCGTGGGAGCCAGTATGCCGGCAATGACTTCAAGGTGATCCTGGCTCAGAACAAGTTCGTC
>SESF01025858.1_pt1 | contig 12121 bp, 4 predicted proteins | sample 3171521 | NCBI WGS metagenome assembly SESF01 (sample SAMN10866945, study PRJNA518727) | freshwater metagenome | biome: subpolar coniferous forest; feature: holomictic lake; material: water; isolation source: holomictic Lake 227, 6 m and 8 m depth | place: Canada: near Kenora, Ontario | collected...
ACCACAGTTTGTGGCAAAAAGTATCCATCAAGCACAACGGGGAACCCAAATTTGCCAGATTCTTTAAACATTTCAAATAAATCGCGAGTTGATAATGCCCTTAAATCTTTTAAAGATTTCACTTTGAATTTTTCTGCAAATTCTTTTCCTTCTTTTTCAGCTTCTTTTTTTGAGACAGGGGCCATCGTTGGATTAATACCAGCACCGCTTTCACCAATAGCAGCATGAAGCAATCCTTTAGAAAGGGGAGAAGCCATTTGATAACTCACAGCAATAGAACCAGCAGATTCTCCTGCAATCGTTACGTGATTAGGGTCTCCTCCAAATTCCGCAATATTTTTATTCACCCATTTAAGTGCTGCTAGTTGATCAAAATATCCATAGTTTCCTGAAGACTTATGCGGAGATTCATTGCTCAATTCAGGGTGAGCAAAATTTCCAAATATGTTTAATCGATAGTTACAAGTAATCACAACGATTCCTTTTTTTGCCATAGCCTCACCATCATAACGAGGTTCAGAAGCATCACCTGCAGCATTACCACCTCCGTAGAAATAGACAAGAACAGGAAGGTTTTTGGTGTTTCTTTTTGCAGGGGTCCAAACGTTTAAATACAAGCAATCTTCGCTTAAGCCGTTTGATCTGGAATCCATATCACCAAAAACCATGTTTTGCATGGGGCGGGGACCAAAATTCTTTGTTTCTTTCACCCCCTTCCATGCAATAACAGGTTGAGGTTCTTTCCACCTCAAATCACCCACGGGTGGTTTGGCAAATGGAACACCAAAATAGGTTTGGATCCCAGTTTTGGAATCATAATTTCCTTCAATGATCCCATCAACTGTTTTTGATTGAACAGGAAAAGCAAAACTGAGCGACTGTGCAAACATCGTATTTGAAAGCAGCAGGGTGAATAATGGAAGCAACATTTTTTTCATAATAATCGATGGATTTTTTAAACTGTTAGGCAAGAACTTGGGACGTTCAAAATGAATAATTTTTAAATTTAAATGATTTTTTTTTGGAAAAAGCTTGCGGATTTCGAAAGAACCTCCCTAATTTTAGGCTGAATCTGTTAATCCACCTTGAAAGTGGTCTTTTATTTTTTCCTTCAGAATGCTAGTAGTATGAAGAAAAGTTTCCTCTATTGTATTTGCCTTGTTGCACTGTCCTGTTCTCCTAAGAACAAGCCTGTTAATTTAGATCAACAATTAAAATCTGCTATGGCAGATTATTTAAATACTGATCCGAAAAGCAAGGGCATTTTCAAATACGATGTAACATCGGTAACTTATTTTGACAATACCAGCAATTATATCTGTGAGTTTAAAGTACATATGACCAATGAAATCAATGCCAGCAATGCCCGTAAGGTCGATACCACTGGGGCTATGAAGGTGAAAATTGACAAAAAATTCAAGGTAATCAGCCGCTATTACTAGTTATTTATTCTGTTTTATTTATTGATTTATTTATCGCTGCTTTTTTGCTATAAAATCCAGCGAAAAACTTACTGGTTGTCTATATTTTTTTAAAGACGAATCATTAAGGGTCTAATCTATTGCCCCAACTCAATCCTCCCTAAAAAGCATTTTATCATATTATTATTTTTTACGAAAAATGTGAATATAAATTGCAAAAAAAACTGATTTTGCAATAAAAACCCTCCAAAAATAATCCCGAAAACGGTTGCGAAAACGCCTAAACATCAAGCAGTTATGCAGAAAGTGTAAAAAATACACGATGTTAAATTTGGTTAATTTTAACAGAAACTATTGTTTGTTAGCATTTCATTATCGAATTGATAATCAATGATATAAATATATTAAAAATAAATTTTTAACATTTCCTTTGCCATGTAATTTTTTTTTTACAATTTATGCCCTCAAACGATCCAAACGATTTCAAACGATTGCAAAAAAATTCGATTGCTTATGATGAACAAATTAACTCCAAAGAAATTTGCGTTAACCTTTATCCTATTCTTGCTTACAGCATCGGTTTTTGCACAGAAATCTGTTACTGGTAAAGTAACTGATTCTGGTAAAAGACCCGTTGCCGGAGCAACAATTGCCGTAAAAGGTACTACTGTCGCAACAACCTCTTCCACCACTGGTGATTTCACCATTGTGTTACCTAAAGGAAGAACGTCACTTATCGTGTCTTATGTTGGTTTTGAAGACCAAACAATAGATGTCGGTAATTCAAACAATGTGTCTGTTTCCCTAAAAGAAACAACCTCTGCTTTAAATGAGATAGTTGTAACAGGTTACACTGCTCAAAAGAAAAAAGACATCGCCGGTTCTGTAGCGGTTGTTAATGTGAAAGACATGAGACAAACTCCTGCAGGTACTACTGAAGAAGCATTACAAGGTCGTGCCTCTGGTTTGACTGTAATTTCTTCTGGTCAGCCAGGTGCTGGTAGTGATATCCGTATCAGAGGTATTACCGGTTTCGGTAACAACTCACCTTTGATCATCGTTGACGGAGTTAGAAGTGGCTTAACTGATTTGAACATGAACGACATTGAGTCTATTCAGGTTCTGAAAGATGCCTCTGCTTCTATTTATGGTGTTGCCGGTGCAAACGGTGCGATCATCGTTACTACCAAAAAAGGTAAAGCTGGTAAAGCAAAATTATCTTATGATGGATTCTATGGTATCCAAACTCCTGGTAAAGGCTATGATATGGCTAGTACACAACAGGAAGCAGATGCAATTTGGCTTCAGCAAAAAAATATGGGTATCGCTATTCCTAGTGATAAACAATTCGGAACTGGTGCTAGTCCGAAGATTCCTGATTTTATTACTCCTTATGGCGTATCTGGAGCTGGACCTGATCCACTTACTTACGATATAAACAATAACCAAATAACCAGAGCAAATAAAGTAGGAACAAACTGGTTTAAAGAAATTACCAGAACTGCTCCTCAACAAAGCCATACCATTTCATTGAGTTCAGGTTCTGATAAGAGTTCATATTTCTTATCGTTGGGCTATTTGAACCAACAGGGTGTTGCTAATTTTCAATACTTAGAAAGATATTCTTTAAGAGCTAACACTTCGTTTACTATTAAAGAACATTTACGTGTAGGTGAGAACGCTTCCTTATTATTTAAAAAGAATCCAACTTTTGGAAACCAGGGTGAAGGTTCTCCTTTCTCTGTGTCTTTCCGTGAGAGCGCAATTATTCCTGTATATGACATCATGGGCAACTTTGCTGGTACTAAATCTCAAGGTTTAGGTAATGCACAAAACCCTTATGCTAACATGTATCGTACAAAAGATAATGTGGGTAATACTTGGAATATGTCTGGTAATGTTTGGGCTGAATTAGATTTGGCTAAGCACTTAACTTTCCGCACCAATTTTGGAGGTTCTATTAATAATAATTATTCATACAATTTCCAATATGTAGGTTATGAAAATGCAGAAGGAAATACTGGTTCAAATTCTTTCCACGAAAATGCTAGTTTTAATACTTCTTGGACTTATACCAATACTTTAAACTATTCTAACTCTATCGGCAAACACACATTTGTGATTTTGGCTGGTAAAGAAGATGTGTATAATGCTGGTAGAGGAATGAATGCAGGAAGAAGTAGCTACTTCTCAGAAAATCCTAATTTCTGGACACTTGCTACAGGTTCTGGTGCTCAATCAAACGATGGTAACGCTTATAAAACTGCCATTAGTTCTTGGTTTGGTAGAGCAGAATATTCTTACGATGGTAAATATATTTTGAATGCTACAGTACGTCGTGATGGTTCTTCTGTATTTGATGCTTCCCAGCGTTATGGTACATTCCCAGGAGCTTCAGTAGCTTGGAGAATTTCACAAGAAAAATTCATGCAGAAAGTTTCTATTATCAACGACTTGAAAATTCGTGCTAGTTATGGCGTAATGGGTTCTCTTAGTAATGTAGACCCAACTAACCCATATAACTTGTATGGTTCAAATGCTGGTCGTTCTTTCTATGATATTAGTGGTTCAAGCACAAGCGCTTATGCAGGTTTCTATAGAAGTAATATTGGTAACCCGAATACCACTTGGGAAAAAGATATTGTTTCTAACATTGGTTTCGACGTAACTATGTTGAACAATAAATTTGATTTGACTTTTGATCTATACAAAAAGAAAATTTCTGGTTTGTTATTCCAGGCTTCTGGAACTCCTTTTGACGTAGTATTTACTGGAGATGCAAATTTGCCTAAAGTAAATATTGGAGACATGCAGAATACTGGTATTGATCTTAACTTAACTTATCATGCTAAATTGAGCAAGGATGCAAGATTAGACATCACTGGTATGTTAACTACCTATAAAAACAAGGTTGTAAGCCTTCCAGGTTTACCTTATTTTGATGGTAATCAGGTTCGTAATATCTATCCTACAAGAAATGAAGTTGGTCATTCTGTTAGTTCTTTCTACGGATATCAAGTGGTTGGAATTTTCAAAGATGCTGCTGATGTAGCTGCTTCTCCAACTCAAACTGATGCTCAACCTGGTGTATTCAAATACGCTGACGTTAATGGTGATAAAAAGATTGATGCAAATGACAGAACTTATATTGGAGACCCTAACCCTAAGTTTTCTTATGGTTTGAATTTGGCCTTGACAGTTAAGAACTTTGATGCATCAGCTTTCTTAACCGGAACAGCAGGTAATGATATCTTCGACAATACTAAAACCTTCACTGATTTCCCTGATTTCTTTAAAGGTGGTATCAGAAGAGAAGTTGCAGTAAATTCTTGGACTCCATCTAATACTGGAACTACTATTCCTAAATTAATGACAGTTGGTTCTTTTAGTACTGACCAAGTTTCTAACAGCTATTTTATTAGCAAAGGATCTTACGCACGTTTAAAGCAAATACAAGTTGGTTATACAATGCCTGCTGCAATGCTTTCTAAGTACGGAATTGATCGTATGAGAGTGTATATTCAAGCTGCTAACTTGTTTACACTTACTAAGTACAAAGGATTAGATCCTGAATTACAAAGTGCTAATAATAATGATCAAAAAGCAGGATTTGGTATCGACAATGGTAACTATCCACATGCCGCGTCTTTCTTAATCGGAGTTAACTTGTCATTCTAAAAAATAAATTAATAGGTGTATATGAAAAAACTAAATATTCAATCAAAAATAATCTTAAGCCTTTTTATCATAACGGCAATGGCCGCTTGTGGAAAAAGCTTTCTAGACAAGCCGCCGATTGGTACACTAAACCCTACAATTGTAGCATCTGATGATGGTATACAAGGGTTGTTAATAGGAGCCTATTCATTGGTTGACGGCGAAGGTGCATCTGGCGACGGATTTGCATCTGGCGCTTCCAACTGGATCTTCGGTGGTGTTACAAGCGATGATGCCTACAAAGGCTCTGATCCTACAGACGTTGCCGATGCTGCTCCAATGGAAAAATGGGGTTCATCTTTAACGCCAACAAATGGCGCAATTCCACAAAAATGGAAATTGAACTTTGCAGCTATTCAACGTTGTAATGATGTAATCAACACTGTGAAAATTTCAACTTCTATGTCGGATGCTAAAAAAACGGCTGTGATTGCACAAGCACGTTTTTTAAGAGCCTATTTCCATATGGATGCTAAAAAAATCTTTGGAAATATTCCTTTTATTGACGAAACAATTTCTCCCACAAATACTGCAGTTTCAAACACAACTGATGCATGGCCTAAGATCAATGAAGATTTGACTTTTGCTGCTGCTAATTTGCCTGATACCTGGGCTGAAGCTGGTAGGGCTAACAAATGGGCGGCAAAGTCTTTACAAGCTAAAGCTTTAATGTTCCAAAAAAGTTATGCTGCTGCTTACACTATTTTGAAAGAAGTAATCGCTAGTGGTAAAACTTCAAAGGGTGATAAATATGCACTTAACGTTAACTACTATTCAAACTTTAACCCTGCTCAGAAAAATAGCGCTGAATCTGTTTTCGCTGCTCAAACTTCTGTACAGGATGGTTCTTCTGAAGCTTGGGGCGGAGATCCTAACGGTAACTATGGTGATATCTTGAACTTCCCTTACAATGGTGGTCCAGGTGCTTGCTGTGGTTTCTATAACCCTTCTCAAGACTTAGCGGATGCTTTCAAAACTGATGCTAATGGTCTTCCTTTAGTGGATACCTATTTCCAAGGTAATCACGTTAGTCCGCAAAAAGGAACTGGTTCTCCATATGTTGGTAACCTAGATCCTCGTATCGACTGGACAATGGGCCGCCCTGGTATTCCTTATCTTGATTGGGGTTTACATCCTGGTGAAGACTGGATCAGAAACCCAGCCAATGACGGTACTTTTAGTCCGATCAAAAATGTATACGCAGCTTCTCAGAAAAACTATACTGATATTGGATCTGCTTATTGGGGACCAACAGAACTAGTTGCAAACAACGTAAACATCATCCGTTACTCAAACGTTATTTTATGGGCTGCTGAGTGTGCTGCTGATGCTGGTGATCTTGCTGCTGCTGTTGGATATGTTAACCAAGTTCGTAACCGTATGACCAACAAAGCTGGTTGGGTTGCAAAAGGTACACCTGGTGATTACAATGCGGCTACTGCAAGTTGGGCGGCTGGATTACCTACTGCTGATACTTACAAGATTGGTTTATACACTTCTTTTGCTGATAAAGCAACTGCAGTGAAAGCCATTCAAATGGAAACCAGGTTGGAAACAGCTATGGAAGGACACCGTTTCTTCGACTTAGTTAGATGGGGTATTGCTGCTACAACAATCAATACATTCATCGCTAGAGAAGTAAACAGACCTCTTAAAAAGGGTGCCGTGTTTATTGCTGGTACTCATGAAATCATGCCGATTCCACAGAATGAAATCGATAACATGAATGCTGATGGAACTGTACGTTTAACTCAAAATAAGGGTTATTAATAGTTAACATTTATTCTTTAGTTTTGAAGGAGATAGGGTTTCCCCCTATCTCCTTTTTTTATTGCTTGATCTCAAACATTTTATGAAAAACCTGCTGCATTTATTGTTGGTAATATTATTATTTACCACCCTTGTTTCTTGTAAAAATCAAAACCATTTGTTTCAACAAATTGAGGCAAAACAGTCGGGTATAACATTTGCCAATCGCATCATTGAAAGCGATTCTGTAAATCCCATCGACCTCACTAATATTTACAATGGCGGTGGCGTTGGAGTGGGAGATTTCAATAATGATGGATTAATGGATCTGTATTTTACAGGTAACCAAGTTCCTAATCAACTCTATATTAATAAAGGCAATTTTAAATTTGAAGACGTAACAAAAATTGCAGGAGTGGATGGTGGTAAAAAATGGAGTAGGGGCGTTAGTATAATTGATATCAATAACGATGGACTGCAGGATATTTATGTGAGTTGTACTATTCTAGCAGATTCTACCAAACGAGAGAATCTTTTGTATATCAATCAGGGATTCGATAAACAAGGCGTTCCTAAGTTCAAAGAAATGGCAAAAGAGTATGGATTGAACGATCATTCCTTCACCACAATGGCTGCATTCTTCGATTACGATAATGATGGTGACCTAGATGTTTATTTAACTGTCAATGAAATTTTAAAAAGCGAAAACCCTGCGATCTACAGGAAAAAAATTGTAGATGGAACTTTCCCGAGTACCGGCAAATTATTCAGAAACGATTTTGATAAAAAATTGAATCATCCTGTTTTTACAGACGTTACCAAACAAGCAGGTGTAACTATTGAAGGATATGGTCACGGCGTGAATATTTCTGATATCAATAAAGATGGTTGGAAAGATATTTTTGTTACCAACGATTTTAATGGGAACGATTTGTTATACATCAATAATCATGATGGTACTTTCACAGATAAAGCGTCTACTTATTTTAAGCATACATCTGCGAATGGAATGGGACAAGATATCATAGATATCAATAATGATGGATTGGCTGATATCGTTGAATTAGATATGGCCCCAGAAGACAACTATCGTAGGAAAATGATGTTGGGTAATATTAGTTATCAAAACTATCAGAATAGCGATTATTATGGCTACCAGTTTCAATATGTTAGAAATAGTTTTCAATTGAATCAGGGACCAAGAGTTAATGGCAATGATTCTATCGGAGATCCTATTTTCAGTGATATTGGTTTTTTTGCAGGGATCTCAGAAACTGATTGGAGCTGGTGCCCTGTGGTGGTGGATTTTGATAACGATGGGTATCGAGACATTTTTGTTACTAATGGTTTTCCCAAAGACATTACAGATAAAGACTTTATTACGTTTAGAAGAGAGGCAAGTATGATTGCTCCAAAAGCTTACACACTTTCACAAGTGCCACAAGTAAAAATTCACAATTACGCATTTAAAAATAATGGCGACCTCACTTTTACTAATACAACTACAAATTGGGGACTTACCGTTCCATCGTTTTCAAATGGTGCAGTTTATGCCGATCTAGATAATGATGGAGATATGGATCTGATTGTAAACAATATCAACGATAGTGCTTTTGTTTATAAGAATACCACTATGGATCAAAAGGACAATACTTCTCATTATCTGAAACTCAAGCTTGTAGGCGATCAGAAAAACCCTGATGGCTTTGGTGCATTCATTGAATTATATTATGCAGGCAAGCAACAGGTATTGGAACAATCACCTTACCGTGGATATCTTTCTACAGTTGATAATCGTCCCAATTTTGGTTTAGGAACTGCTTCAAAAGTTGATTCCCTGATCATTAAATGGCCGGGAAATAAAAAACAAGTCATTAAGAATGTAACTGCGAACCAACTAATAACGGTTAATATTAAAAACGCAGATCAAGCATATGAATTTTCTTCACCAGTAAAAATCAGTAATAATTTATTTACTGATGTAACCGACCAATTAAAAATTAGCTATGTTCATAAGGTGAAGGATCATGTAGATTTTAATATCCAAAAATTACTGCCTCATAAATTTACAGAATTTGGTCCCGCACTTGCCGCAGGCGATATTAATGGTGATGGCTTAGATGATATTATTGCGGGTGGTTCTCTGGCCAATAGTGCGCAATTATTATTGCAGCAAAAAAATGGGACCTTTACACAAACTGATTTAATAAAGAATGCAACGCGTCAGACTAAAAACTGGCAAGACGAAGGTGTTGCATTGTTTGATGTGGATGGTGACGGAGATTTAGATTTGTATACTGCAAGTGGCGGATATGAAATGAACGCTAATACCAATGCTTATCAGGATAAAATTTATATCAATGATGGGAAAGGAAATTTCAAAAATGATTCACTAGCACTTCCTATTAATTATACTAGTAAATCTTGTGTAAGAGTCATTGATTATGATCATGATGGAGATTTGGATTTATTTATTGCTGGTAGAGTAGAGCCTGCCAGTTTTCCAAAACCTGTTTCGAGTTTTATTTATCGTAATGATACAAAAAATGGCGTGGTTAAATTCACAGATGTAACTGCTGAAGTTGCACCAGAATTAAAAAATATTGGTTTGGTTTGTGATGCTATATGGACTGATTTTGATAACGACGGATGGCAAGACTTAATTTTGGTTGGAGAATTTATGCCTATTACCTATTTCAAGAATGATCATGGAAAATTCAAGAATATAACTGCCGCAACTGGCATTGCTGATAAAAAAGGATGGTGGACCAGCATTGTATCTGGCGACTTTGATAACGATGGAGACATCGATTATATCGTAGGTAATATTGGATTGAATAGTTTCTATAAAGGAAGTGAAAAATATCCAGTAACCATTTATGCAAAAGACTTTGATGGGAATGGAAGTTATGATGCGGTACCAACAAGATATTTCCCAACATCGTTGGAAGATACCACACTAAGAGAATATCCTGTGCACTCACGCGATGATATGGTGAAACAAATGATTGGGTTCCGTTCAAAATTCCAGAACTATAAATTGTATGCAGAAGCTACAGTTGACAAAATGTTTACTGAGAAAGAAATGAAAGATGTTTTGAAATTGCAAGTCAACTATTTTTCGAATAGTTTTTTAAGAAACGACGGCAATGGAAAATTTACTTTAATTCCATTACCTCTAAACACACAAGTCGCCAATATTAATGGGATGCTAGCTGAAGATTTTGATGGAGATGGAAATTTAGATGTTTTATTAGTGGGGAACGATTACGGAACTGATGTATCAATAGGTAGGTATGACGCAAGTAATGGCCTGTTCTTGAAAGGGGATGGTAAGGGGGGATTTGAAACTAAAACAATTCTAGAATCTGGTTGGTTTGTACCTGGCGATGCAAAAGCTTTAATTAAATTGAGATCAATAAATGGCAAATGCCTTGTTGTTGCAAGTCAAAATAAAGACCGTATAAAAGCATTTGAATTAAAGAAAACAATTCAAATTGTTCCTTTACAATCATTGGATGTATCTGCAATAATTACTTACAAGAACGGAAAAAAACAAAAAAGAGAATTGAATTATGGATCATCTCTTTTATCTCAGTCAGCCAGATTTATAAATATTGATGCATCCATTGCAAGTGTTATCATCAAGGATTCTAAGGGAGTTGAACGTGTAATAAAATTTTAGTTCTGCAATAATTGAAAGCATGATTTATGAAAACAAAATGGGGTATATATATTGCAGTTAGTTTTTTTATTCTTTTGCTAGCTAGTTCTTGTACGCAAAACAATAATGGGAAACCTTCAGATGAAAGAATTGCTGAAGGGAAAAAACTGGCGGAACTGAATTGCCAATCCTGTCACTTATTACCCAATCCCAATTGGGTTGATGCCAAGACCTGGGAAGCAGGAGTAATGCCTGCAATGGGGCCTAGATTTGGGATTTTTGAATATAAGGGTAAGAGATACAACTATAGCAAATATGACCTCTCATTGCCTTCGGGATATTATCCTTCTAAACCAACTTTAACCGATGATCAGTGGCAGAAAATTATAGACTACTATGTAACGATGGCCCAGAAGAAAAACGAATCGAAACAGGTACGCCAATATCCGATAAAAAATGAACTTCCTTTGTTTAACGCTATCGTCCCAGATCTTAAATTGGGAGTTCCATCCACTTCTTTTGTTAAGATCGATGAGACATCGAAAGATTTCCCTTTTATAGTATCGGACGTGATTAAACACGAGATATATCGCTACAATAAAGATTTAAAACAAGTCGATTCAACTATTACTAGAGGTCCTGTTGTGAATATCGAAATGAAACAAAACGAATGGTTTACATGCGATATTGGAATGTTGAATCCTAATAACGATAAGTTAGGTTCTGGAAGAAAAATTGGCATTGGAACTGACGGGAAAATGCAACAAACATTTGTACAACCTTTGATTAGCCAGTTACAAAGACCGGTTCAATTAACGACAGTTGATTTAAACAAAGATGGTAAAGATGATATTCTTGCCTGTGAATTCGGGTTCTTAACTGGCCAACTTTCTTGGATGGAGAATAAAGGTGGTGGCAAATACGAGAAACATATATTACGTCCCTTGCCTGGTGCCATGAAAACAATCATAGAAGATTATAATCACGACGGACTCCCTGATATTTGGGTATTGATTGCACAAGGCGATGAAGGTATTTTTTTATATACCAATCAAGGAAATGGGAAGTTCGTTGAGAGCAGAGTATTAAGGTTCCCCTCTATCAATGGGTCTTCTTCATTTGATATGGTTGATATGAATAACGATGGTTTTAAAGATATCATTTACACATGTGGCGATAATGCAGATTATTCACTAGTACTTAAGCCTTATCATGGCGTTTATATTTTCTTAAATGATGGTAAGAATCAGTTTACTCAAAAATATTTTTATCCCTTAAATGGATGTTATAAAGCCATTGCAAGAGATTTTGATAATGATGGAGATCTAGATATTGCAACAATCTCTTACTTCGCAGATTACCAAAATCAACCCGAAGAAGGATTTGTGTATTTGCGTAATGATGGAAATTTTGATTTTAAACCATTCAGTTTGCCCATCACACAAAAAGGTAGGTGGCTCACCATGGATGCAGGGGATTATGATCATGATGGAAAAATTGATCTGATACTAGGCAACTTTTCTGTAGCTCCATCATTTATAAAGTCAAAAGTAGATTGGAAAAAGGGACC
>SESF01033169.1_pt1 | contig 12110 bp, 10 predicted proteins | sample 3171521 | NCBI WGS metagenome assembly SESF01 (sample SAMN10866945, study PRJNA518727) | freshwater metagenome | biome: subpolar coniferous forest; feature: holomictic lake; material: water; isolation source: holomictic Lake 227, 6 m and 8 m depth | place: Canada: near Kenora, Ontario | collected...
CCTGTTTCAACGCTCCTGCTGCTGCTGTCTGCGCCAGGCATAGTAAGTATCGATAGCCAGCAACTTCTCCAGATGCGGCATTGGCCTGGCGGCGGGATTCTTGTCGAAAAACATCACCTGCATGTCTCTCTCGTTGAACGCCGGCCACTCGGGAAGCCCGGGGCCATTCGGGTCACCTGCGGTTGCGAAGTTGACCCAATACGAACTCATCAGGTCGGAGAGTTGCGGATTCTTGGGGCTTGGGCCGCCGGTCCAGGCATTCACATTGCGAAAGACGCAGCCAAGCTCGGCGGCATGGCTGGAGCCGTCAGGGGACGAGGGGGTGCGCTGATCGAAATAGTAAACGAACGCTTTGTTTTTACCCTTGCGGGTTTGCAATTTCGCCCAGGTCCAGGTGTTCCAGCCGAAGGCCATGTCGCGGACGATGTCCTTGGCGGATTTGAAGACTTCCGGCCCCGTGGAATGTGGATACGCCTTTATCATGGGTTCAGCCGCAGGCCCGAAATTGGTGCGCACCTCCTTTTCGAACTCTTCGGGACTACCCTTACTATGCACAAACATCGATCCCTCGTCCGAGTTCCACCCCATGAGCACAGGTGTATCATGGAATTTGCCCGCCTCGTAAAGCTCGGAGCCGTCGCCCATGAGCGTTTCGCCATCTGCCACCGGCCAGAAGGTGATTCCCGTCACCGCTTTCTTGGACCTCATTTGACCCATCGCGTGTTGGATTTCTGAGGCCGATTCCACAGTCTGGATCGCATCGGCACTCAAGGCGCGGGCGGCTTTGATGCTGTCCACACTCAGCTTGCGGAGGTAATTCTCGCCGGCTGCTTCCGCCATCGGAAGAGAAACCACGCTCATCTCCAGTGTGTCGCTGCGCTTGACCGGGCCCATGGATCCCCCGCTCTGGCAAATGGCGCGTTGGAACAGGCCGCGGGCGGCGGGCACCGTCGCGAGCAGGCTGACCGAGATGCCGCCGGCGGATTGGCCGAAGATGGTCACGCGTGAGGGATCGCCGCCGAACTGGGCAATGTTGTCCTTCACCCAACGCAGGCCCGCCACCTGGTCCTGAATGCCGTAGCAACCCGAGCCCTTGCCGCTTTCCCGGCTGAGTTCCGGGTGGGCGAGAAAGCCAAACGGGCCCACGCGATAGGCGATGCTCACCAGCACCACGCCTTTTTGCGCGAGACGGGCGCCATCAGTTACCTGGACGCTGGTGAGTCCGCTGATGAATCCCCCTCCGTAGATCCATACCATGACGGGGAGTTTCTCGTTTGCCGACTTTGCGGGCGTCCAGACATTCAGATACAGGCAATCCTCGCTGAGATTTGCCACGCCGCCCATCGCTATGGCAACCAAGGCAGGCTGCATGGGCCCGGGAGCGTAAGTATTGGCGTTTCTGACGCCTTCCCAGGGCTTCACGGGCTGGGGCGCCCGCCAGCGTAACTCGCCCACTGGTGGTGCGGCGAACGGGATGCCCTTGAATGAGGCGATGCCGTCCTTGACGACGCCGCTCAGTTCTCCCCCGGTTACCTTTGCGGTCTGAATCTGGCAGGGCGCGGGTTGCGCCGCACAGAGCATGACGGCTAGAGCGGTCAGCAGCATTCGGCCTGTGTGGCTTCGGGACGGACTACGGAGTGGTCGTTTCATACGGATCGGAGGTATGGGAATATTGATTTCAACACGAGTGGGACCACCCTCTCAAGGACTATCTGGTTTGTAGTTTTGTTTCACGAACGACATGGCCCCAGCGACGGACGTCGCGCGTCCGCTGAATGTGAGGCCGAGGACGAGCAGGCCGAGCAAAGTGTCTTCCTCCGAAGGAGCCAGCCGACACTCCTGTCCCAGGCGCTCGCAGATAAGCTGGCGGAGCAGGGGAGTCTTCAGCGCGACGCCGCCGGAGAATACCAGGCGCGGCCAGTCGCCGGCGGGGCAAATCCGGCGGGCGCAGCGGGCGTAATTGTCGGCCATCCCTTCGAACGCGGCCCGGAAGAGGTGGCCTACGTTCAAGTTCTCCTCGCGCGCATTCGTAATCGCGCCGTGCTCACCCATGGCGCTGAAATAGAATGCCGGGTCCACGCGCAAGTCGGTGGCCGCCACCCGGTCGGACTGCTCGATGATATAATCCCACGGGTCGCGCAGTTTCAAACCCTGTGCCTCGGCCAGTTCGCTGAGCAATCGCACCAGGGCGTTGAGCGCACGCCCGCCGGGTATGTGTGTGATGGTCTTGAGATGCCGGCCGTCGAACCAGGGCCGCGTTTGGAAGTCGCCGAACTGCAGCCCTTCGGCGAATTGAATCACGGCCGAGCCGGTGGAGATGTTAACGGACAGTTCGCCTGGTTCGAGTAAGGCCCCGGCCTGCGAGCACTGATAGTCCCCAACAGGAGCGAACATCGGTAGCACGCGTGAGCCGACGCGCACCTCGCCTACCACCGAGCCCTGCGCTACGATGCGAGGCCAACCCACGCATTCGAGCCCCAGCTTCGTTATGACAGACTCGTGCCACGCGCCAGTCTCCACATTCAACGCGCCATGAGCAAACGCATTGGTGATGTCCAGCACGGGCGCAGAGCCGCACAAATTGGCCGCTACGAAGGCGGGCAGGGAAGCCGCGAGCACCGGACCCTGCGGCAGTGCCCGATTCTGCGCCAGCCAGAACAGGAAGCACAGCGGCACGCCCGGACGCGGCTCGTTGCCAAGCTGGCGGCGCTCTTCACTGGTGATGCGGCGGTTAATCTCATCAAAATAGGTCCCGCTGCTTTGGGGTAGGGGGTGGAGCGCACGCTGATCTTGCCAGTTGATGATGTTCGAGAGGGGGCGCCCGTGGTCGTCGCTAAGAACCAGGCTATGAAGCTGGCTACACATCACGCAGGCTTGGGCCTCCGGCGCATGATGCAGCAGCCGCTCTAGCAAGGCGCGAGTAGCCGCCACTACTTCACCTGGATCAAATTCGCGGAACGCGGTTGGCAGACCTGGGATCGGCTCCGGGAATGGCAGTCTTTCAATATGCCGGATCGTCAGCCCGTCAAGGTCGAGCACTGCGCCCTTGAGGTAGGACGAACCGAGATCAATGCCGATATACTGAGGAGTTCGCAGCATACACTACACCCAAAGCTGCCGAGGCTTCTCCCTCTCCCCTTCCGAAGGGCTGGCTGGGGTGAGGGGTTGCTCCGTGTCGTCTATTCCGCGGTCTTGGCAGTAAGTCATAGAATCACACTGTGATCGGATAGCGCCCCGCGACGAATGCTTCCTCGAACAGCGCGCAGACGTTCTCCGGCGGCACATCCGGTTGGATGCAGTGTACGGAAGCCAGAATGTAGCCGCCTCCCGGCGCCAGGTCTTTGATACGGCGGCGCACCTCGCGCCGCACATCATCAGTCGTTCCATGCGGCAGCACCTGCTGGGTATCAATGGCTCCGCAAAACGACAGCCGGCTGCCGAACTCGCGCTTCAAGCGCGCCGTGTCCCCCATATCCCGGGCCGCGACGTGCACCGGGTTGAGCACGTCAATCCCGGTCTCAATCAGATCATTGAGCAGCGGGTAGATGTTCCCGTCCGAATGGTAGAGAATCCGCGCCTGGGTCCGCTCCTTGATGGCGCTCACCAGCTCGCAATGGTAGGGTTTGATCAGCTCGCGATACATCGCGGTCGAGATGAAGGGGGCGCGCTGGCTGCCCAGGTCGTCCCCCATAATCAGGACATCAATGTATTCTCCGGCCTCTTCGAGCAACCGCTCCACCGCCGATCGCATCAGGTCCGTGAGCTTGCGCATCAGGGCGTGGACGAACTCATGGTCGGCGCCCAGGTCGAGGAACCAACGGTCCATGCCGCGCAGCATGTAGCTGTATTCAAAGGGGCTGATGCCGCTGAGCGCAACCACCGCATAGCCCGCCTCACGGATTGCCCGGGCCTTCTCTTTGAGGCCCGCAAACCGGGATGGGTGCGCCAGGTCCGGCCACGGGTAACGCTGGATTGCGCCGACCGAGGCGTCCTTGAGCGGCCAGTCGGCGATGTCGAAGTAATGGTTGCCGGCCTGAAGCTGCCAGGTGATTCCCCAGGCATCCACGAATCGGTCGGGGGCGATGTCCCGACTGAGGGTCGAAGGCGCCGGTCCAGCGATAAGTGGCCGGCCATCGGAGTGGAAGCGGACCATTACTTCTTCATCCAACAGGGAGTATTGCAGCGCCCGCCAGAACGCCCGCGTCTCTGTATGCAGGCCCAGATGCGTCTTCAGCCGGTCGTAGGCTGCCGTGTTCATCGTAGTCACCCCGGAGGTGCCGAAGAAGACCGGCACCCGATCCGGCTCCTCGTGATTCAGGGCGCACAGCACCCGCTCGCGTGAGGTCATCATGCGTGGGCCGCCTCGTAGTTGCCGAGAGTCAGGCCGGTTTCGACGAAGAACTTGTAGGTCTCGTAATCCACCCGGTTTGAGACGCTGTGGTCCACCTGCAACACATAACCGCCGCCGGCCATGGCACCGGGGAGTTTCGCCTCCAACTCGGCCCGGACAACTGCAAGGTCGTTTGTTTCCAGGGTGCGGGCATCCATTCCGCCAATCAGGGCGATGCGGTCGCCGAACCGCTGCTTCACCCGCAGCAGGTCCATCCCGGCCTTCACCTCAAGCGGCTGCAGGCAGTCAATGCCCGCCTCGACCAATTGTGGCAGGAGCGGTTCGACGAACCCGTCCGAGTGGAAGATGACCGGCAGTTCCCGGGCGTGCGCCCACTCAAAGATCCGCCGGTGTGCGGGAAAGAGCAGCCCCCGATACATCGCCGGAGACAGAAAGGGCCGCTGCTTGAACGCGAGGTCCTCCCAAATCCATAGACCGTCAGGCTGGCCTTCCTGCGCAAATAGTATTTCCAGGAGCTCGATGGTGAGCCGCGTGTAAAGCTGCACCATATCCCTGGCCCAATCCGGATCGAGCGCCATTCCAACTAGAAGATGTTCGTGGCCGCAGAGGGGCGTCATCAGGTCGAAGGGGCCAACCACACCGCAAGTGAGGTAGAGATTGTGCTCCGCGCAATGGGCACGCATGGCTCGGTAGAGATCGAAGTTCACCCTGCGCTTGCGATTGCCATCGTTCACCAGGTGCGGGCGAATGTGCTCCTCCCAGGCTCGGCGATCTTTCACCAGGAAATCCACGTGCTCGGGCGCCCCGGACGAGCCCTTGATCCAGCGCAACACCGCGCCGTTGCCGTCGCGCACCAGCCGCGTGGTTTCTGTCTCCTCGATCACTTCCTCCATGCGACCCGCGCTCGCCGGACCGCCAGCCACGCCGAGCCGGGTGGTGTCATTCTCGTCCATCACCGCCTCGCCGACACTGAGGTTTGCCATGAGATCAAGCGGACGGCACCGGCGGAGGTCGAGCCCGAAATGGTCCTCGGCCAGTTCGGGTCGGGCGAAATGGCCTTCCGCCGACCACTGGCGCGCTGTTTCGGTCCAGAACACTTCAAACAACCCCACGCGATCGGTGGGCTGCCGCCGTAGAATGCGCTCGATGCGTTCCTTGCCCGTCATGCGCGTGGGGCTTTAGGGACAGTGAGGAACAGCACCCTGCACGGATTCACTCCTCCGCTCTTACCGGGTTTGTCAACGCGCCAATTCTCTCTATCTCGACGGTGACGCTATCCCCCGGCTTGAGGAACACCGGCGGCTTACGCGCAAACCCGACGCCATGCGGCGTGCCAGTGAGGATGACGGTCCCCGGCAGCAGGGTCGTGCTGCCACTGAGGAAGGCGATCAGTGTCGGCACATCGAAGATCATGTCGTCCGTGTTCCAGTCCTGCATCACCTGGCCGTTGAGCAGAGTGCGAATCTTCAGTGCGTTGGGGTTGGGGATTTCATCCTTCAGGACCAGGCAGGGCCCGAGCGGGGCGAAGGTGTCGAAGGTCTTGCCCCGGCACCACTGGCTGCTCCCCCATTTCCCTTGCCAATCGCGCGCGCTTACATCATTCGCGCAAGTATATCCCAGCACGTAATCGAGCGCCTGTTCTTTGGGCACATTCTTGCACCGCCGGCCGATGACCACGGCGAGTTCACACTCGTAATCAACTTCGTCGCTGCGCAGATGACGGGGCAGCAGGATTGGGTCGCCGGGATTCTGCACGGCTGCCGGGGACTTCATGAACAACACCGGGTATTGCGGGATGGACGCCTTCCCCTCCTCGGCGTGGCGCTTGTAGTTCAGGCCGATGCAGAAGAATGCGACCGGCGCAACCGGCGCAAGGAGTTTCTCCACGCGTGCCGGTTCATTGGTTACTTCATACGCTCCGAAGATGTCGCCGACGATTTGCCGGGCCGAGCCATCGGGTTGTTGTGCCGCGTAGCGCGTGGCACCCTGGGGATCCTGGTATCGAATGATTTGCATAGTGTTTTGGTTGAGGATGATAGACACGGATTTCGCGAATTGGCACGGATAAATCGAGTTAGAGGCTCCTTACGTCGTCTCCTACAGTTTCATGGATGAGCTAAGAGCGTTTACTTGCCGGCCATGTAGCCGCCGTCAACGACCATGGCGCTGCCGGTGACGAAGGCGGCTTCGTCGCTGGCCAGATAGACCGCCGCGGCGGCGATTTCCCACGGTTGGGCCAACCGCTTCAGCGCATGAGGCGCTACCATCTGTTTGAGGTATTCCTCCGGATTGGGATACTCCTGCAGCCGGGCCTGAACGAACGGCGTTTGCGTCCGGCCGGGACAGATGCAGTTGATCCGCACGCCGGTCTGCCCGTGGTCCATCGCCATGGCCCGGGTCATGCCGACCACCGCATGCTTCGTCACGGTGTAGGCAAAGCGCGCCTCCATGCCCATCACCCCGGCGACGGAGGCCAGGTTGATGATTGAGCCGGCGCGGCGCTCGATCATGGCCGGCAGAATCGCCCGACTCAGGAAATACATGCCCTTGACGTTGATCTGCCACAGCCGTTCGAGCTCGGCCGGTTCCGTGGTCAGGATCGAGCCCACATGACCCACGCCCGCGTTATTGACCAGCACATCGCAACGGTTCCCGTTCTCGATAAGCACACGCTGCGCCAGGCCCTGGCAATCGGCCTCCTTCGCGATGTCCGCAACAGCAAGCTTCGCCTGGCCGCCTTGTTGTTCGATCTGCCGGACCACGGCCTCGCCGGCGGCCTCATTGCAGTCGGCGACATAGACCAGCGCCCCGGCACGGGCGAAGCTCTCCGCGATGGCCGCTCCAATGCCGGAGGCGGCACCGGTGACGATGGTGACCTTGTTTTGCAGGGAGAACATGGTTGAGGTTCCTTCAGAGGGTGGGTTTGGGTTCATCTTGTGTGGTGTTAGTGCTTTCGGCGGAGCAGTGTAGCGCAGACTTCCAAGTCCAATGCCGCTAGGAATTGAGGCTCGGTCTCACGCGTGTCAAAGACTTTTTGGGCGGCAGCGTCAGTTCGGCGGCCCAGTTCCCCCTCACCCCGGCCCTCTCCCCAGGGGAGAGGGAGCCACGCTGGCCGCGCTACGAGCCTGCGGGCGCGTACGCTATGCGAGCGTCGGGCTTGGCCTCTCCCTCTCCCTTGGGGAGAGGGCCGGGGTGAGGGGGAACTGGGCTCACGCCGTTTCCACGGTACCAGCAGTTCTGAGCATGACACCCTCCAGACCAAGTTCCAATTCCTGGCGGCATTGGACTTCCAAGTCTGCTGTATCGCCGACTTCCAAGTCGGCAGGGCGTCGAGGAGGGGGCTGAGCGCGGTGAGTGACACAGCAGCGGCGGGCTTGAAAGCCCGCGATACGTCGCCATGCCGTTGCATGCTCATGCCTACCTTGCAAGCTCGGCCAAGTCCAGCCCGGTCATACTGGCCGCGTCCTGCAGGCTGGTGACGACATCCGGCGGCAGTTGAATGCCTTCTTTCATCGCAAGATCGTAGCGCTCCCACTCCATCTCGCCGGGGACATAGATCCGGTCCACTCCCTCGACGCGTGGTGCATTGTGGATTTCGTCCACCATTGCCTCCACCCGGCGGGTGAATTTGCCGGCCGGCATGATGGCGTCGGTATCAACGGCAATGAACGCCGCGCCGTGGTTGGTGGGCGGGGTGGCATCGTCCCAGAGCCAGTTGCCCACGCCGTGGGTCACCCCGGCCCCGCTGAGCAGCCCGGCCAGAGTTTCGATCAGCAACGCGATGCCGTAGCCCTTATGGCCTGCCGCCGGTTGCAGCGCGCCCACCTCGGGGTAGCCGCTCGGATCGGTAGTGGGTTTGCCATCGCCCCCCACGAGCCACGTGGCTGGAATCTTTTCCCCGCGAGTTCGGGCGGCATAGACCTTACCGCCGGCGACGGTGGCGACCGACATGTCCAGCAAGATGGCGCGATGCTTGCCGGCCGGGACGGCGTAGGCAATCGGGTTGCTGCCGGTGATCCCTCCGCGCGAGCCCGGGGCCGCCACGGACGGCTTATCGTTGGCCATGCTTAAGCCGACGAGCCCTTCCTGCGCCGCCAGCCAGGCGTAATAGCCGGCGGCCCCGAAGTGGCAACTGTTCCGCACGCTGGCATAGGCGATGCCGCACTGCCGCGCTTTGCGGATGGCGGCCTGCATCGCGAAGACCGATGTGACCATGCCGAGCGAGGAATTGCCGTCCACCAGTGCCCACGCCAAACCTTCCCCAGCCAGCACCGGCCGCTCCTTTGCGCGCAGCCCGCCGGCCTTCAGCCGCCGCAGGTATCCACGCAAGAGCTTGGTGCCGTGCGTATAGATCCCCCACGCGTCGGTCATGGCCAACACCTCAGCGCCGGTCGCGGCGTCCTCGGCAGAGAGTCCGGCGTGGACGAACGCCTCGGCGGTGAACTGTTTCAGAGCATCGTAGGTAACATGCATGGATTAGCCTTCGCCTCGCGTAACTGCTTAGGTATGGGTGTGGGTCAGACCTCCGGTCTGACGGTTCGCGGAGTCTCCGACTCCGTGGCCCTGGGGAGGGAGAAACTCCGGGCCAGAGACCCGGCTAACCGTCAGACCGGAGGTCTGACCCACGGTTCGACCGTCGCGCAGCCTGGCCGCGCGCTTGAGTTGCCAGACCGCGTTTGGACTCGGCTGCCACTCATGGAAGCGTCCCAGCTTATGCAGAACCTCGGGATAGGCGATGGCCAGGGGCAAGCCTCCGGTGCATACGCGCACCGCCTCTTCCGCGACGGTGCGCTTCAGCTCCGCCAGCGAGTTCTCCGAATACCAGGCCGCATGGTCCGACAGCACAATCTGTGGATGGGACCGCAACCGCGAATCCCGAGCCAGCGGCTCGCGCTCAAAGACATCAAGCCCCGCCGCGGCGACCTTCCCGGCGTCCAGCGCCCCCAGCAGGGCGGCTTCGTCCAGCAGCGGGCCGCGCGCGGTGTTGATGAGAATGACGCCATCTTTCATTAACTCCAGCGCTTCCCGGTTCACCAGGTGATGCGTTTCCGGCAGCAACGGCGCGTGGACGCAGATATAGTCAGCTTCCCGGCAGAGCGTGCGCAAGTCCACCAGTTGCGCGCCTGCGGCCGCAGCCTGCTCCTCCTCGACAAAAGGATCGGCGGCCAGAACCCGAAGCCCCCAGCCCCGGAGCTTCCCGGCTACGCAGCGCCCGATGTTGCCGAGCCCGATCAAACCGAGCGTCCGCCCGGCCATACGCCATTGGCGGACCGGCGGGTTATCGGTCCAGCCGCCGCTCGCCACCTTGGCATGAGTGTTCACCACGTCTCGCACGCAGGCCAGCAGCAGCGCCAGGGTGTGAGTTGCCACCTCGTCCACGCAGTAGGTTGGACAGTGGCCGATCATGATGCCGGCGGCCAGGGCCGAGGCGGAGTCCACGTTATCGTAGCCGATGCCATAGCGCACGATGATGCGGCATCGCTTCAGGCGGCCGATGATTTCGGGAGTGACTCGCGTCCAGCGGACAAGAATCGCATCGGCATCTTCGGCTTCTCGCAGCGCCGCCGCTTCATCGGGGAGGGTGTCGCCGCAGACCAACTCGCCGCCGGCGCCGCAGATGACTTCGCGCTCGATTTCGACGGAGGGATACCCGTGCGGCAGGATGACGACCTTGAACTTTGACATGCTCAGAAGCTAGACTTTCCGGGTTGGCAGGTCAGCTTCGCCCCGGCACGCCGTTGACGATGTTCGGCAGCGGTTGGCCGCGCACTGCTCGCAGAGCCAGCTCGGCTGCCGCGGTGCGAAGCTTGTGGACGGCGGTTGGGCTGGCCGAGGCGATATGCGGCGTCAGCAGCACATTGGGCATTTTGAGGACCGGGTGGCCCGCGGGGATCGGCTCCGGGTCAAACACATCCAGCGCTGCCCCGCTGAGCTGGCCGCTCTGCAGCGCGGCCGTGAGCGCGGGCACATCCACCAGGTCGCCCCGGCCCACGTTGATGAGGATGGCTCCTCGCTTGAGCTTCGCCAGAGAGTCGCGGTTGAAGATCTTGCGGGTCTGGGGCGTGGACGGGCAATGCAGGGTCAGGAGGTCGGCTGTCTTCAGCACCTCATCAAACGAAGCGGGCTCAACCCCGGCCTTGCGGATTTGCTCCGCCGGGACGAGCGGGTCAAACACCCGGATGGCGCACTTGAAGGGCACCAGACGCCGGACGACTTCCCGGCCGATCCGGCCGAAGCCAATCACGCCCACCGTCAGTTGTGCCAGCGCCTTCAGGTTGGTCAGCGGGCCAACCAAACCCCATTTGCCCGACTGCAGGTGATTGGTGTGGGGCACCACTTGCCGGGTCAACGCCAGCATGAACGCCAGCGTGTGGTCCGCCACCTCGTCCACGCAGTAAGCCGGCACATTACACACCGGGATGCCCCGTGCGCGCGCAGCCTCCAGATCCACGTTGTCCACCCCGATGCCGTAACGGACGATCACCTTGGCCCTGGGCATGCCGGCAATCACGTTCGCGTTCACCCGGGCGAACTGCGTGATAACGGCGTCTGCATCCTTGCACAGATCAATCAGGTCCGCTTCCGTCTTGCACTGCCGTCCCGTGAGGTCGCAGCCCGCGAGGACGGCCTGTTCGATGCTGAGATCCGGGAAGGCGTAATCGGTCACCACTATTTTCGAGTTCATAGCAAATATGTATTTACGTTCATTGTGCCGCACCCTATTGTAGTGTCCAGTGGGGAAAGCGCAGTAGCTTTTCGCCCCAATTTGAACGTTTTTATGAGTGCTGAATTACAGATGCTCGGTAAACGTGTGCTCGTCACTGGTTCTGGAACCGGGATCGGGAAGGAGATTGCCCTTGAGTTTGCCCGGCGGGGTGCCGACGTGGCCCTGCATTACGCGCACGATGTCCAGGGCGCCCAATCCGCCGTGGACCAGATCCGCGCGCTGGGCCGGCGGGCCGAGGCATTCAAAGCCGACTTCAACCAGGTGGAAGAAGCGGCGCGACTCGGCGAGCAGGCTGTCACATTCCTGGGCGGTGTTGATTGCCTGGTGAACAACGCCGGCATCACGTTCAACAAGCCCTTCCTTGAGGTATCGCCCGAGCAGTTCGACACGGTGTACCACGTCAACACCCGGGCCCAGTTCTTCCTGACGCAAGCCGTCGTGAAGGACATGCTCAAGCACGGCGGCGGGGCGATCTGCAACATCACCTCCATTCACGGCGTCTCGGGCGCGCCTGAACATTCCGTCTATGCCGGCACCAAGGGGGCCATTGTCGCTTACACCCGCTCGCTGGCCGTGGAATTGGCCCACAAGGGCATCCGCGTCAACGCCATCGCTCCGGGGTGGGTGACGGTAGAGAACTATTACAAGGTGCTTCCCGGTTTCAACGAGGCGGACGCCCAAAAGACGGCCGCCGAGAAAGTGCCCCTGGGGCGATCCGGGCTGAAACTGGAGATCGCCCGGCTGGCGGTCTTCCTGTGCTCCGACGAGTGCGGCTACATCATTGGCCAGACCATCGTTGCGGATGGGGGCACGACCTCGTTGATGTCGCTGATAGCCGACTTCCGCACTCGGTCCACCGCCACGTTCGGCAAGGGCTATGTGCCGGGCGTCTAATGAAAGGCTGAAGGCTGAAGGCTGAAATACTGAAACACCGAAACACCGCCCATGCTCACATCCCCCTCCCATTTCACGACCAGCGGGCTGGAAAGCCCGCGATACGGCAGACAAGAATGTCCAATGCCGCTAGGATTT
>SESF01023912.1_pt1 | contig 12108 bp, 8 predicted proteins | sample 3171521 | NCBI WGS metagenome assembly SESF01 (sample SAMN10866945, study PRJNA518727) | freshwater metagenome | biome: subpolar coniferous forest; feature: holomictic lake; material: water; isolation source: holomictic Lake 227, 6 m and 8 m depth | place: Canada: near Kenora, Ontario | collected...
AAGATATTGCAGTGGTTTCATTACGTAAAAAGCCTTTAGTGGAACTTGCAGATTTTCTAATTCAACGTGACTATTAAAGTCATTAACTTTTAAGTCTTGTTCTTTACTGAATATCCTTTAATTTGAGGCAAATAAAATTTCACTGCATGTCGAATTCTTTATTTCGTAAAAAGTCGCTAGAAACCATTCAAAGAGATTATGATGCTGGGTTGTTGGATGGGCATGGCAACGACATGAAAAAAGTATTGCGGGTTAAGGATCTAACTTTTATGGGTGTTGCTGCCGTAATTGGGGCAGGAATTTTTTCTACTATTGGTACGGCTGCTTATAACGGGGGACCCGGTGTGATATTTCTTTTTCTTATCACTGCTGTTACCTGCGGATTCACTGCTTTATGCTATGCTGAATTTGCATCTCGAGTTCCGGTTTCTGGAAGTGCTTATACCTATTCGTATGTAAGTTTTGGAGAAGTTATTGCATGGATTATTGGATGGGCTTTGATTTTGGAATATGCGATTGGGAATGTTGTAGTAGCCATTTCTTGGAGTGCCTATTTCAATAATTTATTGAAAGCTATTCATATTGATTTGCCAGCCTGGCTTGCAATTGGCCACCAAACGGCTTCTATGGCATACCATGATGCTATTGCAAATGGCAAACCTGTGGCAGATCTAGTATACACCACAGCTCCGGAAATTTTCGGAATGAAATTCATCATCAACCTTCCTGCTTTTATAATCGTCGGTTTAATTACGATCCTTGCGTATATCGGAATTAGCGAAAGTAAGAAGAGCGCCAATTTTATGGTAGGCTTAAAAATTATCGTGCTCATCTTTATAGCTATCATCGGATTCTGGTATATTTTTTCTGAAGGAACAACAGCAAACTGGACGCCCTTTTTGCCCAATGGAATGACAGGTGTTTTGAAAGGTGTTTCTTCTGTATTCTTTGCCTATATTGGATTTGATGCCATCTCTACAACAGCTGAAGAATGTGCAAATCCTAAACGCGATCTGCCAAGAGGCATGATGTATTCGCTTATTATTTGTACAGTGATTTATGTAATCACTACATTGGTCATTACCGGTATGGTAAACTATAAAGAATTTGAAGGAGTTGCTGATCCATTGGCATATGTGTTTGATAAAATTCATATGCAGAAAATCGGATTCATTATTTCTGTGAGTGCCGTTATTGCATCTACAAGTGTTTTGCTTGTGTTTCAAATAGGACAGCCAAGAATTTGGATGAGCATGAGTAGGGATGGATTATTGCCTAAGAAATTCAGCAAACTAAGTAAGCGTTATAAAACTCCAGGATTTGCAACTATCATGACAGGTTTTTTAGTAGGGATTCCTGTATTATTTGTTGACGATAAATTAATGACAGATCTTACTAGTATTGGAACCCTGTTTGCATTTGTATTAGTTTGTGGAGGCGTTCTCGTATTACCAAGACTTGCTAAAGAACCCGGCAAATTTCAATTGCCTTATATCAACGGTCAATTTATTATTCCTGCAATCGTGGCGCTTTTTGCTATTTTATTCAGAGAAAGAATAGTGGAAGATCTCTCCAATTTCGGAACAGAAGCGTATCAAGAAATTCTGTTTTTAATTTTTGTTGGAGCAGCCTTTATCACTGCTGTGTTGAGTTTTATTAGAAAATATTCGGTCATTCCAGTTGCGGGGGTCCTTTGCTGCCTTTATTTAATGATTGAGATCCCAGGCAAGAGTTGGATGGTTTTCTTTGGATGGATGGCCTTAGGATTAAGCATTTACTTACTTTATGGCCGCAGTAGAAGTAAACTGGCTAATCAGTAAACACATTTAGTGCCTCTAGTAAAAACAAGTGTCGTAAATTTGCCGCTTATTAAAGTGAAAGAAGGATGAAGTATCAAGTTGGCGACGATATATTGGTGTTGTTAAGTAATGAGGAAGGCAAGGTTATCGAAATTATTGATGACAAAGTGGTTCTGATAGAAGTACGTGGCGTTAAGTTCCCTGCCTATATGGATCAGATCGATTTCCCATATTTTAAAAGATTTACTGAAAAAAAAGCTGCCGAGAAAAAAGCCCCCCCTAAAACTTATATTGATCAGGTTCCAAAAGAAAAACCACAACCTACAAAAGTAAAAGTAGCAGATGGAGTTTGGCTTAGTCTATTGCCCAAATTTGCGATTGATGATTTTAATGATGAAGTGGTGGAGCTATTGAAAATCTATTTGATGAATCATACGCATAAAGCCTATCATTTTACTTATCAGCAACAATTTATGGGGAATACTAATTTCGAAATAGTATCAGAGATCCAACCCTTTCATGATTTTTATATTCATGATATAGATTTTGCTGCGGTCAATGATAGTCCGTCTTTTTCGGTTGATTTCTCTCTATTGAATCCAGAAAAAAACAAAGCCACTCATTTCGAAACTTCGTTAAAGATCAAACCGAAACAAATCTTTCAAAAGATCGAAGTATTAAAGGATACCAATCTACCTACCATTTCTTATTTGTTATTTGAACACTATCCCGATAAAGTGGTGGAAGATAAATTTGAATTAAATTCCTTAGCAGCAAAGGGCTTTAAAATATATGATGCATCAAAAGGCAGGCAACATTTACCACCTGCTAAATCTGTCGTGGATTTGCATATAGAAAAATTATCGAACGACTGGAACCACTTAAGCAATTTTGAAATACTCACCATACAGCTGAATGAATTTGAAAAACAAATGGATGCTGCGATTGCTCACTATCAGCCATCTATTATTATGATACATGGGGTAGGTACTGGAAAATTGAAGGACGAGATCCATGAGGTCTTAAAAGCTAAAAGAGACGTCAAGAATTTCTTTAATAAATATGATCCTCGGTTTGGTTACGGAGCAACCGAAATCTTCTTTCAATACTAATCCGTTTTATAAAATCGCCCCAATTAGCATTACTAGTTATATTTGCAGCGCTACAAACCCGAGCTATCGCTCTTACGCAAGTGAGGGAGGAAAGTCCGGACAGCATAGAGCAACCCACCGGTTAATGGCCGGCACCCGATTTATCGGGTAGAGATAGTGCCACAGAAAATAACTACCGCTAAGCAATTAGTGGAAAAGGTGAAAATGTGCGGTAAAAGCGCACGGTTTTTCAGGGTAACCTGAAGAATGGGTAAACCTTGGGTGTTGTAATGCCACGTATAGGAACGTTTGAAAGCGGCTCGCTTGAGTTCCAGGGTAGGCAGCTAGATCCTGCAAGTAATTGCAGGGCCAGATAAATGATAGTTTAGAAACAGAATCCGGCTTACGAGGTTTGTAGTTATTTTATTTTTTACAGTAAAGACTTTCATTCACTTACATTTGATGTTATGACACAAGAGCAGATTAAAGATATGAGGGACCGCGTTTTGGTCTTGAGGAGGTTTCTTTGACGTTGAGAACCGCACATATAAAGTAGAAACTGATCGCCAACTTTCTTTATCTCCAGGATTCTGGGACGATAACCAAAGAGCCACGGCTATCATGAAAGAAATTAAAGTAAATGAGTATTGGCTTAAAATGTACCAGTCCGTTGATGGTGCTGTGGAAGACTTTGCCGTATTGTTCGATTTCTGGAAAGCAGCCGACGCTTCTGAAACTGAGGCCAAAGATGGATATACACTTGCTATCCAATTAATAGAAGATGCAGAATTTAAAAGCACACTTAATAAGCCGGAAGATGAATTAACTGCTGTACTGCAGATCAATGCTGGTGCGGGTGGTACTGAAAGTTGCGATTGGGCAGAAATGCTTCTGCGCATGTATCGAATGTATGGCGATAAGCAAGGTTGGAAAGTTACTGAACTCGATTATCAGGATGGAGACGGCGCGGGTATTAAAAGTGCCACGCTTCAATTTGATGGTGACTTTGCTTATGGGTTTTTAAAAGCAGAAAGTGGGGTGCATCGCTTAGTGCGAATCTCCCCGTTTGATAGCAATGCCAGAAGACATACTTCTTTTGCATCGGTTTATGTATATCCATTAATTGATGATACGATTGAAATTGAAGTGAACCCTGCAGATATTGAGTGGGCATTCTATAGAAGTGGCGGTAGTGGGGGCCAGAACGTAAACAAAGTTGAAACGGCTGTGCGCTTGAAACATGCCCCCAGTGGATTTATTGTCGAATGCCAGCAAGCCAGAACCCAAGGTGAAAATAGAGAACTTGCTATGAAGATGTTGAAGAGTAGATTGTATGAAGATGAACTTCGTAAACGCCAGGAAGTTTTAAATGCAACTAATGCCGGTAAGAAAAAAATAGAATGGGGCAGTCAGATCCGCAGTTATGTTTTTCATCCCTATAAAATGATTAAAGATCATCGTACAGATTATGAAGTGGGTAATGTGGGCCCGGTGATGGATGGCGAACTGGACGGATTTATCAAAGCGTATTTGATGTCTGAAAAAGAAGAAAAATAATTTAATTAGCCTCAACTTTTGTTTGAGGTTTTTTTTCGAACATAAACCAGATATATCCGATTAATATCGCTGAAATAGATGCTACTAATACAGATACTTTCGCAGAATTTTGAGTTGCTATATCATCGAAAGCAAGTGTTGAAATGAAAATACTCATGGTAAATCCAACACCAGCAAGAATCCCAGCTCCAATCAATTTATAGAGGGTAACACCTTCCGGAAGTTCTGCCCATTTGCGTTTTACGAGATAATAACAAAAAAGCGTGATCCCTAATGGTTTGCCAAGACATAAACCTAATTTAATACCCCAGCTTAATTTAGTGTTTAATGCTGCTAAACTACCTTCTGGCAAAGGGATTGCCGTATTAGCTAGAGCGAAGATGGGGATGATGATAAAGTAGACAGGAATATGAATTTTTGTTTCGAATTTTTTAAGTAATTCAGTGGGTACTAAAAATGCAAAGATCACACCAGCAACTGTTGCATGAATTCCTGAATTGAACATACAATACCATAATGCAATTCCAAAAATGATCTGCCAGATACCAAATGCAATTTTTTTATAGTTGAGAAAATAAATAATGGCAGTTAAAGAAATGACACCTAATAAATAAGCTACATGTAATTCGCTGCCATAAAAAATGGCAATGACTATGATGGCCCCCAGATCATCAATGATAGCAAGCGCGGTTAAAAATATTTTTAATCCCGTAGGAATTCTTTTTCCTAGTAATGCTGCTACGCCAAGTGTAAAGGCGATATCTGTGGCAGTTGGGATCGCCCATCCCCTGATATTCTCTGTTCCTTTATTGATCAGAGAAAATAAGATAGCGGGCACAATCATTCCTCCAATCGCTCCAACTACGGGTAATAATGATTGTTTAATCGAAGCAAGTTCTCCTTCCAGCATTTCTCTTTTAATTTCCATGCCCGCTAGGAAAAAAAATATAGCCATTAATCCATCGTTAATCAATAACAAGGGACTATTTGGCAACTCCAAACCAATTACCTGAAAATGATGCGCATCGGTTCCTGAGAAACTATAATTCCACATCGCTAAATAATGTGCACCAATTTCTCCCCAATTTGTAATGATGAGCGACACTGCAGTACAAACCAATAAAGTAATGCCAATAGAGCGACTGTCGTGCAGGAAAAGGTTTAGGGGACTTATTACATATTTTCTTAAACGAGCCTTCATAAAATGAAAATTACTAAAAGCAAATGATTATTAGTTTGCCAATATATCGTACTTACTCTTTGGCCTCCTTTCATCCTGCCATTTAAAATTTTTCAGTTTTAATTCTTCATGATTCACTTGACGCATGGGGTAGGCATTTCCAGTGAGGTTATTTCGCCAGACAATCTTCTTGGGTTTATTGTCTTCGAAATTAATTTCAATTATTTCTGCTTCAGATTTATTTACACCAGTAAAATGTTTGGCTTCGTCCAATCCATAATAAACATTCTCTGCATTACCCTTCGCTTGCATAAAATTAATCTGTCCATCTACAAATTCAGCACGAATAATCGTACCCTTCATTTGATTATAAAAGTTACTGCTACTGTCGGCTTTACTTAATGCCATTGCATTTTCAAATACTAATAAACGTTCCGGCTTTTTATTTTGTAGATACAAATAAATTGTGTCGCCACTTATTTGATTATCCTGAGCCCAAGCAATAGGTTCTTTAAAAAGCCTGAATACCGAGTCCTGCATTGAATAAAATAAACTATCTCCCACAGCTTGCAGTGAATCGGAATAGATCTTTACATGATAAAATGCTTCGATGAACTTATCATGTGTGCTATCTTCTTTTGCTTTTTCTTTATCACTTATCGTATCCTTTATCACTCGTTTCGACATCGTATCCCTGATATTCGGAATCGTCCTGGTTTTTAGTAAATCAGAAAGTTTAGCAGTATAAAGGGTATCGGCAGAAACAAAAATAGAATCCTTTCCTTGTTTAATCAGTAGTAGGGGTTTCTGCGTTGCGAGCATGGCAGATTTTTTCTTGTTGGTCTTGATATTATTGGCCACTAGATCATATCCTTCTGCAGTGTCTTTACTTCTGTAAACGGCATTGCCAATAAATTCACTTAAACCTGTGGAATCATCAAATACCATATCATCGGCTGTAAATGTATAGCTGCTGTCTTCTATCAACGAGCGTTGATGTAATGTGCCCCGCTTATTCTTCATGTCAAAAAAACCATCACGTGTATGTATGACGCGGCTTTCGTTATAGATAATACTGGGACAAGTGAAAGTAGCTATTTTGGTATTAGTATTGTATTGTAGTGTGTCGGTATTTACTTTTGTATCGGGATCAACAAGATGTACATTTTGTTTAAATATTACATCCTTAGTCTCGCCATAGTAATAACCTTCCTTACTTGTTAGCGTTGTTTTTTTGTCAACCAGTTTACCCCCATTTCTATATACTCCAATTTTTAACGTAACATCATAATCTAAGTCATCCGTTGTGAGTACGCCCTTGCCATCAGTTAATTTTACTTTTGTTTTGAGGTAGGCTTTTTTTTCTTTTCCGAGATATTTAAGATACTGAGCATAAGTGTGAACACTATCTGCATCATTGATATGAACATTTCCAAAAGCTTCCAACATGTTTTGTAGGGAGTTCAACACAATACTATCTGCGAAGATCCAAGTGTTTTCCTGTTTTAAAACAACATCGCCACTTTTATCGCCCGCCAAGGAAATTAAATTCGTAACACTATCAACTTTTACTGCACTGTATCGAAGTGCTCTGATGATATTGATCTGTTTACCAGGCACAACAGTGTCAACTGGATTCCTCTGTGCATAGGAGCAGTTGACTGTCAAAAGCAGTAGTAGAGCGGTTAACCATTTAAGTGATCGAATCATTTTTGAATTGACTTGCTAGAATCACTGATAGGAGCTGTTAAAGGACCTGTCTTGTCTTTTTTACCAAATACAGATAGTTGAACATAACGCTTAGGATGCACCCGCAAATCATCTAATAATATGTTAGCACTGTGTATCGAATTATTGAGATTATTGTACAAGGATTTATCGTTAATCAATTTTCCTAGACTGCCTTCCTGTGAATCCACTTTAGTTAGCAAAGAATTTATTTTTTCCATTGCCAACTTTAATTGAGCAACACTTCCTTTGATATCAGTCTGTGAAAATTGTTCTGTTGATTTCTCAATATTGGTCATTGTACGAGAAAGCTTCTCGTTATTAGTAGCTAAATTTTTAGTAAAGCTATTTACATTATTCATCGACTGTGTAATAGATCCGGATTGTTCGTTCAACATCTTTTCAATTGAAGCTGAAGAACCCATTAAATTAGTAGTCGTAGTATTCATATTTGCAATCACTGACTGCAAATTATTTTTTGTAGATGGATCAAAAACACCGTTGATGTTTTTTAATACAGCATCTAAGGATTGAAGCGTATGTTTTAATTGATCAGCTACAGGTTCCAATTTGCTAGTCACCCCGCCAAGCAAACCAGGTTCTGAAACGGTAGAAATGGTATCTCCAGTCAGCATTCCCTTTGCTGAATTCCCCAATTTAATTTCAATGCTTGGAGTACTCAACATATTTTCTCTGATCACCGCTACTGAATTGTCGGGGATCATATAATAGTCTTTCAATTTAATTGTTACCAGAATATTCGAAAGATTCTTATCTGTATTCTCTATTTCGAAAACAGCACCAACTTGAAAGCCGTTAATATATACCGGATTCGATACCATGATTTGTTTCGTATCAGTGTACTTGGCAAATATGTAATGTCCGGTTTTGAAAAGGGTTTTACCGCGAATGAAATTATATCCAAGGATGAGTAAGGTAATGGCAATGGCAGTTAAAGCCCCAACCTTGGTTTCGTTTGATATCTTCATCTAACAAAACTAAGGTTTCTTGATGTTAAGCAGTGGGGAAGTACCTGTTAAAAATGAAGAGCTGTGAAAAATTATTTGTTAGCCCCGACTGACAGCTGCTTTTCAAGAGAATATTTATACCTTTTTAGGGAACGGATGATTACTTCACAGATCTCTCGCTGCCCATCTTCACTATTCAAATAAGTCTCCTCATCTGGGTTTGAAATGAAACCAGTTTCAATTAATACTGCAGGCATAGCAACAGCCTGTAATACCCAAATTCCCTTTTGTCTTTGTTGGGCCTGTCGACTGATTCTACCCAATTTCTGGAATTCCTCTTCAATGGTTAAGGCTAGATTAGCACTGCGTTGAAAATATTGTTGGGTTTTAATGGTAGAGATCATCATTTTAGTAGGGTCACTAGGGTCAAAATCCTTTAATTCTTTAGCCGAAACACTATCCATATAAAGATCCATATTTTCGCTTAATGCTTCTTTATTAGCATTGGATTTTCCTACTCCATATATATAAGTCTCTGTTCCTTTGGCAGGGTTAGGGGTGGTCCAATGAGAATAATCAGTAACTGTTCTAGTACTTTTCTTTCTTTTCTTTCCTTTCCCTTTATAATAAGTCTCTGTGTGATGCCCAGTTACTTCACTATGGCGGATAGGATTTGCGTCGTTTACATGAATGCAGACAAACAAATCGCCCCTTGCTTGGTTAGCGATATTGGCTTTTTGGATCACAGAATTAAATACATCTGTTCTTCTTGTCATTACAATCTCAACTTCTGGCATTTCATCATGCAACATTTTCTCTAAAGTCAATGAAACCGCAAGTGCAATATCTTTTTCGTTTGAGAAACTGCCACGTGCACCCCCATCGGTACCGCCATGACCGGCGTCGATCACGATTTTTCTTAATACTTGTTTTTGAGTTGACTGTACTTTGTCTTGCACAAAAGACATACCTACAAGTAAGCAAAAACTTAACAAAACAAACGCAACAAAATATCTCCGCATCATATCAATTCGTTAAAGGATTTTTCACACATACCATTTTACACTTTGAACGCCTTATTTTTGCCCTGATTACTATGAACAAACTGCGCAAATTTAACGTAAAAACCCCCCTTGCTATTGTTGTGGCAGGTTATTTACTTATATTAACAATTCATTCAAGCGCATCAAATGCTACCTATAAGCTAGTCTTTTCTATTGAAAATCAAAGAATTGATACCGTTCCGATCAAACAATCAGCTAAATATTTGATTGATAAAGAAACAGGTGACACTACATTTCAGGATAGTATTCCTCATATCGATACTTTACACATTTCCAAGGATTCTATCGATGCACCGATTAAATACAGTGGGGATGATTCTGGAGTACTCATCGTTTCAACCAAACAGTTTTATTTATACGGGAAGGCTAGAATGGATTACAAGGATATGAAATTAGATGCTGCTACCATTAAGTACGACCAGCAAAATCAGGAAATCAGAGCTTTTGGTGGTGTTGATACCTCTAATAATCCCTTGAATAAGCCACATTTTGATCAGGGTGAAACAAAAACAATTAGCGATACCATTGCTTTTAATACTAAAACAGGTAAAGCATTTATTCAGAATACCTTTTTACAGGAGGGCGAGATTTATGTGAATGCACAAAAATTAAAGAAGATCAATGCCGATGAAGCTTTTGCAAGAAGGGCAAGATTTACAACTTGTAATCTAGATACCCCCCATTTCGCTTTCAGAACTGCAAAGATGAAGATCATCAATAATAAGATTGGCGTATCTGGTCCAGCTTTTCCAGAATTCGAGGGTGTTCCGATGCCAATTGGTATTCCATTTGGTATTTATCCTTTAAGTAAGGGCAGGCATTCAGGGATTCTTCCGCCCTCATTTATTACAAGTGAAGATTTCGGAGTGGGATTAGAAAACTTTGGATATTATAAAGTTATCAATGACAATTTAGATTTCACCACAAGGGCAAATCTCTATTCCTATGGGGGATGGTTGGTAAACTTAAATTCAAAATATATCAAACGATATAAGTATACCGGTAATTTGAACATTACTTTTCAGAATAGTAAAATCCTTAATAAATCGGGATTTAATCTAGATGAGTTCAATGTATCGAAGTCGTACATGATCAACTGGAGTCATAGCAGCGATCAGCGTGCTAGGCCGGGTACAAGTTTTGGTGCAAGTGTAAATTTCGGAAGTACCAAGTTTAATAAGACCCTATTGAATAATCCTTATCAGAATTATAATAACCAATTAAGTTCATCGATAAATTGGAGTAAGGACTGGAAAGGAAAATTTAATCTTTCGCTGAATGCAAATCATAACCAGAATAGTAATTCAGGTTTGGTGAATATGAATCTGCCTACTGCAAACTTTAGTGTCATTACATTTTATCCATTCCAGAAAAAAGAAAGTATAGGAAGCCCCAAATGGTATGAAAAAATTGGATTGGGATATACAGGTAACTTGCAAAACCAATTTTCATTTTATGATTCAACATTTAATTTTAGAAGAATGTTGGATACGATGCAATGGGGTGCTCAACACAATATCCCAATTTCCTTGTCACTTCCTTCACTCGGACCAATTACAGTGGCACCAAGTGTTTCCTATGAAGAAAGATGGTATGGCCAACGCAATTTCAAAACCTGGAATAGTGCAAAAGGAAAAGTAGATACCTCTGTTCAAAAGGGATTTTATACTGCAAGGCAAATGAGTTTTGGCATAGGTTTGAATACTAGAATTTTTGGTACCTACAAGTTTAAAAAATCGAAAGGAATTAAGGCCATCAGACACGAAATAAGGCCAAGCATTTCTATCAATTACAAACCTGATATGGCTGCGCAATATTTTTATTCAACACAGGTTGATACTTCAGGAAGAAAAGTTCGATTTTCTCAATTTGATGGGGGAATAATTGGGTCCTTCTCGGAAGGTAAATTTGGTGGAATGGGATTTGGTGTAGACAATTTATTGGAGATGAAAGTGCGCGATAAGTCCGACAGTACCGGCGCTGCTTCTAAAAAAGTAAAGTTGATTGATGGATTCGGATTTTCATCGAATTACAATTTTATGGCCGATAGCTTTGCGTTAGGTAATTTTAATTTATATGCGAGAAGTACTCTTTTCGAAAAAATAAATATCACTGCGTCTGCTAATTTGGATCCTTATAAGGTTGATCACAAAGGTTACCGTGTGAACGAATTGTCTATTGATCCAGCGAATTTTAAATTTGGTAGAATAACCAGTGCAAACCTTGCGATTTCAACTTCTTTTAAGAGTAAATCAAAGGATGAAAAGGCTGGAAAAGAGAAAAAGGAATTGCCTTTAGATCCTTTTATGACACCAGATGAACAACAAAGACAGTTGCAATTCGCAAGAGCCAATCCAGCTGAATTTACAGATTTCAATGTGCCTTGGTCGCTCAGTTTTTCATACTCCTTAAACTATACTAGAACTTTGAAACCAGATTATAGTGCATGGGTAAATACCATTTATTCCTCTGTAAATTTCAATGGAGATTTTACTTTAACTCCAAAATGGAAAATGGGTGGAACAGGTTATTATGATTTAAACGTTGGAAAGCTTCAGCAGTTAAGTATGTTCATCACAAGAGAAATGCACTGTTGGCAATTAGCGATTAATATTACACCCATTGGATTGTATCGCTCCTTTAATATCACCCTCAATCCAAAATCAGGGATCTTGCGTGATCTGAAAATCAATCGTAGCAGAACTTTCTCGAACTACTAAA
>SESF01019746.1_pt1 | contig 12104 bp, 9 predicted proteins | sample 3171521 | NCBI WGS metagenome assembly SESF01 (sample SAMN10866945, study PRJNA518727) | freshwater metagenome | biome: subpolar coniferous forest; feature: holomictic lake; material: water; isolation source: holomictic Lake 227, 6 m and 8 m depth | place: Canada: near Kenora, Ontario | collected...
CCGTCGGGCTTCGGGGAAGAGACGAACCCGTGACCCCGGTTTGACCAGCCCAGAGTGTCTGACCATGGCTTCGGAAAAACCTCCCTGGCAGGAAGAACAGCATGCTGACGGAGTGGAAGGCAGCACAGTATGAACGTGAGAGCGAATCGTTATAATACCCCGCTTTATTGAGGCTCGTCGCGGAGAGCAGCTTTTCGTCGATGGTCTCGATCATGGCCAGGGCAGTCGCCTTGCCTCCCTCATCCATCATGCGACTCTGATGCCTTCAGTGCGTATGTTCAGTCCCAGGGGGAGACACGAGCCTTCGTCCATATTTCAGGTCAGAAAGGAAAGCGTTTACGGACGGTTCGCGCGTAGTGTATGCATGGCCTCATCCCTCACTGTCGCGCCCGAGCCACTATCCGCCCCCGCCGATTTCGCCTCCCGCTGATCTCCGGCGCAGCGGCTGCTTTCGATGCAATCTCATGGAAGGCAGCCGAAAAGGGCCACTGGAAGGGCGAGGTCAGGCATATTGAGGCTTGGGGTTCATCGCCCAAGTGACCCTTCACATCACTCACCAGGCCGCCCAGCCTGGCTCTCACCAGTCCTCGTCTCGCATGAGGAAATCACGCAAGATGATATGCCGCACGCCATCCTGCCCTGAAGCCAGAGGGTCGAGGCTGATCACATACTTCGGCCAGGCGTCTTTAAGGGCGAGGAGGTTGCCGAACTCACGCTCGATGGTAGCGGGCTCGCGGAGCTGGAGCGCGACTTGCAGGTAGATCCTGTTCCCCCCACGCTCGGCGAGAAAGTCGATTTCGCGCCTGTCGTCCTGTCCCACGGTGACGGTCCATCCGGCGGCGACAAGGTGCTGGTAGACGGCATTTTCCAGCACTTTGCCGAGGTCGGCCGGGCGGTAAGGAAGGACAACATGGCGCAGGCCCAGGTCGGAGAAGTAGTACTTCTCGCCGACCTCGAGCAGGCGCTTTCCTGAGATGTCATAACGCTGGACACGGTTCGTGAAGCAGGCATCCCCCAATGCCGAAAGATAGCCCAGGATCGAGGCCGGCGACGAGGAATCGCGCTGCGATCTGAGGAAGTCAGAGATGCGTTTAGCACTGACGATCGATCCGATGTTGTCGGCCAAATAGCGCACCAGACGCTCCAGCAGGTCGGTGTTCCGGATTGCCGCCCGGCCGGCCACATCCTTGTAAAGGATAGTACCATATATGCCCTTCAGGTACTCGAAGACGATCTGGTCCCGCAGTTCGAGATGGCAGAGGAAGGGCATGCCTCCGAGGCGCAGGAAGAGACCAAGCGTCTCATCCGAGTCCTCGCGGCCATGGAAGCGCAGGAACTCGCGGTAGTCCAGGGGATGAAGCCGCAGCTCCACCGACCGCCCCGACAGGCGGCCAAGGATGTCGGCGGAGAGGAAGCGGGCATTGCTCCCGGTGCAGTAGATGTCCCGGTCGCCGCGGGACAGCAGCAGGGTCAAGGCCTCCGGAAAGCCCTTTATTTCCTGGACCTCGTCGAGGAGAAGGGCACAGGCCGTTCCGCTCCCCGCCTGGCGGTTGACCCAGGCGACGAGGGCCGAAGCGTCCCGGATGTCAAGGAAGCTCTCGTCTTCGGTGGAGAACTCGATGATGGGCAGGCCCGGCTTCGAGCGAGTAAGCTCTTCGCGGATCTGGCGCAGAAAGTAGCTCTTCCCGACCCGTCGCTGGCCGGTGATCACCTTGATGACACCCTTCCCCATGAAGGGCTTGAGTCGCTCCATATAGCCATCACGACGAAAAGAAACATCGGAGTCAGCCATACTTTTCATTATGGTGAAAATTGACTCCGCGTCAAGAGGTGGAAGAAAGGCCAGACCTCCGGGAATGTGTCATTGAGATACCGGGTCAGCAAAGACTTCCCCGTAGTTCGGGTCAGTCGGTCAGGACAGGCCCTTTCAGGGCATCGCCGATGACATCGCCGAAATCGAGGGCGTCGAGCAGCACGAAACCCTCGATGACAGCCAGGGCAAGGGCCGCGCCGGCTGCCCTGGCCTCGCCCCGGTCCACCGCCACCGCTTCGTTGTTCCAAACCTATGCCGGGCTTCAGGTCCTTATCGACCTGGTCATCGTCAGCATCCTTGCCTTGTTCTGGATCCGGGTCGACTCCCGGAAACACGGGCGGAAGTCCAGGCCCTGGGTAGCCATCATGCTGGCGGCAGGTTCCTTCGGCCCGCTCCTGTACCTGTTGCTTGCCCATCGAGGTAAAGGGCCGTGTGTCAGGAGCAAGGTCGTGTTCCCCGTATGGTGAGGAAGTCAAGAACGGGCTCCTCGAGGGTAAACCCTCCGAGAGCCTAGGGTATTCCTCGTCGAGATATGCAATTCAATGAGGTATCATTTCACACGCTCGCACAATTCCCGCTCGCAAGCGGTGACGCTTGCTGGAGAGGCCAGGAGGATAGCTTGACTCCAAGACACTACGTTGCCGTGGTAACCGCGCTGGCGGCGCTCATGGCCTTTTTGGTGGCCTGCCCGTCGCCCGGGGGACCGCCGGGTTCCACGGTAGCGGCGACAGCCCTCGACAGCCTCAGCCTGGCTGATTTCACGGGGCCCGAAGGCAATCCTATCGAATCGGTGCACCTGACGACTTCTTTTGTCGTCCCGCTCGCCAGCCTGGGAGCCACGCTGACCTGGACCTGCGACTCCATCTATGTGAGCAAGGTCGATCCCCTGTCCGGGCAGGTGTTCGTGAGCATTCCCGGCGACTTGACGGAACCGGCGACCATCACGGTGAGCGTGGCAGCCAGCGCCGCCTCTGACGGCTCGAGCAGCAGCAAGGATTTTTCCCTGACGATACCGGTGATCGCCGACGCCGACAAAGTGACCGAGGCGCTCCGCGGGCTTTCAGGCGGGCTGATCGATTTTTCCGGCGAGGACGACGCCGACAGCGTATCGGGGAGCTTCCAGCTCCCCTCGCTCGGCAACTTCGGCACCGAGGTCGAGTGGAGCCTCGGCAATGCCGGCAGGGACGCGACCACGGTGAGTGGCGTCACCCTGGTTCCAGGCGATCCGGCTACGGGGCTGCCGGCGACCGTCGTCGTCACGACGCCATCGACGGGGCCAGTAAGTGTGGCTCTTACACCATCGGTGAAAAAGAAGGGCGGCACGCCCACGGCCGGCGCTCCCATCGTGCTGAAGGTGCCGGTGCTGACCGATCAGGAAAAGGTCGACAAGGACGCGGCGGCCATCCCCGAGCTCGTCGTCAATGCCCTGATCAAGGCCGGTCACGGGGATACGATCGAAGCAATTACCGCTGACTTTGCCCTGCCCCTGGTCGGTGACCGGGGCAGTTCGCTTTCCTGGGTCTTCGCGGCCGCATGGGCGGTATCGACGGGGCCGGTGGCCTACAGCGCCGTGAATGGCACGGTCCTCGTCACTCCGGCCACGGCTGATGCCAGCCTGACGCTGACAGGGACCGCCTCGCTCGGGGCCGCCACCTCCGCTCCCAAGGCGATTACGGTAAAAGTCAAGGGCAGCGGTTCGGGTGGTGGCGCGGGGAGCAACGGCATATCGGTGGTCATGACAAATCCTGCCAGTCCAACCGGCAACTCAAGCCTGTCCTTTCTCGATCCCGGAAGCGCGACCATCAGCTCCTACACGCTGAAAAAGGGCCAGACCCAGAGCCTCTCCGCCTCCTTCGCCGCGACGAGTTACGCATGGTACCTCGACGGTGCCCTCTCCACCGCCCTCTCGACTGCTGCGAGCTGCGCCGTCGACAGCACGGGCCTCGCCTATGGCAAGCACTTTCTCCTTCTCGAAGCGGTGACATCGATCGGAACCCTCTCCGGAACCATCGCTGTCGACGTGATCCCCGAGCCCGGCCCGGGACTCACGATCACCGTCGGACTTCCCGCTTCCTCAAGCGTATCGAGCCTGGTCTTCCAGAACTCCGCGAGCGTGACGGTCACGAGCCTCACCGTCGGCACGACCACTCCGGTGAGCGTGAAGACCAGTTTTATCGCGAGCAGCCTGAAATGGTATATCGACGACAACCTGGTCACCGCGATCTCGACCAGCTCGACCTGCGCCATCGACGCGGCCAGCCTCGCCTATGGGCGGCATCGGCTCTACCTCGAGGCGCAGGTCGGCACGGCGATCTACTCGGGCAACCTTCCCTTCGATGTGGGGGTCTCCCCATGAGCGGACCCGCCAGGAATCACCCCGCGAACAGCGAAAGCACCATTACCACGGCACAGTCAAGGAGATACGACGCCATGAACAAGAGCAAAGCGGCAGCGTTGCTGCGAGTACTGATGGGGATCGGCCTCGTGGCTTTGGCGACGGCCTGCGGACTGCCGGCCCTGGACTTCCCCGCAGGCGACGGCGCGAAGGGCAGCCTCAATCTCACCATTGCGATGGGTCCGGCGGCCCGGACGATCGCGCCGGCGAGCGCGGACTTTCCGACGGTCGCGAGCTACCGCGTGCTGCTGAGCCGCACGGGTTACAGCACCATGGCTCAAAGCTTCGCGGCCTCGCCCTGCGCGGTCACCGGCCTCGAGGCGGGCGACTGGACCGTTACGGTGCAGGGCCTTTCGAGTGCAGGCGTCGCCGTGGCGAGCGGCACGACCACCGCGACCATCGCCGCGACCGGAACGAACAGCGCGAGCGTCACGCTCGCCTACCTGCTGGCCGCGGCCGGCAAGCCCGGCTCGGCCTCCATCACCTTCGAGTTCCCCCACAGCGTGGGCATCGACTCCGTGAGCGCGAGCCTCGACGGAACTCCCCTCACCCTGGCCATCGCCTCCAAGGACGCGACGACCGACACGGTGCTCTACTCCGCTGGTGCCCTCGAGCTCGGCAATCCCCGACTCGTCATAACACTGAAGAAAGCCTCGAAAGCCCTCATATACTGGACCGAGCGCCTCCTCGTCTATCAGGGACTCGCCACGACCAAGACCCTCACCCTCGCGGCCACGGACTTCGCCTCGGCGCCGTCGACCCCAGTCAATTTCAAGGCGGTTGCCTCGAGTACCAAGGTGACCCTGACCTGGGACAATGTATCCGTCGCGGAGAGCTATACGCTCACGAAGAACGACGGGAGCGGCGCAGTCACCCTCGCCTCGGGAACCGGCCTCGCGGCGGGAACCTTGACCTATTCTGATACGAGCGTGACGAAGAGCGCGAGCTACACCTACACCCTCAGCGCGGTGAACGGCTTCGGCGCCTCGACCGCGGCCACCGCGACGGCGACCATTCCCACCGGCTATTCCGTGACCTACGACGCCAACGGCGGCACGGGCTCCGTGCCCGTGGACTCGACCGCCTACACCTCCGGGCAGGATTTCACCGCTCTCGGCAATGTGGGAACCACAGCACTCTCGAATGGCAAACTGGAGTTCGCGGGATGGACGAGTACTGTTGGAACCACCACCATTAGTTTTGACGCCGGTGACACCGATCGGATGACTGGTGACCGTACGTTAAAGGCGGTATGGAGCATCCCATCCTGGCTGGATGTGAAGATCGCCTCCCAGCCCAGCGGCGGCCTGTACAGAATGGTGGCCTTCAGCTCCCGCGGCAACATCTATCTGAGTTCCGACAGTGGGGCCACGTGGTCGATGAAGGGTTCCCTGGGCACGGTCGAGGCGTCCATCGGAAGCACTTATCTGGCTACCAGGCTTGCAAGCTCTCCCGACTGCCAGTACCTCGTGGCCGCCTATGTTACGGGCAATGTCTATCATAATTACTTGAATGTCTATCGGTCCGCGGATTATGGGGCCACCTGGGCCGAACTTGCCTATTTCAAGGGCAAGTACCTCCGCTTTACCGGTAGCGGACTGGCGGTCTCGGCGGACGGCACCAGGATTCTGTTGAGCACGGCCAACGACAGCGACGGCAGTTCCGCCCTCCTCGTTTCATGGGATGGCGGCACTACCTTCGGAGCCTTTAAAACCTCGGTGGCCTCCAGTTCCAATACCAAAGGAATTGGCGAGTTCGGCATCACCGCCGATGGCACCCAGGGGTATGGCCGGACGGACAATGGTGTAAGCAACTATAAGATCACGATCGGAACTTCCACCGTTACCTTCGGAAATCCATTCGTGTTGAGCTCGACGACGACCTATTATGCGAACGCCTGGGCCCTGGCCGATGACGGCAGTACAGCGTTTGCGTCTTCCGGCAACGCCGGCTGGCGCGTCTCTACCTCCAATGGCAGCATCGACACTGACAATGTTGGCACCGACAGTGTCAACTTCGGCTACTACAAAATCGCCAGCATCGCGATGTCTAACACCGGCAATGTCCTTTACGAAGCTCATCAGATCTACAATGGGGCGGCCGCCGGCAAGATCCGGGTTTCCAGAAATGGAGGGACTACCTGGTCCTCCCTGACCGACGGTCTTCTCAATTGGGACAAGATTTCCTGTTCCTCCGGCGGCTCGGCCATCCTTGCAGCTCGCCATGTCGATGCCAGCCCCAATTCGTCTCCGCCGGTCACGGCGAGCTCCGGCCTTTATTTCTGCGCCGACGCCACGGGATCTACACCGACCTTTACGCAGGTTTTCTGAGCGGATCCTAGCCAGGCGAATCAGTCTGGCTCTGGGGGGCTATCCGAGAGAGCTCGGATAGCCCTCAGATATTGTCAGGGACGGATTTCCGCTCGGCCCTACTGAAGGTTTTCTGTCACCTTTGGAAAAGTTTAAAGCAAGTAGCTAGAAGGATTGAAGCCCTCATTCCATATCCTCACACAACTCCTTCGGATCGACGACAAAGCCAGGCAGGACCTTCGACTCGATGGGAGTCCAGTCGCAGAACTGCTGCCAAGCCCGTGGGGATATCATGAGACCAGCAGCAAGGAACGTGCTGCATCGTTCAGGTGAAGGTAGCATCTCCCGCGAACGCGGATTTCAAAGTATCCGTGTACAGCTATGCATTGCGAGAATAAATCAATGCTTTGCTGAATAATGGGACCGCGCTGTTGAGCGCGAGAACCCGAATAGAGGTCGCCGAGTCCGACGGAAATGCCGCCGGTACAGTGACCCGGAAGAGCGGACGGTACTCGATCGAGGCCTTGGAGCGTCAGTTCATCGAAAGCCTGCATGCAGGCTGCGCCGTGTGCATCGAAGCCGGTTCCGGCTCGCATACGCTGGCGCGGATCGTTGCTTCGACAGGAGCCCGGACCTTCGTTGTGCATCCCTTGGCCATGACGCACATTTTCATGACGGCGGAGAAGACCGACAAGGTCGATGCGAAAAAGCTTGCCGACTGCCTGAAGCGGCACCTGGAAAGCAACGATCCCGGCGACGCGCTCCCCGAGGTCTACGTCGCCGACGAGGAGGCGCAGCGCTTGAGGATGCTGGTCGCGCAGTACCAGCGCGTTACGGCGGAGATAACGGCGCTCAAGAACAACCTGCACGCCCTTTTCCGCCAGTGGCTCGTGCATACGGACAAGGGCCTGATCATCGATAAGCTGGATGACTACCTGAAGCATCCGCGAATGCCTCCGGAAGCTCCCATGATCGCGCAGCGGGAAAAGAAGCAGTTCGAGGAGCTTGTGGCCGATAGGATGAACTACGCGCCTTCATCGAGGCACTGGGGTCTGGCCCCGGCCGCGAGCCAGAGATCCATGACACGGTAGTCTGCCTGCCTTCCGGCTTTCCGGACAAATGCGGAGATGCGCCCGTGGATCGCTCCAGTTCTCTCATCGATGAGGATGAGGGGCTTTTTAGTGAGGGCATCGACCGATTTCTGGCGTGCCTGCCGGATCCCCTCGTCTGTCGCCATTTCGACGCCAAACCGAAGCTCGGAGATCGTCACTGGTGAGAGAAAAACGTCTTCCTTTCTTGTAAAACGCGAAATGTCCGAGGCTCCCAATCTGCCGCGCTCGACCTCGATCCAGAGGCAGGTATCGATCAGCCAGGCCATGGATCCCTCGGCTCTTCGTGAAATCCGGCCATCCGGGAGTCACGGAGCCAGTCCTTCGCAGCCTCCTCAGTCAGCGTGCCCTGAAGATCGCTAAAAACGTCAGCAGCGCTCGCTCCCCGTGCTTCTGGCAACAACTTCGCGACGCTGGATTATTCCCCCAGCAAGCGCCGCAAGCCCTGCGACGCAGGCAGCAGGCATCGCCAAGCGCTTGAGCCGCGCCGTCTGCCCTCCCCTGATCACAATTGCCGACTTCGGCAGCCCAAGCTCACCGGATAGCCAGTCGACAAGCTCCTCATTGGCCTTGCCCTTTTCCGGAGCGGCGGCCACGCGCACGAGGAGGGCTAGACCCTCGGAAGTAAGCCGAGTTCCTGCGGCGGCAGTCCGTGAGGCACCAGGAATGACCTTGACACGTACAATAATCGTAGTTGGGTCTTTTGTGTCCTGGTGCCAGATCTGTTCCATGGGTCCTAGACCCGGCCTAGCAGTGCGAGAAAAGCTGCCTCGTCGATGATGGCTACCCCGTATTCCTGGGCCTTCTTGTTCTTCGACGAGCCTGAGCCTGGGTCGTTGGTGACAAGGTAGGCCAGGCCCTTGGTGACCGCAGCCCTGCAGGTCCCGCCCATGGCCTTCACCCTCGCTTCGGCCTCGGCCCGCTTCATGGAAGCCAGCTCGCCGGTAAAGCAGAAGCTCTTGCCCGTGAAGGCGCCTCCGGCACGCGGGGCGGCGATGGTGACGATACCAGCCTCCAGCACCCTGTCCATCCGATCTGCAAGCGCGGCCAAGCCCTCCAGGAGTGCCTTGGCGGTGATCTCGGCAAAGCCGTCGACGGCATCGATGGCTTCCACGCTAGCCGCGCGAAGTTTTCCGAGGCTGTCGAAGCCGGCGGCCACGGCCTTGCCCGCTATCAGCTCGCCGATGCCGTCAAGGTCGAAGCCCGCGATAAAGCGCTCGAGGCTGAGCTCCTTGGGCGACCTGAGGTTGCGCAGGATCTTGGCCGCGCTCGTCTCGCCCATGCGCTCGTAGGCCGCGAGCTCTTCCACGGTGAGGGTGTAGAGGTCGGCTATCTCCCGGACACGACCGCTGGCGTGGAGCTTGCCGATGATGCCGACGCCGAAGGAACGCACATCCACGACGGACAGCCACTTTTCGAGGCGGTGGAGTTCCTTTTTCGGGCAGGCCTCGTTGGGGCAATACAGCCTTGTGCCCTCATCGATCAGGGCAACCCCACAGGAACAGACTGTCGGAATTGGTATTTCCCGTGCGTCCGGAGGGTTCTCGACAAGACCCTCGATCTTGGGGATGATCTCCCCGCGCTTGGTCATGATGACGCGCGAGCCTATCCTGAGATTCATGGTAGTGATCATATCGGTATTGCACAGATTCGCCCGCTGCACGGTCGTGCCCGCCAGTCGCACCGGCTCGATGATGCCTATGGGAGTGAAGTTCGCCCCCGACTCGGACCACTCCACGGCGATGAGGGTGGAAATGGCCTCCTCGAGGCTGAACTTGAAGGCGATCTGCTTTTCGGGACGGGGACGGGCAAGGTCCTCAGGGTCGATTGCCAGGCCCTTGACCACGAGGCCGTCGACGTCGAAGTCCATGCCGGGCCGTGCATCGAAAACCTGCGCGCGGAAATCGACCACAGCCTCGGCGGTGTCGCAGGATTTGGACTCCACGACGGAGAAACCCTGGAGCGCGAGCCACTCCAATTTCCCCGCCTCGTCGCTGAAAGGGGAATGCCGTCCTTCCCCGGAAGGGTCGCCCCCCTCGGCGGGCACGGTACCGACCGCGTCGTAGCAGACAACCTCAAGGTCACCGCTCCCCTCCCCGTCCTTGCGCTTCATCAGCCCGTTGGCTGCATTGCGGCAGTTCGCCTTGTCGGGGTACTTGGCCGCATGCACCGAGCGGCGCATCAGCACCTCTCCGCGGACCCCTCCCGAAAAGGAATCGCGGGTCACCGGGAGGACACCCTTCATCCTCCGCGCATTGGAGCTGATGTCGTCGCCGACTTCTCCGTCGCCACGGGTCACCGCGCGGACAAGACGCCCGTTTTCATACTGGAGTTCGATGCTTGCTCCGTCGAGTTTGTGCTGGACGAGCCAGAGCGGATGTGCGGTCTTCGCAGCCCAGGCCAGGAACTCCTCGGGGCTTGCGGCCTTGTCCTGGCTTCCCATCGGGATAAGGTGCCGCGCCTTGGGCCAACCGTCAGCCAGGTCACGGCCGACAGAATCGAAAATGGAATTGCCCGGATCGCCTAACTTGAGTTCGTCCCATAGTCTGTCGAACTCTGCATCGGAAATCTCAGGCTCGCCGTTGTAGTACAGGTTCTGGTGGCGCCGGATCTCGGCCTCAAGAAAAACGATGCGCCCGGCTTCCATTGGTACCCCCGGGCGCACTGTAGCATGGAGCCGAGGCCCCTGCGAATATCACCAGTCCCGAAGGGACTGAAGTCCCCGTAGGGACTGAAGGCCTTTACTGAACCTTCCTCAGGAATGCGTCGCGATACCCCAAGGCCTTGAGCCGGATAACCATGATGCCGCTTTCGTCACGGGCAATGGGACCAACGTAGAGCCGGTATTGGATGCCGGTTTTTCCGACAAACTTTTCGGCGGTCACGGGGAACTTCGAGCCAAAGCGGCCTGCTGCCGCAGTGAGTGTTGCATCGCTGTTATAGACGCCAACCTGCACATAATAGGCTCCGATCTTGAGCTTTTCGACAATGAGGGATGTGCTGGCAGGGGGCTTGGCAGGAGCTTCCATCGCGGCCGGAATCTTCTTCGCTGGCTCAGTGCTTACTGGGGCAACTATCGGGGCCTTTTCCGGCGCTTTCGTATCTCGCGAAGCAGCGACTGCAGGACCGGCAGCCGGGGCTGCCGATACCCCGCTGGGAGGCCGAGGCGCTGTCGCCTCAAGGGCGACGATGCTTTCAACCGTGCCTGCCTCCGCGACCTGCGGAGTTTCGGCAGTTGTGCCAGAGGGATCTCCTGGAAGGGCGTCGGGAAGGGCCTCGGTGGCCAAAGCTGGAGTACCCGCTGGGGGGGGATTGATGCCAGGGCTCTCCTTTCCAAGATCGATCCCAGGCTCGAGAGTTGCAGTGTCAGGTCCCGCTTCGGGACGGCTCGTATCAGCGAGGGCTGTGGCTTCTGGGATGCTGGCATCAACCTTGGTCGTTTCTTCTGGAGCGAGAGCTGAGGCAGAGGCTTCGGGCGAGGTGACGGCAGGAGGAACTGAAGCACTGGCGAGGGCGCTATCCGCAGCCCCCTTGGAGCTTTCGGAGTCGGCGAGGCCTGTTTTTTCGCCCTCCGAAATGCGAGGGACAGCGGCATCGACGAGGGGAGGCGGGGCAGGAAGCTCCTTGGCGGGAGGGGCCGTTCCGATCCCTGAAAGGCTGGCTGGTTCGGGGCCGGGTATGGAAGTCGGCTGGGCATCTGCAAGTTCCAGTGCTGCTGCAGGAGCCTGTGGCGCAGCCAGCCCCGAAGCCGAGAGGACACTCGCCTTTTCGGGCTCGAAGAGCTTTCCGCCGCTGCTTGATGCAGGATCGGATGCCTTTCTATCCGCGCTTGAAGGAAGCGCTGCGGGGCTTGCAGCCGCAACCTTGGCTCCTGTCTGGGCTGCCTTGCCACTTGTTGCCAGGAGGCTGGGATTGAAGTCGGGATCCACCGATCCAGCCACCCTCGTCCCACTCGCGGGGCTGTCGGCGAACATGGCTATCGAGGTGGCGCGTATCCTTGAGGATATTCCAGAGGTCATGCCGAGTTCCCCAGCGGCCTTGGGCGAAAGGACTATGAAAATTCCAGGATTGTCGATTCCGCCTGAGATGACCACGCGAGTTATCTTGCCGTTTTCCAGGTTTCGAATCTCGACAGTCGAATCTCGCGGAAAGGAATTGCAGGCAGCAAGATTGCCCCCATCGCGGAACTCGCCGGAAGCACCGACAACTCCATTTCCTTCCCAGGTTGCTGCCTGGAGCGAGAGACCTGACAAAGCCAGGGCGATCAGGCTGCAGAGTCGCATTTTCATATGATTACTCCCTCCTCCGCTCCCAGGCGACGGGCGGTATGGACATCCTCTATGAAGCGTAGGGCAAAAGCCTTCCTCATCGTAGGTAGTGCTGCCTTGGCCATCGAATCCCCGACCAGACGGTAGTTCTTGACCGAGTTCGTCTGCTTCGGGAGCCCCTCCGCCTGCGTCTGGATCGTTCCCGATGCC
>SESF01030199.1_pt1 | contig 12092 bp, 12 predicted proteins | sample 3171521 | NCBI WGS metagenome assembly SESF01 (sample SAMN10866945, study PRJNA518727) | freshwater metagenome | biome: subpolar coniferous forest; feature: holomictic lake; material: water; isolation source: holomictic Lake 227, 6 m and 8 m depth | place: Canada: near Kenora, Ontario | collected...
GCATCTTTGTGTAGTCAATGAGCAAATAAGTCAAAAGGCAAAATTCAAAATTCAAAATACTTTAAAATAACAGTCATGAAAACGCAAAACAAAAACACCGCAGTAAACATTGAAAAAACAGTAATTGAATCAATGTATCAAGAAACAAAAGAAACAATCGCTACCAACATGACTACTGCTAACAACAAATCATTCAGCAGCGCAGAACTCTGGAACATCCAACGCAATATGCGCACTAGAACTGGTAGAAGATATTTTATCTAAACTATGGGGCCGCATCAAATAAGTGATGACGCCTGAACAAGAAACTTTGAGCAGTATTCATAACAAGGTAACCCCAAAAGAATCGGGGCCAACCACAAAAACTCCGGCTATGGACATTCAGAACACACAAAGTCAGATGCGAAAGGGCGTATTGGAGTTTTGCATTTTATCCATTATCCGCCAGGGGGAAGTTTATCCCAGTGACCTGGTAGATCGCATGAGATCAGCTAACCTTCACATTTTGGAAGGCACACTCTATCCTTTGCTTACGAGATTAAAAAATGCGGGACTACTTACTTACCGTTGGGTAGAAAGCAATAGCGGACCGCCACGCAAATATTTTGTCATGACCGACCTCGGTCTTGAATTCTACGGGGAACTGGAAAGAACCTGGAAGGAACTGGCAGATGCAGTGCATGCACTCACTCAGCCAGCAGCCGAACAACCATCCACCGAAGAAAACCAACCCCAACCTTAACCACAAAATAAAAGAGACATGAAAAAGGTAATTAATATAAACTTCCAAGGCAGGGTAATACCCATAGAAGAAACTGCCTACGATATACTAAAGCAGTATGTGGATAGTTTGAGAAGATTCTTTGCCAATGAAGAAGGTCGCGACGAGATCATTAATGATATTGAAGGACGCATCGCTGAACTGTTCGGTGAGAGCTTGAAAAAAGGCGACACCTGCATTACAGATGATACAGTTAATAAGATCATTGCGAGCATGGGCCGTCCTGAAGATTTTGAAGGCGAAGAAACAAATGTAAAATCTCAATTAGGTGGTGAAGGCAACAAACAACAATACAATAGTGGGTATAACGCTTTTGCAAATGACCCAAGAGGGAGACTTTACAGAAACGATACCGATAAATTATTGGGTGGTGTTTGTAGCGGCATTGCTAACTACCTAAGAGTAGATCCTACTATCGTTCGATTAGTATTTGCACTGATGGTGTTTGGAGCTGGTACAGGTGTACTTTTATATATTCTGCTTTGGATAATACTCCCTTCAAAGCCTTTAGTAACCAATATTTCAAGCAAACGCTTATATAGAAACCCAGACGAAAAAGTAATCGCAGGTGTTGCAAGTGGTATCTCTGCCTACTTTGATATCGCAATATGGATTCCTCGATTAATTTTTGCTTTACCGCTAGTTTCAGGAATCGTTTCTTCTATTTTCCGCCACTCATTTTGGTGGGATGGAGATCCTTTCCCAGGAGTGGTATTCGGATCTTTTGGAGGAACATTATTTATAGTATACGCCATTTTATGGGCTGTGATTCCGGAAGCCAATTCTGCTTCTGAAAAACTGGAAATGCGCGGCGAAAAAGTAGACTTGAATACTATTAAAAATACTATTCAGGAAGATTTGGAAGGATTTAAAAGTAGGGCCGAAAAATGGGGCGGTGAAGTAAACGAAAAAGCCCAGGAATGGGGCAAAGAATTTACAAGCACTGTGAATGAAAAAGGGAAACAATTTACCTCTGAAGTAAACTATGCTGCAAGAAAAACTACGGGCGGTGTTTTTAAAATCATCGGATTTATATTCAAAGCCTTCTTCTTATTCATCGCTGGTATCATAGCATTTGCACTACTAGTTGCACTACTTGCATTCTTAGTGGCTGGAATAGGTGTATTCCCTTTGAAAAATTTCTTCCTGGAAGGATTCTGGCAGAATTTCTTAGCATGGTCTACCCTACTATTATTCTTAGGTGTACCCGTTATAGGTTTTATTACCTGGCTGATCAGAAGAATCATGGGTGTAAAATCAGGTAATAAATCTGTAGGATTAACAATCACAGGAATGTGGGTACTAGGATTAATTTCAGCAGGCATCTTAGCATTTATGATCGCAGAAAACTTTGATGCAAGAGCAAGAGATAAACAACAACTCACAATCACCCAACCTGCATCAGGAAAATTAGTCATTAAAGTTCCGGACAGTAAAGTAAAAGTATACGGACGCTGGTTTAAAATGGATGGCTTACTAAGTATTACTGACGATAGTTTATTCCTGAACAATGTGCGTATCCACTTAGTAAAAAGTAGCGATTCTCTCTTCCACATGGAAGCAACAAAATATAGTAATGGAAGTAATGAATCTGCAGCTTTACGAAATATTAAAGAAATGAACTACGGTATTAATCAGCAAGACAGTACCATTTGGTTGGATCGTGGATTCTCTTTACAACGTGGTACTAAATTTCGTAATCAGGGTGTTGTTGTGACCATACAAATTCCGATTGGGAAAAGAATCTTGATTGATCGTACAGTACAACGCAGACTCAATCACTTTGATGTAAACAATGGCCGTAACGATTGGGACTCTGATGAAGACTGGAACGATAATTATGGATGGGATTCTGATGTGGAATATAAAATGACAGCTGGAGGATTAGAGCGTTCTGATAAAAAAGTAAAAACAGTTGATGAGTCTCAAAATGATGAAGGCAATTCAAAACAAGAAGCGCTCGATAATTATAAGAAGAGTAAAGAAGATCTGAAAAAAGAATATGAGAAAAAACAAAAAGAAGCAGAAGAGCTAAAGAAAGAATTGGACAAACCAATTGATAGCACACAGTATCATTACAAAAAAACTAATGCCATCAATGCTACTAAAGCTACAGAAGCAACTACTCAATTGGAAGATCTTCTTGATTCACACATGTTATTAATGCAAATGGTATTATAAACTCGGTTGAAGTTGGGAAATAAAAGAACCTCTTGTTGTTCTCAGCTGGAGGTTCTCCCTTCCTATAATATTAAAACCTGACCGAGGGTATAAAAATCAGATTGACAGAAAATTAGTTGGTAATTATAGTTGGTTGTAAGAGCAGGATCTGAATGATCCTGCTTTTTTATTTTTACATGCCCCTTGCTTCACTTATTTTTGCCGGTAAATAAGACTGGTCGACTCCTTAATTTTCAATATACATATGAAAAACACTGCATTTACACAAAAACACATTGCCCTCGGAGCCAAAATGGCCGAGTTTGCTGGATACAATATGCCCATCAGCTATAGCGGCATCAATGATGAACACGCAGCCGTTAGAAAAAATGCTGGCGTATTTGATGTAAGTCATATGGGTGAATTTATTTTGAAAGGCGAGAATGCTTTAGACTTGATTCAACGAGTTACTTCTAATGACGCTTCAAAAATTTCTGATGGACAAGCACAATACAGTTGCCTGCCGAATAAAGAAGGGGGCATTGTAGATGATCTGATCGTGTATTGTATTGAAAAAGACAAGGTTTATATGTTGGTGGTGAATGCTTCCAATATTGATAAAGATTGGAATTGGATCAGTAGTTTCAATACCAAAAATGTTGATATGGAAAATATCAGCGATAAAACTTGTTTGTTGGCGATACAGGGACCAAACGCTTGCAAAATTTTGCAGCCTCTGGCAGAAGTGGATATCATGAATTTAAAATATTACACTTTCGTAAAAGGAAAGTTTGCTGGAATTGATAATGTAATAATCAGCGCAACTGGCTATACTGGATCAGGTGGTGTTGAAATATATTTCGAAGATGCAAACGGTGCAGCTGATAAGATTTGGGATGCTATTTTTGAAGCAGGAGCTACTCTTGGTATCAAACCAATTGGCTTGGGTGCAAGGGATACGCTCCGTTTAGAAATGGGCTACTGTTTATATGGAAATGATATTAACGATACCACATCTCCACTTGAAGCTGGTTTGGGATGGATTACAAAATTCACAAAAGACTTTACCAATAGACCCTTCTTAGAAAATCAAAAAACAACTGGTGTTAGCAAAAAATTAGTGGGATTTGAAATGTTGGAGCGAGGAATTCCTCGTCACGACTATATTATCAAAGACGCTGCGGGCAATCCAATTGGAACTGTTACAAGTGGCACACAAGCTCCTTCTTTGAATAAAGCGGTCGGACTAGGCTATGTAGCCACCGCGCATGCTGCAATTGATTCGGAAATTTATATCGATATTAGAAATGTGTTGGTAAAAGCTAAAGTGGTGAAAGCGCCTTTTGCTTAATCACAATTCTTATAAAAAAAAGCCCGGAACAAATTATTGTTTCGGGCTTTTTTTATTTAGATTCTTCCTTGTTACTCATATACCAAATAGTATTGCTATTTGTTTCAGCAAATAATCCTCTACTGTAATTCCTTAGGTCTTCTTCTGTTACAGCATAATATTTTTCTAATTCGGTATTCATCAAATTGGCATCTCCTAACAACTCATAAAAAGCGAGACTACTTGCTCTACTACTAATACCCATATCTTCAAAAGCCATCACACTTTCTGTTTTGTTTTTCACTTTCTGCAATTCTTGGGCAGATACTAATTCATTACAAATTAAATTGAGCTGCTGCATCACTCCTGCCTCAGCCTTTGCCATATCAACACCCTGTACTAGTTTACCTTCAATTGTAAATAATCCTGGATCCACACTCCCATAATGATAGCAATCAATACCAGAAAACAATTGTTGTTCTTTTACTAAGGATTGAAACAAACGAGAAGATCCACCTCCCCCCAAAATTTCAGTGAGCAGATCTGCTATATAATATCCATTGTCTAATCTACCTGACATATGCCAGGTTTTTACAAAAGCATCCACGGGCACATTTGCTTTGATCTCTAGGCGATGCGCTTCAGTCTGCAATGGTTCTACAGGTAAATCTCTATGATATTTTTCTCCTCCGGGTATTGGACCAAACCATTTCTCTGCCAATGCTTTTACTTCAGCAGCAGGCATCGGTCCGGCTACAACCAAAATAGCATTTGCCGGGCAATAATGTTTTTTAAAAAACTGTTTTACATCTTCAATTTTTGCATCTTCCACATGCTTTAATTCCTTTCCAATGGTCATCCAACGATATGGATGTACAGTGAAAGCTAGTACACGCATTTTATGCCAAAGATCACCATAGGGTTTATTGATATAATGCTCTTTGAATTCTTCACAAACCACTTTGCGCTGTACCGATAAACTTTTCTCACTAAATGCAAGGCTCAACATTCGATCACTCTCCAACCAAAAAGCTGTTTCAAGATTTTGTACGGGTACCTGACAATAATAATTAGTGAGGTCGTTCGTAGTGTATGCATTATTCTCACCACCCGCAACTTGCAAAGGGGCATCATAATCTGGAATATTTACACTTCCTCCAAACATCAAGTGTTCAAATAAATGCGCAAAACCTGTTTGCTCAGGATTCTCATCGCGGGCACCTACATCGTACAAAACATTCACAACCGCCATAGGCGTAGAATTGTCTTCATGCACAATTAATTTCAATCCATTATCTAATACAAAGCGTTGGTATGTTATCATAGTTCTTGAAAAGGAAGTTGCAAATTAAGCATTGGCTATCTATTTCAGAGATAAGAATTCAAAATCTCTACTTTTTTCTAATATCCTTTACAGTCATAGATAGTATCATGGGCTCTTTGTTTCTAAAAATCACCACTTTCACTTTCCCAAACGAATTCTGAAACAGATTTTTATATGCTTGAATGTTTTTCGAATAATTATTTTCAATGGAAAAAATCACATCCCCTGATTTGAAACCCGCTAGATCTCCGGGCGACCCAGGAATGATATCTATTACTTTTATTTCTGAATCTACCTGATAAATTCCCAGACCGGTATAGGCATAATCGAAATTTTCAAATGAATGAGCGTTAGGTTTGATATAAATGCGTTGTTCTGGATAGTTAAGTATGAGGTTGAATCGGCGCAATAAATCATTGCCTATTAATCCCCCTAATAAGGGATAACTGGTTACGTTAAATTCATCATCAAAAATGTGCACAGGCACTTGCTTAAATTTATACGGCCCAATCTTCACTTCTTTTACAATTGTTAGCGTCATCACTTTTTTCCCGCCTAGCCCTTCGGCCTGAGTAGTGTATACCTGCCTTCCCTTTTTAATGATGGAACTATCTTCTACAAAATCTTTCGACAGTAATAAACAAAGCCCTGCTCCAGTATCGAAAATAAATCGGGTTACCACATTTCTACCATCGTTAATCATGGCAGGGTGCAAGGGCAAATTTGAAAAGTCGGGATGCATCATATATCCCCCTCTTGGATATTTAATTACACCTGGGGTATACACTTCAATCATTAAATCATCGTAATTCACTTTTACAATAAAGCGTCTCAAAAAACTAAACCCTATCACTCCATCAATCCGAACTCCATAAACGCTCGACAATAATCCATAATCATTAATATGAAAATCAAGATGCGGAACATCCAATCCCTTTAAGTGAAGTGTATGATCATACGCAAAATCAACCAGTTTCAACCCTGCAATCCCCCTAATGGTTCTGCCACTTTTTTTAAGCGGCAAGCCAAGTTCTAGTACAGTTGTTGAATCAAGCGAAATACCACCACTCCCTGTATCTAATACAAAATTTAAAGAGTCCACACAATTATCTACTTTGGCTTTTAGTACTACAATACCTCCATTCAATTGCACAAAAGGGAAACGTGTTAGCAAATGTGCTGGCTCTTGCACAAATTCTTCCTGGGCATACAAGTTGCCAGTAGTTAAAATAATAATAGATAAAATGATTGAGCCAACCCGCTTCATACTACTGAATATACTAAATAAACTTTATTTATTATTTACCATTATAGAAAACATAATTATCCTTTAACAGTGGTAAAATTCGATAGTTTACCGTTGTTAACCCTAACTTTGCGCGAGTAAAAATTACACAAGATGCAGTTAGCAGACTTATACAAAAAAGCTTTAGCATTCGAATTTCTGACAGTAGAAGAAGGCATGTTTTTATTTGAGCATGCACCACTTACAGAACTTATGAATGTAGCAGATGAATTAAGAAAGTTACAAGTACCCCATGGAAAAGTTTCCTGGCAAATCGATAGAAACGTCAACACCACTAATGTTTGTATCGCCAATTGTAAATTCTGTAATTTTTATAGAATACCTGGACATGCCGACGCCTATATAACCGACATGCCAACCTATCGTATAAAAATTGCTGAGACCCTGAAATATGGTGGGGACCAATTGCTATTGCAGGGTGGGCACCATCCTGAATTGGGACTAGACTTTTATACCAATACTTTCCGAGCAATTAAACAGGAATTCCCACATTTAAAATTACATGCACTCGGGCCACCAGAAGTGGCACATATCAGCAAGTTGGCAAAGATGAGTCACTACGACACCTTAAAAGCTTTGAAGGAATCGGGATTAGATTCCCTACCAGGAGCTGGCGCTGAAATATTAATCGATCGGGTAAGAAGACTCATTTCAAAAGGCAAATGTGGCGCTGATGAATGGCTTGAAGTCATGCACCAAGCTCATAACCTTCATATCACTACCAGTGCCACCATGATGTTTGGCCACGTGGAAACGATTGAAGAAAGATTTATTCACTTGGTTAAAATCAGGGAGACCCAAAGTAAAAAACCTGTGGATGCAAAGGGATTCCTAGCTTTTATTCCTTGGACATTCCAAGATGCGGATACCTTATTGGCTAGGATCAGGGGAGTTCATAATTTAATCACACCTGATGAATATATCCGGATGATTGCGATGAGCCGTATCATGCTTCCAAATGTCAAGAATATTCAGGCAAGCTGGTTAACAGTAGGTAAACAAACTGCACAGATTTGCCTGCATGCCGGCGCAAACGACTTTGGTAGTATCATGATTGAAGAAAATGTGGTGAGCGCAGCGGGTGCTCCGCATCGTTTTACCTATAAGACTATTCAGGATGCTATTAAAGAAGCAGGATTTGAACCTCAGTTGAGAAATCAGCAATATGAGTGGCGAGATATCCCCGAATCGATCCAAGAACAGGTTATAAACTATTAAACTTTATAAAAGAGTCTCAAATTAGAGGCTCTTTTCTTTTATATATCAATCATTCACAATATTTTTATGTGATAATACGTTGTTCTATTAAGGAATCCCCGGTGAGAAATGACGATTATGAATATTTTTAAATCATTAATCTGCTTAGATTACTACAATCTAAGATTGCAAAACAGGGCTAAAGAAGCTAGTACTAGTAGTGTACATAGGATAGGGATTGCTTGGATTTGCAATATATTGACAATTATTGGCGGGTATTTTATCTATTTCAGACTTCACAATCAACCAGAACTGGTATATGATAAACTTTACGAATGGCACTATTATGAATTAGCGGGTAGAGTTATTATACTAGTATTGCTGACCATCATTTATCTTATAGCCTTTACAGTTTATGGCGATAAAACAACAATTCAGTCAACCCTTAAGTACTACGTTAGTCTTCCCTCAGAAAGGCAGGAAAAAATAGCCCGGAACGCAAGCCGTTATTTCATCATTTCATTCTTGTTATTTACAGCTGTTGCTATTACGCTATTGTACTTATTCAAGATCAAATAGGCTTCATCTCCCTATTTTCCTCCTTTATTATCTAAACGGTTACCTGTGTAGCAGATTTTATTTTTCCTTTGCTGTAACAATTAGCCTGTAAGTCCGTATAACATTCAAAGGCTAATATTTCAATACTGATCAGCTGCTTATGACTGAGTTCGAATACAATCAATGTGTTAATCAATGGGCCGATAATGTATTTCGGTTTATTGTAAAAAACCTCAGACATGAGGAAGACGCAAGAGATATTGTGCAGTCCGCCTTTGAAAAAATGTGGCGAAATAGGGATGCTGTAGAATTTGCAAAGGCTAAATCATTCTTATTTACGGTGGCCTATAATCAAATGATCGACCATATTCGCAAATCAAAACGGATTCAGTTGAAGGATGAGTTTAATGAAGATGGTAGGAGTCAGCATCAACTCAATTCGAATCTGAAACAAACTTTGATGGAGGCATTGAATAGATTGAATGAAACGCAGAAGAGTTTAGTGATGCTAAAAGATTATGAAGGATACAGTTATGAAGAAATTGGACAAATCATGGATTTAACAGAGAGTCAGGTAAAAGTGTACTTGCATCGTGCTCGTTTAGCATTGCGCAATTACCTCGTGAGCCCTGAAAACGTAAGATAAAGATTCGATAAAATTCGAAATATGAACATCACCCGATTGAATTACGAAAATTATTTTCTGCTTTATGTAGATGGGGAACTGTCTATCGCAGAAATGCAAGCTGTTAAAAGCTTTGCAGCAGAGAATAAGGATCTGGCTGATGAACTTAAAATGCTTTTGCAAACAAAATTATCATCAGAAGAAAATTATTATTTCGAAAATAAGTCAACCTTACTAAGAACTACTTCTGCTCATATTAATAGCATTAATTACGAAGAGAAGTTTTTATTGTTTGTAGATAAAGAAGTCTCAGAGCAGGAAGCAGAGGAAACCCTTGATTTTGTTTCGAAGCATCCAATATATCAGGAACTGTTTGAGACAATTCAACAAACAAAACTTCCTGATGAAAAAATCAGTTTCCCTAATAAGGATTCTTTGTACAGAAGAGAAGAAAAAAGAAAGCCAATAATCTTTATGCAATGGTGGAAGGTGGCCGTTGCTGCAGCATTAATAGGCTTAATAGTATTGATCGGATTTTTTGTTCCATATCATAATCAGTCAGCCACTATTGTAAAAACAAAGATCATTACTAATCCCACTGAACTTAAGAATAAACAAAATACTACTATTGTAAAAAGCCAGAACGAAGCACCCATTCTTGTTCAGCAGAAAAATACAATTACAAAAAAATCTACCATAACACCTGATATAAATATTACACTAGAACAGCCTAATTCAGCAGAAAGCTTGATTGCGAAAACAGAAGTTTCACAACAAAAAAAAGAACAGGAAACTATTATATTGAATTCAAACAATAGTATCTCAGCCAACAATAATCATAACATTGAAATACCGTCAAATTCGCACACTAATCAAATTATAGCTGTAAGCAATCGTATTCTGGAAACAGAACAAAGCAATTTCGTGAAGCCTGCAGTGTATAAAGAATTGGATACAGACGATGACAGTAAGAGTTTGTATCTAGGGTCTGTAGAAATCAATAAAGATAAACTACGTGGGTTATTGCGTAAAGCATCTAGCCTTTTCAAAGTCAAAAATAAAAACGAAGAAGAAAAAATCGAATTATCCAATAGCCACACATTAGAATAACAGAAAACAAAAGAATATGAAACGCCTAGTAATTTTATTAGTAGCTGTAATGGTTACAACAGCAAGCTTTGCCCAAAAAGACAGTACTAACTATAATACCGACACAGTAAGGGTTGGAAATTTTGTGATCATTAAAAAGAACAAGGGTGCTGCTGAAACACAAACCAGTGTTTGGCATGATTGGGATAAAACAGTTGACGTGAAAATCGAAAGGCGCCCCCGTAAAAAATCAAATGTAAGCACCAATTGGTGGATCATGGATCTAGGTTTCGCTAATTTTCGTGACCAAACAAATTATGGCTATGCACAAGCAGGATCTTATTTTAAGACCTTACGTCCGCAAGATGGTGCAGTAAATCAGAATAGCTACCAACTAAATACAGGAAAATCAAGTAATGTAAATATCTGGCTCTTCATGCAAAAGCTAAACGTATATAAGCATGTAGTGAACTTGAAATACGGTCTGGGATATGAAATGTATAATTTTCGTTACGATAGCAGACTTAGTTATCGCAAAGACCCTACTGCTTATGCCTATAATGATAGCATTTCATTTTCTAAGAACAAATTATATGTAAGCTATATTACCGTTCCATTCATGGTTAATTTCAATACCAGTCCCGACCGAAGAAACGGATTCAATTGTAGCATTGGAATGAGTGCAGGTTATTTGATCGATAGTCGCAACAAACAAATCAGCGGCGAACGTGGCAAGCAGAAAATTAATGGCGACTTTAGTTTTGAACCTTGGAGATTGGCTACCATTGGAGAGATCGGGTTAGGTCCAATTCGCCTATATGGCTCCTACAGTTTAAATAAATTACAAAAAGATATTACCCGAGTTGAGCAGTATCCCTATTCGGTTGGTATTCGCTTTAGCAGATGGTAAGAACTGATTATCAATAGTTTCTCATGTTATAAATGCCCCTTTTCCTAGGGGCATTTCGCATTTGTTAATACAAAAAATTTGGTATTTAGGAAGTCGATAACAATGTTTTCCTTTATGTTGCGTTTAAATAAAAAATCTTTAAACATGAAAAAGTACTCCATCTTCCTTTTGCTAGTTGGCATTATGGCGATGAATACTTCATTTAGAATACCCTACCATCTCGCTCTGAAAAATGCGAATAGTAATAGTTATTCTGTTCTGATCAGTAAGAGTAATTATTCCCTCACGCTAGTTGATGAAAATGGCGAATGGATCTCGAGTTACCCGGTTGTTTTTGGAAGTAAAGATCTTGGCGATAAAATGATGCAGGGCGATCGTAAAACACCTGAAGGAACATTTCATATTGTAGCCAAAAGAAAGCACGAAAAATGGAATCGTTTTATTTCGATCGATTATCCAAATGCAGAAAGTATCGAGAAGTTTAATATCAGAAAAGCTCAGGGTTTAATTCCATCCAATGCAAAGATTGGCGGAGAGATTGGCATTCATGGTGTTTGGCCACATGAAGATTATGCAATAGACCAATACCAAAATTGGACCGAAGGTTGCATCAGTACTAAGAACAATTATATCCAGGAATTATTTGAATTACTTCCAGTTGGCACTACAGTAATTATAGAACATTAATTCAGAAATCCACCAACGGTACTCATCCATTTTGCATTTTCATTTTTACAAAGACTCTGATGTGCACTTTGTGCATAGATCATCAGGAATTTATTATGACTTGCTAAGTTCTTATAAATTGTATT
>SESF01026914.1_pt1 | contig 12091 bp, 22 predicted proteins | sample 3171521 | NCBI WGS metagenome assembly SESF01 (sample SAMN10866945, study PRJNA518727) | freshwater metagenome | biome: subpolar coniferous forest; feature: holomictic lake; material: water; isolation source: holomictic Lake 227, 6 m and 8 m depth | place: Canada: near Kenora, Ontario | collected...
CAGTCATCAATACAATATCTTCGTTACCGTCAATATTTAGGCTTGCTGCATTTGCATGGATTGCAGAATAATCACTTGCACCATCTTTAAAGTGAAGTGAATCTGTAATTGTTTTATTTGAAAGATCTTGAGTATCTGATGTTCCAACTACTGAACCAGTTGTACCATGCACTCCAGAAGATAGACCTTCGTGTGTTGAAAGATCTCCTGCTACATATCCTGCTTCTGTTGCTGCAGTTCCTGCTGCATCATACCAAGTATCTACTGTAGTTCTATCTACAGATACTACACCAGTAGATGAATCATAAGAAATTCCTGAAGAACCACTTATTGCATTACGTGCACGGGAATTTGTAAAATAAACATTAACTGATGCAACACCTTCTGAAATATCATCAGTATAAAGTGTTGTGCTTGATCCCAAACTTACATCATTACCATTAATAGTTACTTTTGAATTTGTAAGTGAACTATTTGGAATATTTTGAAGTGTGTTATCTCCACCATCAATTGTTTTGTTGGTAAGAGTTTGTGTTCCAGTTTCTGTAACATAACCTGTAAGATCACCTGTTATATCACCAAATGTTGCAATTTGATTATCTGGATTTGAAGATGATCCAACGTATGCTTTGCTTGCTCCACTTGGTGAAAGAACAATATTGCTATCTGCAGTAATTGTAAAGTCGCCTGAGCCTGAAAGTGTTATTGAATCACTAAAAGTTTTATTTGAAAGTGTTTGTGTATCTGTTGTACCGACAACGCTTCCAGTTACGCCATGTACACCAGAAGAAGCTCCAGTGTGTGATGAAAGGTCTCCAGCTACGCCTGACGCTGCTCCATATGCATCGTACATTGTTGCTGCATCAGATTGAGTTAAATACGTTGTTCCTGCATCTGTTTGAGTTAAATATGTGGTACCTGCATCTGTTTTAGTCAGGTATGTTGTGCCAGCATCTGTTTGAGTTAAATATGTTGTACCAGCATCTGTTGTTGTTAGATAACTAGTTAAATCTACATTTAATTGCCCATCAGTTACCGAAAGGTTTGTTCCTACTGATGATATATACTGAACTCCAACTGGTGACCAATTTGCTGTACCAGGTGCTGTTGAGTAGTAAAATGTGCTATCTACTGTATTAAAATATAGTTGGCCCGCCGCAAGAGCTGAGGGGGCCTGGTTTGTTGAATGAATAACAGCGTTGAGTAGCTGATTACCCTTTAAATTTATATTTGTTAAAAATGTTTTTGCCATTTTGTTTTACCCCTTATTTAATTTTATTATTGCCTTACGACAGATATGCATATCCAGAAATTGCTTCTGAAAATGTCAATGTTAAATGATTTTCACTAACATGTTCTACATCACATTCTACATTGTTTGAGCCATAATCCATAATATTTACATTAGGCCTAAAACCCAAATTGTGTACTATATTCCATGATGTAGAATTTACTTGTTTTTCATACGTATATGAAACAACACTAACATCAAAGTTTGTTAAAGATCCTGGAAGTCCCTGCGGACCTCTTTCTCCTGTGTTGCCCTTTATTCCTTGTGGGCCCTGAGGACCTATTGGTCCAGTAGCGCCTGTTGCTCCTGTTGCTCCACGTTGTCCGTCTGCTCCAGTTAAACCAATATCGCCTTTGGGCCCTTGAACAATACCAACATTAAACCATGCGTTTCCTTCGGTGTCCCAAATATAAAGATTTTGACCAATTAAATAACCTTGACCAACTGTTCCTGTTGGGTGTGCTGATTGTAATGCAGATAATGTTAAGTAGCTACCAAGTATTGAAATACCAGTTCCTGCTGGGCCTGCTGCTCCAGGAAGTCCTCTTGCGCCTCTTGCACGTACTATTAATGTATTAGCCATTAGTTTATTGTCCCCGCATCCACTTTAAACCAACCTTTTAAAAATGGAATCTTTTCTCCGTATTGGTCTTTAGCTTGAATTTGATAAGATGCTCTTGGATAATTAAAATTATTTGTTTTTTCAGAAGTTATTGTTATATCTATAATTCCATTTGTTGCATCGGTAATTTCTATTCCATCTCCAATAACACATCTTGCAGACAATATTCTACCCCCTGGTTTATCTTTAATTTCCATAACAACATCGAATCCCGATATGTCTATGGGTGTAACAATTTCATTGCCATAATCGTCTTCGTATACGTCTGCATACTGAAACTGCAAAGGAAAAGTATCACCTTGCGTAATATTAAAGTTTACATCTTGATCTGAAGTTACGGCCATGTTACCTCTTATAAAAGCATATTATTACTCTGATTATATCAGCATAAAGTTTAAAATCATAGATTAAATAAATTAGTTACATTCCACACTCTACGTCATTGTTAACAAGGTAACAAAGCAAATCTTCCCGATTGAGTTCGTATGCCCACCTATGTGTTTTATACATCCCCATGGCTCTATCTCGGGCAGGATGTGGATCTATATCCTCTAAGGCTACCCATTTAATCCTTGATAATTGCCTATACCTTTGGCATATAATTTTTTGCTCTTCATTATCAAATTCATATTGTTTTGCCCAGTCATAGCCCTTATCTTGACCGATTCTTTCCCACTCTATAATGGGTTCTGAAGAATTGGCATATCCCGAAAATGGCTCTATTGCTTCATGGACTGTTTTGATCCATTTAGCTTTATTCTTATTGTGAAAATTAGACCAGACATCCTTATCGTTTCCCCGCTCTTTTGATCCATATCCTGAAACATTGTCGGGAGGGGAATTAAGAAGCACATCTTTAAACCAAGTAATTTTTTTACCCACTGCTAAATGAAATGTCCAATCATATTTACAATTAGTATCTACAATATTCATTAGGCTAGCGTGACCGTTATCTAACAAAAACCTATGGTCAAATTCAATTACATTTAAATTATCAATTTTGGGAATTTTGCCAAACAAATCTATAAAACCAATTGTAATATCATCAGTATATTTTTTAGCATGGTCTACATATCTTTTTAAGTTATCTTCGTTACCCCAATAAAATGCAGTTACTGAAAACATTAAGAATTAATATCTACTATTTCACACTCTCCGCTTACACATGCAAGAGCCTGAGAACCTGTGGTTGAATCTTCTAATTCGTACATTGATAATGTTTCCCATTGAATAGATTTTGGCATTTTAGAAACAAGAGCTTTGTAGGCATCTTCATCAATTTCTTGATAAGGTGCTTGAACGTATGTATGCTCAGAATAAGGAAGGAAAGAAATTCCTGACACTTCATCAAAATATTTATAAACCCAAGCACCAACTTGCATCCACTCTTCTTCTTTAACAGAAACGGTAATAGAGGGCTTATGTTCACACCAATAACGCTGATATACAAGCCAAATTTCTAACTGTTGTACTGCAGAAAGTTTATCTCTTGTAATTGCATTTTTTGGCGCTTTAATAGGAAAAGAAAACACAGATGTAGCATCTGGTTTCATGACATCATCCTCTGTTGGAATTCCAGAGTCTTTTAAAAATTGAGTCATTGGATCTTTTTTATCTCCACGAACTGTACGAATATAATAATCTGAATGCCATGCATGCATTCCTGAACTCACCCCGACCAATTGAGAAACTGTACCTGATGGCTTTACACAAGTCACCGCAGCAGATGCGGGAATCCCAATTTTCCCTGCCTCTTCAATATTTGTTGCAACAGCATATTCTCTAAGTCCGCTTAAAGTGTTTGCTAATTTATCCATACCTTTTTGTCCAGAAAAAAACTGGTTTCCAAACTGTCCAGTAAGTGATACACCTAGTAGTCTTTCTTCTTCAGTATTATCTTTCCAAATTTTACGAATATATTTAAAATCAGTAAGTGTTGATTGCCATGTTCCTAAAATAGCAGCTAAGCGAACTTTAGCGGCAACAGTTTCTGGTGTATCATCTTCACGCAATACAACCTCAGATAAATTGCAAAATTGATATGGGCGAAGAATAATTTCTGAACAAGGATTTGTCCCATAATGTATGTCTGGGCTGCGTCTTCCATATTTTGCTGCTTGTGCTTGTGCCGCTGCAACATTATAAATTCCACGCTCTCCAGATTTTGAATCATAAAGAGATTTCCACTCGGCAATAAATTGTTGCATTTCTGGTTTACGAGAATATGCTACAGAATTATTTGACAATGCACGTTGAGAATTCTTTTCCCACCAATTACCAGATTTTGCTTGCGCCATTTCAATATCATTAATATTAGAAAGAGAAATCATTGCAGAACGACGAACACCGCCTACAACTACCACTTCTCCAATTTTACACATTATGTCATGACATTCAATTGGTTTAAGCTGACGACCAAGTGCTCCTTTAAATATTTGAATTGTAAAATCAAAAAGATTTACTAAAGGCTGTGGGCCAGATGACCTTCCACCCATTGTTTTAAGACGTGCACCTGATGGACGTACTTTACTGATATCAATTTGAGGAATTTGTCCCGCCCAAAGTAATCCAAGTAATTCACGATAAGCTTTTGCCCAACCTTCCTTAGAGTCTCCAACAATAACGGTAGTACTTGATTTTTCTAATGTTTCTGGGAGTGCGGGGAGTTTATTAATGTACTTATATTCAACAGAAAATCCAACACCAGTACCACACATCAAAATATACATTGCTTCATCAAATGAACGAGCATTATCTACTGGTAGGAATGCACAGTTATATCCAGAAACATTTTCTCTTTCTAAAGCGGATCCCGCTGTCATTACAGAACGCATAGATGGCATTACATTACGATTAAATACGGCATCACGCAATTCATCAATAATGTTTTGATCTGGTGCATATCCATGCTTTTCATGCAATTGAATAACCATAAACTTAAAGTAACGGTCTACAGTTTCACCCCATGTCTCACGACGATTCTCTTCTTCAAGCCATCTCGCATATCGAGATAGTGCAATAAAGTTTTCATATGGGTTTTCAATTGTATTTGACATGTACGACTCCTAGGTAAATTTAATAGAAACTAAGTGTAGCATAGATAACAAGCTATACGTTAAAAAAATTATTTTTTAGTGGAAATCTTAGAATAAATATATTCTATTCTTTTTACTGCTGGCTTAGTAACCTCTAACCAATCATACTCTTCATGAATCTTAAAGGAATTTTTAAATGTTTCTCCAATTACATCGTCATAGGTATCAACACATTTTTGCATTTGTTCTTTAAGGCTTTCTTTAATTGGTTTTAACATAAAACCTTGATGTGTCTGTGGCCATGGGTTAGGTGATAATATTGAATTTACTTGAAAAGGAACATACTTTTTGTAATCCGCCCACTCTACTGTAGAAATAACTGGCATACCAGTTGCTAAAGCTTCCAGGGGTTGTAAGCCAAAGCCTTCTCCCCAGGTAGGGTAAACAAAAGCATCACAAAGATTATACATTCCAACAATTTGTTCATTTGTTAAAAAGTTATTAATAGATACTATGTTTTTATAGTGTGTGGACGGGGAGATCAAGTGCCCGCTCTGTGGTTGTAATACTTTAACAGTATTCATACCAGATGCTTTCATAACAAGTCTATAATTAGGGTTTTCTCCAAACAATTCTATAAATGCTTCAGTAACCATTTGTGCATCTTTTCTAGATGAAGGTTCTCCAATATGAAAAAATGTAAATGGAGTATTTTTGCTTTTTCTTTTTACTGGCTTAAATCTTTCATCAATACCATGCTTATAAACAAATGTTGGTTTATCTGGAAATAAATATTGAAATACATTTTGTACCCAGGGGGATGTTCCCCAAATTTCATCTGCTTGATTCATAACTGATTTACCTAACTTAGTTAAATCAGTTGATTCCCACGCACCGTATGCAATTTTGTAACTATTTTTTTCTAACCAATAGTGGGTTTCTGGACTAGAGAAACAAATTTCAATATCAGCATTTTCAAGCTCAAATCCAGAATCAATATTTAGTTTTTTAAATGACTTAAGTATCATCTCTGATGCTTGTCCATAACCTGTATTGTGATCCATATGACGCACAGCGTCGCCTGTAAATGATATTTTCATAATTTCCCGACTTGTTTTTCCAAGTATATCATGATACGATTGTAGATACTACTCTTTCCTCAAGGAGGTTCAAAATGAACAATGAGAACAAAACAAGGATAAGAACAGTATGGGTAAGTATAAGTGTGATGATTATCACATTATTATTTGGAGTAAATTCCGAAGCTCATGCTCAGATTAAGGAGATGATAGTGTATAATAAAAATATATTATATATTAATAAATTTAATAATTTAGTTAATATAAAAGATATTATAAATATAGATTATAATAATATATTAAAGAGAACAAAAAATGTAAAAGTTAAAACTCTTTATTTAATTAATGATCTTTCCACTAGAAGTACTTTTTTAATGCCCGAATATAGCGAAAAGCTAAATCTAAAAAATACAAGAGTAGACAATAGGGTAATAATATCAAGACTAGCAAATGCCATTAAGTCCACCGAAACAGGTGGGGCTTCAGCGTATTTTCGCAAGTCTTATTCCAGCAGTGCGTGTGGTGCTTATCAGTACATGCCTTTGACTTGGAATAACTACATGGGCTATAAAGATGCCTGTCAGGCCCCAGCCTGGGTACAAGATGCTAGGATTATTCACGAGCTTGAATATAACTACAAAAAGTACAAAAGCTGGAAAAAGGCCGTTGCGGCACATTTGTTGCCATCAAGAGCTAATGACATGAGGACTTGGGACAAACCAGTTCCAGGAAATCCAACCGTAGCCCAATATGTAAATTCTGTTTTCAATAAGGCGAAACTAGTGACCGCATAATGCGAATCCAAGTTTTTTCAGAATATTTACAATTAGCACAGGCGGGGAGGGTAAACTTCCTCGCCTGTCCTATGCACAAAGAAAATGAAGACGCAGTGTTTCAATTAATGCACTCAGAGGAAAATGAAAAAATTGTGCTACAATGTTTTGCATGTGGTTATAAAATAACCGCAGGACAACAATTATATGAGAATTTAATTAATCTCATAAAAGCTCAGAAAAATTGAGTCGAAAAAAGTGAGCTTCGCAGAGAAAGAATAATATGGATTTTTTACCCATTGTAAATAACCGCTCTTGCGGAGAATGCACAAAATGCTGTGAGGGATATTTACGTGCAGATATTCGTGGGCATTTTATGGGTATGAATGAAGATGAAACAATTCAGCCATGCTTCTTTTTAGATAAAAATAAGGGTTGCGGGGATTATGAAAATAGACCTATAAACCCATGTCAAGTATTTCAGTGCGATTGGTTAACTGATCAAACCATGCCTGAGACATTTAGACCAAATAGAGCAAATGCCATATTTACAACAAGATCAATACGTGGAATTGAGTATACAATGCTCTTAGAAGCGGGTCGTAAACTGGATTCAGAGGTCCTCTCGTGGGCTATTGAGAAACATTTGAGTAATAATACCAACTTTGCATGGAGAGTCCTTAAAAACATCTTCTGGATAGGTTCTGAAGAGTTTAATAATATGATGAATGAAGATTATCCACTGTTAGGACAAACCTCTCATGGCAAAGATACTCATTGAAAGAGCATATATTGAGGCGCACGATGAGGAACAAGACAATTTTTCGATTTTGCTCCATATAAAATCGGGTGTTGAGCATATATTTGTTGCAAAAATTGAATTATCCTCGCCGAAACCATGGATTTTATTAGAAACCAATAAAAATGGCGATTTAATACTGAATAATTCGGCGGGAATGGAAAAACACAAGTGGGATCATATAACACATTACATCATAGGAGAACATAATGAGTGAATTAGACAATATCAAGGATATTCTAGAGAATATGAGAGAGTTACTTGGTGCAATATTCATCCAATCACAACGTAACTATGATATGTTAGCTCTAATAGCTGAAAAACAAGGTTGTGATGTAGATGGATTATTATCTAAGCACCAAGAAGGACAAGTCCTTGCTCCCCCGCCATCTTTTATATTTGAAGATGACGATATAGTGTGATATAGATCACATTATTTAATAGTGTATTCCAAATTATCTAGCTTGTTGTTTTGTTTATTACCATCTATATGAATAATAGATTGACCATCTTTTGGTAATCCCGCAAAAGTTTGAATAACAAGAAGATGAGTTCTAAAATTACGTTTTTGTTTTTCTGCATTATAAAGAGCAAATTGAGTATACCCATATTGATCCAAGCGACCATTAATTAAATGATAATCAGGTAAATCTATTCTTTTACCAGTAGATTTTCTTGGTCTACCATATCTTTGTCTTTTTGTTCTTACCCGCCCCATGTTGGATATTTCATATCCTACAGGTTCGTATGAACCATTTTTGCCAACTATCGTAGTAATTGGTTTCCATATTTCATTTTCTAAATTTTCCATAGTCTTATTATAGCACACTATTTAAAATAGATCAAAATGTTAATGTCCAATTTTTATGTACGATACACTTTTTTAAAAAAATTTGCAAAAAAAAGTAGTGCGCCCGATGTGAGGGACATCACATCCGACACGCCGTGTTTCAACTTGACTTTTTCAATATAGTGTGCTATACTTCCAGTATAAAGAAAATCAAGAAAGGTTCTTGATTAGAAAGGACTAAAATGAATTTAGTCAATAAATGTAAAGTCTGTGAATATCAGACACCAGAATTACAGGACAATTACTGCCCTGTATGTTCAGACATGAAAGCCCGACCTCGGGTATTTGTTCGCTTAGAACAAGGTGTCTGGGTGTGAGGTAACTCACAAAAATAGTTTCCCGACACGCCCGAGAAACACCCCGATTTGTCAGTGGTCGGTGCTATACTTCCAGTATAACAATTAAATAGAAAATCCTAGATGAGCCCCTAGCAATAGGGCAAATAAGATAGGTCAGCAAATAGGTTAAAAAGTTTAACCAAATTAAAAGAAAGGTTTTCAAAATGAAAACACTAAACAGAATAAAAAACGAGCAACAGGCTCAATATGCAATAGAGCGAGATAATTACCTCGCACAGGATAAAATCAACAATCCTGATAAATTGACTATCCGTCAAACTCAAATCCTCATGAATAAATATGGTATGGATAAGGCGTTAGTAATTGCCTCCCGATATAACTCTCTTAAAAAGGTTACTAAGTAATGAAAAGACTAATATCGGTGGTGTTAATTGCACTACTTATTCCCGCCCCTATTGCAGAGGCTAAACCCCCTAAGTCTCCTAAGATAATTAAAAGTAAACAGGTTATATCTTGTACATACCGTAACTGTAAACACGACTTTAAGTTTCATTAAATAAAGAAAGAATAGGTAAACTATAAATGACATATACATACTCATGGGAAAAGACTAACACACTATCCCCGCTTGATTTTATGCAAGAACAAAACGATATTTGGGAAGATGAAAACTCAGATGATGTCTTATCTGCCATGATACCCATTGAAGATTTTGACACAGACGAGATACTCTAGATTTGACAAAATGTCAGACCCCTATGGTAGACTACTACCCTAGACAAACAAAAAGAAAAGGATAAAAATAAATGACAATCGGAAAAACAACATATCAGGTAGGCGACTTGTTCACTACACAAAAAAGCGGCTTAACTGGAACAATCGTATCCATTGAACCACAAACACCAAATCGCACTTTAGTTTTGCTAAATGTAGACGGTAAAGAGCGTTTCACAACCGTAACACTCTAAGTTTACCAAATCGGTAAAGAGACCTGAGTAAGTCTATAAACTGCTCCACAAACAAAAAAGAAAAGGACAAAGAACTAAAATGATGACACGAAAAGATTATGTAGCAACTGCTGAAATTTTAAATTCTTATGGTGCAGAAATGCGTCAAGAAGTTTTAGAAGATTTGGTAAATGATTTTATTGAAATGTTTGCAGCAGATAACGAAAGATTTGATTCAGAAAGATTTTGGGAAGAGTGTTTTAAAAACTTAACTTTAGATTTATAAAAAATAAAAGAGCTGGACATCTCTTTAAACTGTCTGGATTTTATTTTGTTGCAAAAATTTTTCGCGCTGACTCGGGCGTGTCGCACTCTTTACGTTACGTTTACAGATCTCTGTGACCTTTATCACAAAAATAGTTTTCCGACACACCCGAAAAACACGCCAATTTGTCAGTCCCCTCTGTTATAATTCCAGTATAAAGAAAAACAAGTGGTAAAGAAATCCACTAAAGAAAGGTGGTCTAAAATGACTACACTAAATACAATGTGCAAAGAGCACAACCCTAAGTTCGCTGCTATCTCAGAGGTTGCCGATGTGCAATATACCTTCTGCCAAGATTGTGAGCAGAACATTGACCGCTTCTGGTTAGACTATGGCATGGAGCGTTTATCCATGTGGTCAGAGTGGGAGGTTACTAAATGACAAATAGAATTTTTGAACCTTTTGCTACTGTTAGCAATTACCCTAAAGGCATGATGAATTTATGCCCTTGCGGTCAAGTGGTCTTAGCACCAGCCCTCTATCATGAGGGTCAGCCTTATTGGGAAAATCCTAATAAGTGTAAAGAACTTTTTGAAGGAGTTAAATAAATGAGTACTTTCTTAAATGTAAAATCAATTTGTGGAAAATCATCTGCATCTGTTGATGTGCAAGATTTAGAATTGAATCCGCATGGTGTTATCTGTTGCGATAATTGCAAAAGCATTTTGTTATGCCGTAAGGCTTGGGATTTTTTGTATAAGGAGAATAAATGAAAACTGAATATGAATTAGAGCAAGAGTTGCGTGAGCAATTTAATGATTATCTAAATGATTGTCATGACCCCGTTGTAATTGCGGGAATTGTATTTTATCCCGCAGATATTTTAGAATCTTGCGACCCGATTGCTTATCGTGTTTATTTAAATGATTTTGAAGCAAGTTTGGAGGAAAATTAATTGCTAGTTATTATTATTGCTATGATTGTTTTTGGTTTTCTTTATTCTTTTTAAATAAAAACAAAATAAATGTTTATGCATGCAAGTGCATAAATATTTTCGCGCCCTTTGTCAAGCCGACACGCCTTACGTACGATGTGGCTTTTATCACACAAATTTGTAGCATTCTGACTTGATTATGTCTGTCTAATCTGATATGATTCTCTTACTTAAAGAAAGGTCAACTCATGACTAAACTAAAACGTTCTAACGATAGAAAGGTCGCTAATGCTGTCTCTCCTAATGGCAAGACTGCCACAATTGCTAACACCTTTGGGCTCCCTGCAGGTAAAGAATTCTCATGTCCAGGCGCCACAAGCATATGCGAAAGCGTATGCTATGCGGGAAAGCTTGAAAAACTATTCAAGGGTGTAAAGACTAACCTCCTACACAATTGGGATTTACTAAAAGACGCAACTCACGATGAGATGTTCGCATTGCTAACTGAAATGATTAATGATTTTCGTAAAGATTGCGAAAAGAAAAATGCGCCTATGCTATTCCGCATTCACTGGGACGGAGATTTTTTCTCATCCACTTATGCACAAGCATGGGGCGGGGTCATTGAAAATAATTCTGATATGCAATTTTGGGTTTATACACGTGTTAAGTCTGCTGCACTTATTCTAAAAGATATCAAGAATTTATCTCTATACTATTCAACGGATGATGATAACGCAACAATTGGCGCAGAATTAAAAACTGTTCATAAAATTAAATTGGCATATCTTGGGAAGACATTCTCTGCAACTGAAAGCAAGATGAAAGAATTAACTGGAAAGGTTGGCGCTAAATGTCCTGAAAATAATAAACAAATTCCATTGATTTCAACTAACGGTTCTGCATGCGTGACATGCAAATTATGTGTATATGGAAAAGCAGATATTAGATTTAGTGCGAGTAAAAAATAATGGGTCAGCTATTTTGGGATATAGTATTTTTTTCGATCATATGCTTATTATTAATTTTTAATAAATAAATATGCAAAAGTTTGTATAGTTATGCGGGGCGCGGGCTTGTCAAGCCGACACGCCGTTACGAGAGGGGTGATTTTGCCCACAATTACGGGTGATTTTTATTTTTGTGATATTAAACACATGATTTGAGCGTCTCAAAATATGACATTACTGGAAAGTA
>SESF01008042.1_pt1 | contig 12085 bp, 12 predicted proteins | sample 3171521 | NCBI WGS metagenome assembly SESF01 (sample SAMN10866945, study PRJNA518727) | freshwater metagenome | biome: subpolar coniferous forest; feature: holomictic lake; material: water; isolation source: holomictic Lake 227, 6 m and 8 m depth | place: Canada: near Kenora, Ontario | collected...
TATAGTTGGAAGGTTCAACACGATGTCGGAACTGGTGCCGCTGATGATCGTCGCGCTCGGTCTCGGGCTGCTCGGTCTGATTGCGTTCCTGTGGGCCTTAAGGTCCGGTCAGTTCGATGACCTTGACGGGGCCGCCCACCGAATTTTGTTTGAAGACGAGCCGCCGGAAATCCGGCACGAGGAGAAGCCACCGTGTCAGACCCCGTAATTTTCGAAGATAACATCATAAAAATCAGCCGCTCTCGGATAGAGGCCGGTTTGATTTCGTGCGAGGCCGCGGAGATCAAAGAAGTATTGATTACAGGAGGAACGGTAATCGAGGAAAAAGTCTTTCTGTCTATTATTACCGCCTTCGGGATCTGTATTGCCCTTGTTGGCTTTTTTATGAGCGATATCGGTGAATTATGCCTGGGGGCCGGGTTGGCTGTGGCCACGGCACTGATTATCCGCGGGAAATGTGCGCTTCGACTGGTTACCCCGGCCGGTAAAATCACTGTTCTCACTCACCCGGATGTTCAATATGTCCGACGCTTGCGCGACCTGATTGAACAGGCGAGAGAAGTCTGAGACCGGAGCGATTAGATGTCTTGGTGATTTCCGCCATGCCTATCGGGTTAACGCAGACACCCACAATGGGTAGATGGCAGAATGGTAGGGTTTGGCGGAAACACGGGCGATTTTCTGAGAGCCGCCCCCACATCTGGTATGTGTTTGCGTCAACCCGATAGGCATGGAACACTGGCTCTCGGAGGGTCTGTCAGAAATTTCGTGTGTGGGGGGCATAATGGGAAAAAAGGAGACCCCATATCCAGTCAACTGGCGGCATCACTAATCGCCTCCAGGCTGGTCATGATTTGGTCGGATAGTCTCGCCCCTTCGTCCAGTTGTCGTGTAAGCGCACCCTTTAGTAAAGCAAACCGTTCCCCAAACGGCACCCCGTCATCCTCGACATCAGCCGCGCCAACATACCGCCCCGGCGTCAGCACGTGCGCGTGGCCGCGCACCTCCTCCAACTTGGCCGCCTTGCCGTGCGTTCTCAGCCTCAAGACTGAATAATGGCTTCGAGTTGTAACGGCGCGGGGCTTGATTGATACACTGGAAGCGCAATCAAGCATCCGATGGCACCTTCTGCTCCAACAATCCCAACAGCCGGTGATCAAGAGTTAACAAATCCAAATGATAGACCAAGGCCGTTGCGGCGATAATGGCGTCGGGAAGCTTACATGACCCTGTGCGGCGGAGGCGGATAGCAGCCAATTCTATCTGGTCGTCGATTGCGATCACCCGGCATGGCTTCAGAAAAGCCCGAATGCCGGCTTCCTCGTCCGCGGTGAGTTGGGGATAGCCCAAGAGTTCCATTCGGGTGATCGGGCTGACCGCCGCGCGATCAAGACTTAAACCTTTTCTCTCGGCCAAAGCGACGGCCGGCGGATACTGTTTGAGTAAGCCGATAACGAGGTTGGTATCCAGCAGCCAGTCAAGACCATTCATCGCGCATCGCCTGTTGGATCACGACCGGGTCACCCTCGAAGTGCGGCGACCCCTTCAGGGTGCCGACGAAGGCACGCCAGTCTTGGCTTCCCGTCGGCGCAGGGGTGGATGGAGAGTCGGTCAACGCGCTCAGCAAGGTTAGCAAAGCGCGACCAGGGGGCAGCCGGCCGGCGGCCTCTAGCGGCGTAATATGACCGGCCGCGTCAATTTCAACTTCGATGGTGTGCAGCATCTTTCATCCGCCCTTCGCCACATGGTTTTTCCCGGCCAGCAACACCGCCGCTACCGCCCTGTAGCGCGACAATCTAGATGGGGGGGCGCGACCGTCGTCATGGCGTCCCCCGGTCAGGCGGTGTGACCCAGGCCAGATTAGCACGGATCACCGCTTCCAGCCGCGCGCTTTCGACGAATTGCTCGTCCAGCTTTGTTTGTAGTGCGGCGAACCGCTCCGCCACGGCCACGCCCTTTTCCCAGAACGCCCCGGTTAATCAGCGCATCGCGTGCGGTCCAATAATCCTGCTCGCTGATCGTCGGCGCAATCGCAAGATATTTCGCTCGCGTGTGGGTTCGAGCGTGCCGCCATGAAACTGCGAAAGTGGAACTCACTGATCGGCGCCGCCGGAAAAGCGCGGCTTCTGGCGCTCACGGCCGAGCAACTCAAGCCAGCGACGAATATTTTGCCTCGTTCAAATTTGCTGAACAAGTCCACTGAGAAGGGAATTTTAGTACCCAATGATTACTTTGTAACTGAGGATCGGAAAAATGTTTGAAATGGGTGACTCTCTGCCTAAAAACCACTATTTGTTCAAAGCCTTCGAAGGGAGAGAGGGTGATGCTGCGCAGTCTGTAAACGTCAGTATCTGATTGATAAATATGTAAAAGTATACAAAGTCTCATTGATGGTAAGTTTTAGGACATTGGCGAGTATGAAAGGCTGACGATGCGTAAAGTGCTGGTGATTCTCGGTCAGCTCTGGGATGAGGATGTCGAGTGGCTGGCCGGGGCCGGACGTCGGGTCGGTATTCCCGCCGGACGGGTTCTGATCGAACAGGGCCGCAAAACCGAAAGCCTGTACATTATTCTTGACGGGCAAGTCGGAGTGAGTTTGCGCAATGTCGGCGAGATTGCCGTTCTCGGCAGCGGCGAGATTTTGGGCGAAATGTCGCTGGTCGATTCCCGCCCGCCCTCGGCCACCGCCACGGCAAAGACCGATGTCGCGGTGCTGGAACTGAGCAAGACCGCTCTTGCGGAAAAACTGGACAGTGATCTCGGTTTTTCCGCGCGCTTTTACAAGGCGCTGGCGACGTTCCTGTCGGAACGCCTGCGTGGGACTGTGCAAACGCTGGGCTATGGCAAGAACAGCACCTTGGACGAAGACGAAGAAACCGGGGGTGAACTCAACATCGCCGTGCTTGATAATCTTCATCTGGCGGGCGGACGGTTCGACCGCATTATCAAACGCCTGATGGACGTCTGACATGGCCGCCGGGATTTTTCGCGAGCAGGCGCTGGAACGGCTTTCCTCGCCCGAGCAGCTCGATCAGGCTATGCGCGTCGCCAAACCGACCGGTTGGCTGGCCATCGGTTTGTTCCTCGTCCTGACCGTCGTCGCGGCGGTGTGGGCCACCGTCAGTACCGCGCCGATCATGGTACGCGGTCAGGGTATTCTGATTCAAATGGGCGGGGTGGTTGATATCGTCTCGGCCAGCGACGGCCGCCTGCTTGAACTGTCGGTCGATACCGGAACCCGGGTTGAAAAGGGCCAGCTTGTCGCGGTCATCGCCTTGCCCGAGCAGGAACAGAAACTGGTCTCGGCGCGCAAGGCCCTGCAAGAGCTGGAGGATCAGCGCAGCCGGGTCACCGATCTGCAAACCCGCGACCGCAGCTCGCGCAAAAGCTTTGCCCGGATGCAGCGCACTAATCTGGAGCAAACCATCGGCTTTCTCAATGAAAGACTGCGGTCGCTGGAGGAACGGCAGGCCGCACAGGAAATGTTGTGGGAAAAGCGCCTGATCGCCAAGCAACTGGTTGTTGAGGCAAGGTTGATGGTCACCACGGCCAAAGAGCAGATTGCCAAGGCTAAGTCGGATATCGAAGGGCTGGACGTCGCCGACCGGCAGCGGGAGGATCAGAACGAACACGAACTGATGGCGCTGAGTCTTCAGATCGGCAATGCCCGCCGTACCGTTGGTGAATATGAAGTATCGCTTCGGGAAAACGGCCAGGTTCGCGCTACCGCCGGCGGAACTGTCGCGGAAACCAAGGTCTCGCCCGGCGATGTGGTCGGGCGTGGCATGCCGCTGTTCAGCTTGGTCTCGGGTAAAGGGAACCTGCCGGCGCGGGACGGTCTGGTCGCCGAAATGTTTATTGCTGCGGCCGACGGCAAGAAGGTCAAGCCGGGGATGGCGGTTCTGGCCTCCCCTTCGACCGTCAAACGCGAGCAATATGGCTCAATTCTTGGAACCGTGCGGACGGTGGCCGATATCCCCGCCACCAGCGAAGGCATGATGCGTCTGCTCAAGAATCGGCAATTGGTTCAGGAACTGTCGCAAGGCGGTGCGCCGATCAAGATCGAGGTGGAACTGGAGAGCGCCGATACGCCGAGCGGCTTCCACTGGTCATCCTCGCGCGGGCCGGAATTGGTGATCGATCAAGGAACCCTGGTTTCGGCGCTGATTACCATTCGACGGGTCCGGTTGATTACCATGATGTTCCCGATGCTGGAACCTCTGCTGCCGAACCCGACCTGAGGAGCCGGCGATGGCAAAGGAATCCCGACGGGAACGGACGCCCACCGTCTTGCAAATGGAGGCGGTCGAGTGCGGAGCGGCCGCGCTCTCGATCATGCTTGGTTATTTCGGCCGCTTTGTTTCGCTGGAGGAACTGCGCTACCAGTGCGGCGTTTCGCGCGACGGCACCAAAGCCAGCAACATCGTGCTGGCGGCCCGGCGCTACGGGCTGAAGGCCAAGGGCCTGTCGATCGAGGTTTCGGCTTTGAAACAAGCGCCGATGCCGGCGATTATTTTCTGGAATTTCAATCATTTCGTCGTGCTGGAGGGTTTTAGCGGTACTTCGGCGTTCCTGAATGATCCGGCCACCGGGCCGCGCCGGATTTCGCTCTCGGAATTTGAAGACGCCTTCACCGGGGTCGTGCTGGTCATGCAACCCGGCCCGGAGTTCAAAACCGGGGGCAAGCGCCCCGGCGTGCTGGCCTCGCTGTCGGCCCGACTGCGCGGAGTCGGCGGCGCGCTGGCGCTGGTGATCGCGGCCAGTCTTGCGCTGGTCGTGCCGGGGCTATGCGTGCCGACTTTTCAACGGGTGTTCGCCGATTATTTTATGATCGAACGCAATGTCGAGTGGTTCGGCTACTTTCTAACCGGCATGGCCACGGTGGGCATTGTCCGCATGGCTTTGCAAGGACTTCAGCAAGTCTATTTGCTGAAGTTGCAAACCCGGCTGGCGGCAACCTCGGCCAGCCGCTTCCTGCATCATGTGCTGCGACTGCCGGTTGCGTTTTTCGGCCATCGCTATGCCGGCGAGGTCGCCGGCCGGGTCGATCTCAACGACCGGGTCGCCCGTATTGCGTCGAGCGATCTGGCAACCACGGTGTTGGGCAGTGCGACCGTTTTCGTCTACGCGCTGGTTATGGCTCAGTACAGCACGCTGCTGACGGGAATCGCGGTGCTGATGACCCTGATCAATGCCGTCGTGCTGCGGACAATCCTGCGTCGGTTGCAGGATGCTTCGCGCAGTGCTCTGCTGCATCGCGGCCGGATGGTCGCCGCCGGGATTCAGGGCTTGCAGATGATCGACGATCTGCGGCTGCGCGGTGCCGACAACGTCTTTTTCGAGCGGCTGGCCGGGTATCAGGCCCGGGTGGTCAATGCCGACCAGGATTTATCGCGCCAGAGGTTGCTGCTCACCGCCCTGCCGGCATTTCTCGGCTCGGCCAGCCTTGCCTTGATCCTGGTGATCGGCGGTCATGAGGTGATGGTCGGCGGCATGACAATCGGCATGCTGCTGGCCTATCAAGCGCTGATGTCGATCTTTTACGCACCGGTCAATAATCTGGTTCGACTTGGCAGCCAGATGCAGGAGGTTCAAGGTTTCGTCGAGCGGCTCGACGATGTGCTGGCCCAACCGCTCGACCCGATCGTTGCATCGCGCCCGGACACCGTGTCCGCCGAGCCGGCCCTGACCGGATCAATCGCCTTCGACGATGTGACGTTCGGTTATGCGCCGCTGTCGCCGCCAATGCTGGAGGGGTTTTCGCTCCGGGTGCGACCGGGCGAGCGGGTCGCCCTGGTCGGCAGCAGTGGCAGCGGTAAATCGACGGTCGGGCGCCTGTTGGCCGGTCTGCATCGGCCGTGGCAGGGCGAAATTCGCTTCGATAATCGGCCGCTGCCCGAGATTCCGCAGGAGGTGCTGCGCCGCAGCATGGCCTTCGTCGATCAGGAGATTTCGTTTTTCGAAGGCTCGGTCCGCGATAATATTTCGCTCTGGGACGCCACGCTTTCCGACGAGACGATGGTCCGCGCGGCACAGGACGCCGGCATTCACGACGAAATTGCCCGCCGTCCGAATGCCTATGAGTCTCCGGTGCTGCCGGGCGGGCGGAATTTCAGCGGCGGCGAGCTTCAGCGGCTGGAGATCGCGCGTGCGCTGGCCGGCAACCCCTCGATCCTGGTGCTCGACGAAGCCACCAGCGCGCTCGACGCGGTGGTGGAGGAAAAGATCATGAACCGGCTGCGGTGCCGGGGCTGTTCCTTGTTTATCATCGCCCACCGCTTGCGTCCGCTCCGGCTGTGCGACCGCATAATCGTTCTGGAGCGCGGGCGAATCGTTCAGAACGGCTCTTTCCCGGACCTTGCCGCCGCGCCCGGTCTATTCCGCACCATGCTCGAGGCGTCTTGATATGCCCGACGATCTTTCGCGTGATCTCGCTTTGCCGGGCGCCCGACTGACTCTTGAGGATAGCGGCACCATCCTGTTAACGGCCGGAGCGAATGTCGAGCTTTTCCTGGCCGGGGCCGGGGGTGAAGCACCGTTCCGCCATGTCGCGACCCTGCCGCCGGGCGCGCTGTTGTTCGGCGCCGCTGCCGACGATGGCGGCGTCCGTTTGATTGCCGATCTTGCGGGCGGGGCCACCGTGAGTCCGGTTCCGCTGGAAGAGACCTTGGCGGCGGCGGTGACCGGCTGGCTTGGTGCGCTTGAGGACGGGCTGGCGCGCGATCTGCCACCCGAAAAGGGACCGGGGCGGCTGCTCACGCCGGGGGCGGTGCTCGACCTGAAACCGGGGGAGCGGGTCCGGGCCGAAAGCGGTATCGCCTGGTGTTGCGTGACTTCGGGAACGGCTACCTTGCGCGGCGGCGTGGCGCCGGGCGAGGCTCCGGTGCCGGTCTCAAGACGGGTCTGGCTGGAGGCCGGCTCGAACTGCCAAGTCGAGGCCGTGGCGCAACCGGCCGTGGCGGGTCCGGGCGTCACCGCCTTCACCGCAGCCGCCCTTCGCTTGCTGGGCGAACGGCGCACCGAAGAAGCCGATGCCGAACAACGGCGGCTGGCGCGCCGCCGGAGCGGCAGTGCCGCGACCATGCGCCGGGTCTTAAGCGGGCTGGTTGCTTTGGTTGACCGGCCGCCAGCTGGCGCCGATGATGCGGTCGATCTGGAGCTTGCGCTTTACGAAGCCTGTGCCGTGGTCTGTGCGCGGCTCGGCGTGCCGTTCAAGAAGAACCATAATCGGCGCGCTACGGACCCGTTGACGTTGGCAGAGTTGGCGGTTGCCACGGGTTTCCGACGGCGGCGGATCAGGCTGCGCGGCCGCTGGTGGCGGGAAGACACCGGGCCGCTGGTCGGCTATCTCGACGATGAGCGGTTGCCGGTCGCCCTGGTGTTCGACGGTTTGCGCGGTGGATATTCTTTGATCCTGGCCGGAGAACAGGCGCGGCCGATCGATGAGAAACTTGCGGGCCGTCTGCATCCGACCGCCGATATGTGTTATGCGCCTCTGCCCGGTCAACCGATCGGCATATCGGATGTTCTGGCGCTCGGTTTGCGGCAATGCGGACCCGACATTGTCTTCATTGTCGTCGCCAGTTTAGCTGTGACTCTGATCGGACTTGCGGTCCCGGTTGCCACCGGGCTTATCTTCAATACCATTGTGCCCGGCCACTATTCGGATAAGCTGCTTGAAGTCGGCCTGGGGCTGATCGTGCTGGCGATCATGTCAACGGTATTTCAGATTACCGTCGAGATCGCCTCGCTTCGTGTCCAGGGGCGCCTGTCGGGCACGATATTGGCGGCGGTCTGGGATCGGGTGCTGCGCCTGCCGCACGGTTTTTTTGCCTCGATGTCGCCCGGAGATATCAATCTGCGCGCGCAATCGATTGAAGGGTTGAGTCGCGCGCTGGCCACAATCGCTGTCAGTGTCTTCAACAGCGGTATCATGCTGATTTTCAACCTTGCGATGATGGCGCTTTGGATTCCGGCGGCGGCTCTGATCGCGCTTGGATTGACGCTGGTGCTGGCGGCGGCGACCGCGATTGCGATCCACTTCCAGAAGAAGGCGATTTTCGAAGGGGAACAGGTCGCGGCCGATTTATCGACCATGGTCACCGAGCTGGTGAGTTGTGTCGGAAAACTGCGGCTGGCGGGCGCGGAAAGCCGGGCTTACACCCGCTGGGCCGAAACCTTTGCCGAAATGCGCCGCCGCTCGATCGCAGCTCAGCAGGTTGGAATCAATTTCGGCATCTTTATCGCCGGATTCGAAGTCCTGACATTGGCCCTGATGTTCACAGCCGTGATCTATTGGCCCAATCCTGATCTGGCTGTCGGCAGTTTTCTCGGCTTTATCGCCGCTTTTACCGTCTATCAGCGCTGTTCGGCCACCATGGCCACGATGGCGCTCGGCATCGCCAATTTGATGCCCCAGGCCGCCCGGGCGCAACCGATTCTGAAAGCGGTGCCGCAGACCGACGAGGGGCTGGCCGACCCGCGCCAGCTCAGCGGCGCTGTCGAGGTCAATAACGTCGTTTTCGGCTATGGTGAACAGCAGGAACCGGTGCTGCGCGGGGTGTCGCTCGAGGCCGAGCCCGGACAGTTCGTCGCCATCGTCGGGCCTTCGGGGTGCGGCAAGTCGACCTTGATGCGGTTGCTGCTTGGTTGGGAGAATCCGTGGGCCGGCTCGATCTTCTATGACCGCCAGGACTTGCGCATGCTGTCGCGGCGCGCGGTGCGGCGGCAGATCGGGGTCGTGCTGCAAAATGGACGGCTGGTCCCCGGCTCGCTTTACGAAAATATCGTCGGCGGCGACGGGCTTTCCCTCGAGGACGCCTGGGAAGCCGCCCGCATTGCCGGGCTTGAGGCCGATATCCGGGCCATGCCGATGGGCATGCATACCGTGCTGACCGAAGGTACGGCAGCACTTTCGGGCGGGCAAATGCAGCGCCTGATGATCGCCCGCGCCGTGGTCGGCAAGCCGGCCATTCTGATGTTCGACGAAGCGACCAGCTCGCTCGACACCCTCAGTCAGGCCGTGATCAGCGAGAATCTGCGTCGGATCGCGGCCACCCGCATCATCATCGCCCATCGTCTCAGTACGATTCGCGATGCCGACATGATCTTCGTCCTGGAAAAAGGACGGGTCGTCGAATCGGGCACCTTCGAGCGCCTGTCCGCCCGCGGCGGCAGCTTCAGCCGGCTTATCGTATAGAAAACGCCGAAGGGCGGCATCTCCCGAGAGAGATGCCGCCCTTGCAAGCGTCGACTACATCCTCTCGCCGATTACGGCTTCGGCGGCGGGGGTGGCGGAGGCGGCTGCATCGGCTGGCCCGGAGGCGGTGCCGGACCGATATCAACCGTCAAAGTAACGGTACCGTTCGCATTGACGATCGGGGGGCTGACGATCGGCCAAGAATTGATGGTGAAAGAACCATCGGGATTTGGCTTGGCTTCCGGCGGCAACCACGAATCGGCCTTAACCGCATCATGCGGCACGATAAAACTGTTCGTCGCCTGATCCACAATGACCCCGGCAGGCAAAGTCCAGGTGCTGGGGCCGCCGTTCTGGTTATAGTTCAACCCGGTGCCGTCCGCGTGCTGATCGAACAACGGCTTGATGAAGTCGTTAACAAAGCCGGCCGGGTTCGGCGGTGGGACATGCCCCATACCCGGAGGCGGAGGTGGTTCACCACCGATCGGGGGCGGCGGTAGTTGGTTCGGGTCACCACCGGGCGGCGGATGATAGCCGGGATCACCACCGGGCGGCGGTAGTTGGTTCGGGTCACCACCGGGCGGCGGATGATAGCCGGGATCACCGCCGGGCGGCGGCGGGGGTGGTGCGTTTGGCGGCGGCGGCGGGAGCCCGCCGGCGGCCGGATCAAGCGGTTGGTCCTGTGGCGTTTGGGTCTGGCTCTGAGTCTGGCCACCGGCAAGACCTTCAAGCTCGTCCAAACTCAGCTCTCGTCCTAAACCACCATCTTTTCCCTTCGTGCCCATCAGCACTTCTCCCTATCTGGATGCCGAGGTTTAATCCGCGGACATTTAGCAAGCTACCTTAACGGGCGTAATGGCGCATCTGCCAAATGGCATAAATACTTTCACCTAATCCAAATGATTTCTTAACCTCAGCACAACCGTTGTCAGCCCGTGAAGAAAACTGACCAGATCAGCCTGACGTGTCAAGCGGCGAGGTGGCGGAAGCGTTTTATCTTTTGCTCGAAGGGCTGGCCCAGGCAGAAAACACGCGCGCCCAGGGCCGCCGGACCAAGGCCGTCCTGCGTCTCATGGGGCCAGGCTTCCCTGGTTGACGCCCGGGCATTGCTGCTGTCCGAAGGCTACGGCGAGACCACTCGCTGCCGCACCGCCGTTCAGCTTGTGGTCTTCGATCTGCCGTTGGTCGGACGTCTGCTTAAAACGTTTCCGGATCTGGCGCCGCTGCTCGCACACCGGCTAGCCGAGACGATGGGCACCGACGCGGGGCAGCTCACGACTAGCCGGCGGCGCTTCGGCTCCCGGGGCGATTTGATCGAGGACGTTCTTGCGGATATGCGCCGTCACCCCAGTAGGGGGGCTTGGTCATTTTAGGGCTTTTGTCCCTGGTTTGAAAAATGAGATTGGCGGCACCGTGTTCGATGCTGAATGTTGTTTATCTGATACATATCAAAAAGATTGAGACACAATATTCATAGTTTGGTGTTGACGTGCCTGCGATTCGCCTAAATGATGTTAAAAGATTCAGGGCGGATTTCGAATTATCGGACTCAATCGCATGCATGAACAGCACAAACATTTTGTATGGGCCGCCCTTGGTGGTGCTTTCGTGTTGGCTCTCTGGGTCGGCGCTCTTCCGGCCATAGCCCAGCAACTCCCAGGCTCGCTTGATCCGAGCCGCATTGAACAGCGCTTTGAAAAACCGGTGGTGCCGCAATCGCGCCCACCGATCAAGTTGCCTGCGCCGGAGCAAGCACCGCCGCCCGAAAAAGCGGGGGCGATCAAGTTTGTGTTGTCCAAGCTGGAAATCGATGGCGGCACTATTTTCCCGCGCGAAGAGATTGAGGCTCTTTACCGGGAGCGACTTGGTAAGGAAATCACTTTACTTGATTTGTATAAAATTCGAGATGCGATTACGGTAAAATATCGCAATGCCGGTTATGTTCTGTCACTGGCATTGATCCCGGCACAAGAAATCAGCGGCGGCAATGCACGACTTTTAATCGTCGAGGGCTATTTCAACAAAGTCATTTTTCAAGGAGACGTCACGGATCGGTTTGGAATTCTTCAGGATTACGCACAGAAGCTGACGGCCTCGCGCCCGCTGCGGGCCTCGGTGCTGGAGCGCTACGCGATGTTGATGGACGACTTGCCGGGACTGAAGGTCCGCACCGTGATTCAACCGGCCGAGGGCGATACGGTCGGCTCCAATTTACTGGTGATACTGGAGCGCAATCCGATCTCCGCCGGCTTATCCCTGGATAATCGCGGCACCCGGTCAGTCGGCCCGCACCAAATTGGCGGCGATGTCAGTATTAACGATCTTCTCGGGCAGTTCGATCAAACAACGGTCAGCGGCACGATCACGCCCCATATCGATGAATTACGCTACATTGACGTGTCCCATACGGAACAAATCGGCTTGGATGGCACCAGTGTCGTCGTCGGTATTCGTAAGAACTGGTCTATTCCCGGTGATACCGTTCGACAATTTTGGATAAAAAGCCAAGGAACGACTTTGCATGCCGGAGTATCAAACCCGATAATTCGCAGTCGTTCTGAAACTTTGCGCCTTAATCTTGAGATGACTTATAAAGATAGTCGCACCAATATGCTGGGAGAGCAGCTTTCTGATGATCGCGTTCGCTTTATTACTGGAAGCGTGAGTTATGATATTGCCGATGGTTGGCAGGGCAGCAATCTGTTTCAGTTCGGCCTTAACCGTGGCTTGGACATCATTAACGCCACCAATGCCAATAAGGGCGGGCAAAGTCGGGCCTTGGCTCAGCCGGACTTTACCAAATTAACGTTTGGCGCTCAACGCCTGCAACCACTGCCCGAGAGTTTCTCCGTTCTGGTCGCGACTGAAGGGCAGTTCAGTCCGGAT
>SESF01032360.1_pt1 | contig 12083 bp, 10 predicted proteins | sample 3171521 | NCBI WGS metagenome assembly SESF01 (sample SAMN10866945, study PRJNA518727) | freshwater metagenome | biome: subpolar coniferous forest; feature: holomictic lake; material: water; isolation source: holomictic Lake 227, 6 m and 8 m depth | place: Canada: near Kenora, Ontario | collected...
TTAGCCATCCCCCCATGTATCGCACTCCCGAAGTTGAATGCGTTCGTCGTCCCCGCCCGACACGCATACTCCCGCTCCGACTCCGTCGGCAACCGATATACCCACCCCGCCGGTAACCGCCCCGCCAACTGCTCCTGCTGGGTCAGATGCGCACAGTAGTTCGTCGCATCATCCCAACTCACCGTCTCAACTGGCCTGTACAGGTCCGGGCTGATCGGGTTGCCATTATTGTCATTCGTGGTGAAAGCGCTCGGATTGCTCCCCATCAACGCCAAATACTCCCCTTGTGTCACCGCATACTTGCCCATGTAAAATCCCTGCGTCAGCGTCACCGTGTGCTGCGTCTCATCTGACCACCGCTGCGCCTCGCTCGTCGGGCTGCCCATCACAAACCACCCGGGCGGTATCCAGACCATGTTCGTCGCCACCTGCGACCCGCGTACCCGATAGAACATGGGCACACTCACTTGAATCACTCCGTTCGAGTCCGCCGTCACCGAGGCCAACCCCACCCAGTTGGTCTGCCACGGCCCCGATAAAGACGACGCCCATTCCACCACCGCCACAGTCCCGGGTACCAGGTTACTGCACACCAATACCCCGTTCCCACTGAAGGAAGTGATTGCCGACGCCGCCGCTTGGACCGCCACCGTTACCCCAAGCGCCAAAGCGCACAGACCAAGGCTCATGGTTCGTGATATAGTCTTCATGAATAGTCTTTTCATACAATTCCCCTCACTTAATGCCTGCCTGCGACCTGATGATCTAGGCAAAAGCCAACCTGCTTGTCAATCTCAGACCCCCAGACCAGACTTGAAACCGGAGGCAGGCGGTGGCATTATTGTGTAACGATGAGTGTGGCTGAACTGAAAGACAGCGTGATGGCGCTCGCGCTCGAGGCGCGCCACGAGTTCGTGACTTGGGTCAACCGGTTGGAAGGCGACTACTGGGACGTGCCGGGCGAAGCGCTGGATCAACTCGCCGCCGAAATCTGGGACCAGGATGACCGCCATGCCCCTCCCACGCATCCAGCGCGGTGAATTCTGGTTTGTTCAGCGCTTAGGCGCGCTAAACACGGAGCAGATGCGGACCGTGGAGCAAGCCGTAGCCCAAGTGCTCGGTCTGAAGCTCGCCAGCGAAGGTCCCCAACCTATGCCGTAACGAAACGGCTCTTGAGAATGGCACAAGCTCGCGTCGGTCTGGCGGTTCCTGGCAGTACTTGCGGACGGCTCAGCCCGTCGGTTCATCAGATATCAATGAAATCAAAACTTGTTCTCCTGTACGTCTGCCTGGCGGCCTCTGCGACTTTAGTGGCGGCCGAACCGGCAACACAGACCTCTCAGACGTTGCCCCCGCCGGTCACAGAGCAGCGGGTTGCGGAACTCAAACAACTGCGCTTTGGCATGTTCGTCTGCTGGTCCTTCAGCACGTTTTCAGGGAAAGAATGGACGCCGGGCATCACCAACCTGGACCTCTTTCATCCCACCGGCTGCGATGTCGAGCAGTGGGTGAAGGCGGCCAAAGCGGCTGAAATGGGCTACATCCTGTTCCTCACCAAGCACCACGACGGCTTTTGCTTGTGGGACACGAAAACCACCGACCGCAAGGTGACGAAGAGCGTGCTGGGCCGGGACGTGCTGCGCGAATTGCGCCAAGCCTGCGACAAGCATGGGATTAAACTGGCGCTCTATTTCTCCGAGGGTGAGTGGGCGTGGCCAGACCCGCCAGACGGGAAACGACGCAATAATGGCGGCAATAATCCGCAAATGAAGCAGGCGCAATTAAAGGAGTTGCTCACCGAATACGGCCCCATCGAATACATCTGGTTCGACTACGCCGTGGGCGATGGCGGGCTCAGCCACGCCGACACCGTTCAGTTCGTAAAAGCACTGCAACCCAACTGTTTCGTGGGATTCAATAATGGCGACCAGGAGGGGGCGGACATTCGCCTGGGCGAGATGGGCCGACCCGGCGCGCTGGAGGATCACGCGGCGGCGGGTCCGCACATGGACAAGAAGGCGGGGGCCGGTTATCGGCTGGCGGAATTCACCTATCCCATCGTGCCCCCGCACGAGGGGGGTGCCATGTGGTTCTACTCTTTGCCTCGGCACGACCAGTTGTGTCTGCCCGCGGAGAAGCTTTACGCCGACTATCTGGGTGCCGCGAAGTATGGCAACCTCTTTGCGCTCGACGTGGGGCCGGATTACGCCGGGAAGCTGCGCGAGATTGATGTGCAAACGCTGCGCAAAGTAGGCCAATACATCCGCGGCGAACTCAAACCGCCGCCCGCGCCGTCTAGCAAGTAAAGCCCTCCCGGGCCGCAAGCGGATGACACATCTTGCCGGTAGTGCGGGAACGTGCTGACTGAACAGAAGGAAACGAAGGCGGAGGGCAAAGACCTGTGCTTCCTTCGTTGGCTTACTGCCAAGACCGCGGGATAGACGACACCGAGCAACCCCTCACCCGAGCCCTCTCCCCTTCGGAAGGGGAGAGGGAGAAGCCTCGGCAGCTTTGGGTGTAGGGTATGCTGCGGACTCCTCAGTATGTGGCAGTCCGGTTCCCTGCCCTGCACAAAGCGTGTGCTGGCAGTCGTCTTTGGCCTGCGCCCGAGATTGTGGCTCCTCGAGCTATTTTGCGGACGGGGATGCTTGCTTGGCCTGTTGCCTGCGCCAGGCGTAGTAAGCATCTATGGCCGTTATTTTCTCCAGATGCGGCATAGGCCTGGCACCGGGATTCTTGTCGAAAAACATTACGCTCATCTCTTTCTCGGTGAACGCCGGCCACTCCGGAAGCCCCGGGCCGTTCGGGTCGCCTGACTTCGCGAAGTTGACCCAATACGCGCTCATTAGGTCAGAGAGTTGGGCATTTTTGGGCGGTGGGTTACCGGTCCAGCCCTTGATGTTGTGAAAGACACAGCCCAGCTCGGCGGCATGGGCGGAGCCGTCAGGAGACGAGGGCGTGCGCTGATCGAAGTAGTAAACAAAGGCTTTGTTCTTGCCCTTGCGGGTTTGCAATTTGGCCCAGGTCCAGGTGTTCCAGCCGAAGGCCACGTCGCGCACGATGTCCTTGGAGGCTTTGAACGCTTCCGCTGAAGTGGAATGGGGATAGACGCTAAGTATGGCTTCGGCCGCAGGCCCAAAGTCGGCGCGGATCTGCGTTTCGAACTCCTCCGGACTTGCCTTCGTGTGGACGAACATGGCCCCCTCGTCCGAGTTCCACCCAATGAGCACGGGGGTGTCGTGGAATTTGCCCGCTTCGTATAGCTCAGATCCGTCGCCTATTAGAGTGTCGCCATCCGCTACCGGCCAGAAAGTGATTCCGGTTACCGCTTTCTTGGAACTCATTTGAGTTATCGCGTGTTGAACTTCAGAGGCTGTTTCCACACTCTGGATTTGGCTGGCACTCAGGGCGCGGGCGGCTTTAATGCTATCCACGCCGAGCTTGCGGAGGTATTTCTGGCCCGCCGTTTCCGCCATTGGCAGGGCAAGCAGGCTCATCTCCGAAACCTCGCCGCGCTTTACGGGCCCCATGGATCCCCCGCTCTGGGAAATGGCGCGTTGGAACAGGCCCCGGGCAGCGGGCACGGTCGCGAGCATGTTGACTGAGATGCCGCCGGCGGATTGGCCGAAGATGGTGACCCGCGAGGGGTCGCCGCCGAACTGAGCGATGTTGTCTTTCACCCAACGGAGGCCCGCCACCTGGTCCTGAATGCCATAGCAGCCGGAGCCCTTGCCACTCTCCCGGCTCAGCTCCGGGTGAGCGAGAAAGCCGAATGGTCCGACGCGATACGCAATGCTCACCAGCACCACACCGGTCTGCGCCAGTCGGGCGGCGTCAAACGCTTCAGAGCTGGTCAGCCCGCAGATAAATCCCCCGCCGTAGATAAAAACCATGACCGGTAGTCTCTCGTCGGCCGATTTCGCGGCCGTCCAGACATTCAGATACAGGCAATCTTCGCTGAGATTCGCCAAGCCACCCATCAGTAGGGCGACCACTGTTGGCTGTATGGGGCCGGGGGCGAAAGCGTCGGCGACTCTGACTCCTTCCCACGGCTTCACAGGCTGGGGCGCTCGCCAGCGCAACTCCCCGACCGGCGGCGCGGCGAAAGCAATACCCTTGAATGAGGCAGTGCCATTCTTGATGACACCCCGCACTTCCCCCCCGGTTACCTTTGCCGTCTGAATCTGGGACAGCACGGGTTGTGGCGTATTAAGCATGGCGGCCAGCATGATTGGCAGCAGCAGGACTTTGTGGATTTGGAATCGGCTATGGCTTGGTCGCTTCATACAAAACTGCGAGTGAGCATGGTTCATCCCGGCAGGACCAACAGCGCTAAGCTGGCATAGTCTTGCCGGCCTCGAATCGAGAAGAACGCAGTTCGTTGCATCGCACCCACCGGGCCACGGTAAGCAAGCCAGCGCGGGCAGCCAAGGGCGAAAAAGGGCCTGCCACCCCGCCAAGGCCCAACTCAGGGATGGCGAGCGTCCTCCCGAAATAGCCTTTTTCAGTGGTGCCCACTACCGAAACGATCGTAGCATCTCGTCTGTACCGGTCATTCACATGAACAGATCCGCCTCACATCCCATGCCGCGTATCGCTGTCGCCATAGCGATCAGCGTCTGCCTGTTCGCCTCATTCGTGCGGGGTTCGCCCTCCCCTTCCGATGCGACTCAAAAAGGAAGGGCTTTTCTGGCCGGCCTGCTGGATTCCGAGCTCGGTCTGTTGCCCGAGTATCGGGGAGCCAATGTTTATTGGTTGTTCCACGACAACTACCTTGCCGCGAAGGTGCTGAAGACCAGTCATCCTCAGATTGCCCAGACGATTCGTTCGGCGATTGAGCGCGAGGGCATTCAACGGTCGGGCAAGATTGAGATCCTGTTCATGGAAGCGCAGAAGCCTTTGCCCTTTCGCCAGTACCAACTGACGGAGGTTCGGCGCACCGCAAACAAAGTCCTGCGAACCGAGGTCGTGACCGACACTGCGCTGGAAGGCTGGGACCAGTATGCCGATCTACTATTACTCGCCTGTATTGCGGAGACGAACCGGCCTGCGTCGCGGCAGCACTGGGACACGGCAATGCAGATGTGGGACGGCAAGGGGTTTCTTGACGCCGCCGCCAGGCATGATCAGCGATACGCTACCTACAAACTCAGCCTTGCGTTGTTGGCCGCCAGCCAACTGTCGCCACCCGCCAAGCCGCCGGATGGGTTACTGGTCAAGCTGCTTTCTTTGCAAAGCGATTCCGGCGGGTGGATTACGGACTATGATGCGACTGGCCGCAAAATCGGCCTGGCGAATGTCGAAACGACTTGCCTCGCGATTCTGGGCGTCGAAGCATTTGCCAGGGTCAAGCCAAAGCCCCAGGGATGAAGGGTCTGATGGCTTGACGCAGCGCCCAGGGATGCTCAAAGATCCTCTCCAGTCAGTTCAGTAATACTCGGCCCGATAACCAGAACAACCATCTGAAGCCCTAGCCCTATGCTCCACGATCCCAGCCACCATACTCCGCTGCCATTGGCCCAAGAGATCAGATTGGATCCGAAGGACAAAGACATCCTGCGCCGCCTTGCCGGTGAACTGGGCAAGATCGCCGCCCTGCCCGTCCACAAGGAAAAGGCATTGCTCTGGCAGAAACTCAATGACCGGCAATCCGTCCGCCCGATGGTCTGGATCAACGAGGTCTGCTGGCACGAGATGAATGTTAACGACGAGCTGACTCTCAGCGCCGAGCATCCCTGGGCCCGCGACCAGGAGCAGGAATTGCGGCGCACGCTCTACCAATGGCGGCATCTGCCGGGCGACATGATCGTCAACGATTACCTGGCCTGCCCGCTGGCCATCCACAGCACCGACTTCGGCATCAAGGAAGACGTGGACGTGGTGCAGACCGATGCGGCCAACGACATCGTCTCGCGGCATTTCAACGTCCAAATCCAGGACTATGCCGACCTGGACAAGATCCAGATGCCGGTGGTCACGCACAACCGCGAGGCGACCGAAATCTGCTACCAGACCATGTGCGAGGTCTATGGCGGCATCCTGCCGATAAGGAAACAGGGCCAGACGCACATTTGGTACACGCCTTGGGACTACCTGATCCGTTGGTGGGGCATCGAGCAGGCCATGATTGATTTCATCGAGCGCCCCGACCTCGTCCACGCGGCGGTCGAGCGCATGGTGGATGCCTGGATGGTGGAACTCGACCAGTTCGAGCAGCAGAATCTCCTCTCGCTGGACTGCAACAACACCCGCATCGGGTCGGGCGCTTACGGTTACACGAGCCAGTTGCCCGGCAAGGACCTTGATCCCGGCTACGTCAGACCACACAACATGTGGGGCTGCTCCAACGCACAGATCTTCTCCGAGGTCTCGCCGGCAATGCAGTGGGAGTTTGCGGTGAAGCACGATCTGCGGTGGCTCTCGCGCTGGGGCCTGACGTATTACGGCTGCTGCGAGCCGCTGGACCAGAAGATTGAGATTCTCCGCCGGATACCAAACCTTCGCAAAATCTCTGCCAGCCCCTGGTGTAATGTGGAGCGACTGATCGAGAAAGTGGGGGCGGACTACATCCTGAGCCGCAAGCCCAGCCCAGCGGTGCTGGCCGGCGACGTGTGGCATCCCGAGTGGGCGCGGGAGGACATGCGGAGCTTCCTCGAAAAGGCCGGCAGCCCCTGCCATGTAGAGCTGATCATGAAAGACATTTCAACCGTCCGCTACCAACCGCAGCGGCTCTGGGAGTGGGCGGCCATTGCGATGGAAGTGGCGGAGGAGTTTGCGAAATGACTTGGATCAAACTCCAGTTCATCGTCAGCCTGATTGCTGCCGTCAATGTGGTCCACGCCGCTGAGCCCAGCCTCGCCCGGCCCAGCCCGGCGCAATATGCCTGGCACGAACAGGAGCGGATCATGTTCGTCTGCATCGGGGTCGCAACCTGGATGGGAACGGAATACGACGAGCATGGCAACTACGACCTCACCAAGCTGAACCCGACCGGATTGGACGCGGACGAAATCTGCCAGGCTGCGGAGTTGTGGGGCGCGCGGGAGATTCTGTTCGTGGCCGCCCATGTTGGCGGTTTCTGCTGGTGGCCGACAGATACGACGCCTTACAACGTCACCAAAATCCCGTGGAAGAATGGGAAGGGTAACCTGGTCAAAGAAATGGCTGTCGCGTGCAGGCGGCGCGGCCTGGCCATCGGCTTATATCTCTACCCCGACGACCCGCGATTCGCCGCCAAGGCGATCGGGCGCGGCGGCAAAACCGATGACCCAGCGAAGCAGGAGGAATGGAATCAGCTCTACCGGCGGCAGTGGGAGGAAACGCTGACGCTCTGCGGGGCTGACCTTGTGCGCGAGATCTGGTTCGACGGCAGTTGCCAGATTCCCATGCGCGACATCTTCAACCGGCTAGCGCCCAATGCGGTGATCTTGCAAAGCCCGGCCGCCACTATCCGCTGGGTGGGCAATGAGGCCGGCATAGCCCGCGATCCGAACTGGAACACCCTCAAGCGCTCGGCGCTCGAGTCGGGCGGTGCCACACAGGACCAAAGCGCACCTGACGGCGACGCCTGGGCTCCGGTCGAGTGCGACACGCCGCTTTACGACCATAACTGGTTCTGGAACGCCGGCAACGAGCGCAAGCGCAAGAGCCTGGCGCAATTGCTGAACCTCTACGTGCAATCGGTCGGACGCGGCTCGGTGTTGCTGCTCAACTCAACACCGAACACCGATGGCCGCATCCCCGAAGGAGACCGAGCTCGATATCGCGAACTGGGCGAAGCCCTCGAGCGCAACTTCGGCCACCCTCTGGCCGTCGCAACCAATGTGTCCTCCAGGGAGGTCGAGTTGGACCTGGGCGGCGCGAAACAACTCAACTGCGCTGACTTGTGGGAAGATTACCGGCTTGGCCACCGCATCCGCGCCTACGTGGTCGAGGGCCGCGTCAACGGCGTTTGGGTGAAGCTCGCGCAGGGCACGGCAGTGGGGCGGCGCAAGCTCGATCTGTTCGCGCCGGTAACGGCGGACCGCGTGCGGGTGCGGGTGACGCAATCGGTCGAGGTGCCGGTGATTCGCCGCTTCGCCGTTCACCATGTGGACGCAGCGCTGAACGAAGCAAATGTCCCGCCCCTCGGCCAAGGCTGCCAGACCAAAGCGTCCACGGTCCATAGCGCGCCCTACGAAGCGCGATTCCTCATTGATGGCGACCCGAAGACGCGCTGGGGCGCTCGCGATGCCGACCCCGATCCGTGGGTGGAGATTGACTTCGGTCGAGCGCGCAAGTTCGCCCATGCGAGCGCTAGTGAACTGGCTGACCGCGTGCGAAAGTTCCGAATCGAATATCGGCTCAAGGAATCCGAGCCGTGGCGCACGGCTTACGAGGGCACCCGCATCGGCAACGACTGGAGCGCCGATTTCAGCCGCGTGACCGCGCAGTTCATCCGGTTGCACATTCTAGAATACATCGGCCCGTCGCCAACCTTATGGGAGTTCCAGCTTCGCGACCGCCCCGAAGCGTGGGAGAACGCCGCCGACTGGCAGGGCGGCGGAGAAATAACCGTGGATCTGTCCGCCGCAGTAAACGAGGCAGCTCAGTATGAAGTGCGCTTCGTCGGAGTGGACGGCAAACCCGTCGCGGTTGACCGCGCGACCCTTCTGTTTGAGGGCCAAACCGCCGGAGCCAACTTTCTGAGCGGCGTTGGGAGTGACAGGCTCAAACTCAACCGCACGCAGGCCGTGGGCGACGGCGCGTCCACCGCGTTGCGCGTCACGCTTCGCACAGGCAAGGACGCAAAAGGAGCCGTTCAAATCCGACCTGGCATTGGTCCATGAAGACTGGCAACTTCAATAACCTATTCCGCACAGCGGACGGCCGCGGCTTTGGCCGGACCTTCCTGCTGATGTGCGCGCTATTCCTGCTCTCCGGGCTGTGCAACAGCATGCTCGACACGCTCAACAAGCATTTCCAGAACTCGTTCGCGATCAACAAGATGCAGTCCGCGTTAGTCCAGAACGCCTTCTACCTGGGCTACTTTGTGATGGCCATTCCCGCCGGCCTGCTGGCCCGGCACCTGGGCTACAAGGGAGGGATTCTCACCGGCTTGTGCATCATCATGCTGGGCGCGTTCTGGTTTGTCCCGGCCACGCGCATCGGAACCTACTGGGCCTTCCTGACTGGGCTCTTCATCCTCGCGGTCGGCTTCACCTGCATCGAGACCATCGCCAACCCTTACGCCACCGTGCTGGGCCCTCCGGAAACCGGCGCCGCGCGCATCAACCTGGCCCAAAGCTGCAATGGCGTCGGCTGGATGGCCGGCCCTACGTTGGCCGGATTCTTCATCCTCTCCGCCACCAGCGAAGTCAACCGGAGCAATGAATCCCTCTACCTCCCCTACCTCCTGCTGGGCATCCTGGCCGCCGCCATGCTCGGCGTCATCGCCTTATCCCCGGTGCCGGATCTGCACGCGGAAGAGGAGCGCAAGGCGGTCGCCGACGGTGGTGCTCCAGCCGAATCTCTCTGGCGGCGCCGGCACTTCGTCTTCGCGATCATCGCGCAGTTCTGCTACGTTACGGCACAGACTGGGATCTTCAGCTACTTCATCAATTACCTTGCCTCAGACGCGCCGCCGCTCAGCGCTGCCGCAGCCTCCAAGCTGCCCGGCTATATGACCGCTCTCAAGGCCGGCGCTTATTGCGTCACTGACCGCGGAGCGGCCACGCTGCTTTCCTTTGGCGGCTTCGGCCTTTTTCTGCTCGGACGCATTACCGGCAGCCTGGCGTTGCGCGTTTTCAAACCGCACCGGATGCTTGCCGCCTATTCGGCGCTCAATGTCCTCATGATGCTTTGTGTCGTGCTCAAGCTGGGCTGGATTTCGGTCGGGGCGTTGTTCCTGAGCTTCTTCTTCATGTCTATTTCCTACCCGACCATCTTTGCCCTGGCGATCTATGATCTGGGTGAGCAGACCAAGAGAGCGTCATCCTACCTGGTGATGGCCATTCTCGGCGGAGCGATCATGCCCTTGTTCATGGGCTGGCTGGCGGACAACTGGGGCATGCGCGGTGGTTTTCTCATGCCCCTCGGCTGCTTCCTGGCCATCGCCGCGTATGCCGTGTTCTGGAGCAGGCTTAGCCGACGGCGCCTTTGCGTTACGCAGCGCGTTTAGGAACTGGCGCTGGTGTAGCGCCGCATTGAGGCGCGCCAGCCCCACTCCGAAACGCAGAAGCAAACCACGCTCATCGCCAACAGCAAGAACACCGGCGCGGGAGAGGAAAGCTTGTCCGCCAGCAGACGGACCGGGACGTTGGATACCAGCAGCATAGGCAGGGCGAACGTAAAGACAGCCTTAAACAGCCCTCGGAAAGCCTCGTCAGGCATACGCGCGATGTTGAACAGGTTGTAATAGCCCCAGACAATCCCCTGTGCGCGCACGGTCCAGAAGCTGATGCTGGCCAGGAGGAACATCAAGCAATAGTGAATCGCAACGCCCGTCACACATAGGGCCAGGAAGCCCAGCACCTGCAATAGCGACGGAACCAGATGCAGTTGGCGCGCAGCATAAACCATCAGCCCCACCGCGGAGGAGGCGTTAACGAAGGCCCCCAAGTCCACCTGCCGGAGCGACACGATAAAGCGGGTGTTGACCGGCAGCAATAACAGGAAGTCCAGCTTGCCGGTGCGCACCAGTTCGGAGAGGTTCGTGCAGTTGACGAGAAAGAAAGCCTGGAAGATCTGCTGGATGAAATGGCTGCCGCCGATCAGCATGACCACCTGCCATTTGGTCCAGGTGCCGATGTGCTCGGTGTGCAGATAGAGCACACTGATGAAACTGAGCTGCAAACCGAACCAGAGCAACTCCACGAGAATCCAGAGCAGGAAGTTGCTCTTGAAACTCATCTCCCGAGCGACTGAGTTCTTCCACAGGGCGGCATAGATAGACAGGTAACGTGAAACGTGAAACGTGAAACGTGAAACGTGACCTGTGTTGCGTGTTGCGGGTTGCGTGTCAACACTCTCCACTTCGGAGCTCGGGTTTCGGGTTTCACGTTTCATGTTTCACGTTTCATGCTTCATGTTTCACGTTTCATGTTATCCTCCAACTGCCGAGTAATGCTTGATGCCCCGGCGCCAGGCGAACCGCGCCAATCCGTAGGCGGCGATCACCCACAAGCCTTGTATCAGCAAGCCGCGGATCAGATCCATGCCCGCGGCCTTGCCCATATAAATGCTCACCGGGAAATAGAGCTGATACGGAAATGGCGTCAAGAAAAGCGCCTGCTCCAGCCCGTGCGGCAGGATGTCCAGGGGGAACAAATGCCCGCTGGCGAGGTATTCGAAAGCGAAGAGGATGAAGATGAACGTGGAAACCTCCAGCACCCAGAACGCGAGCATCGCCATAGTGTAGGACATGAAGAATTGAAGCAGGGCGGTTAGCGCCGTTGAAATAAGGAAGGCGCCGAAAGCGGTCCAATTCGGTGGCAGAACAAAATACTGGTGCAGATAGAGAATGAAGATCGCCAGCGGCGTCGCCGCCACCGCCAGATACGTCACCCGCCCGGACAGGAACAAACAGAGGCGATACCAAAGGTAATCAATCGGTTTGAGCAGGAACTGGCTGATGTTGCCATCCTTGATGTCGGCGGCAATTTGCCAATCGTCCTCGTTCACCGCCGTCAGGGCGTCCACCACGGTCGTGAGCAGATAATACGAGATCATCTGGGCCAGTGAATAGGTGCCGACGGTGGATCCTGGGCCGTTGCCCGAATAGATCTTCTGCCACACGTAGAGTATGGCGACGAGCGGGATCAGGCCGAAGACCGCCCGCGCCAGGAAATTGAGCCGGTATGTCAGGTTGTTCTGAATCCCAATGTTAAGGACATGCCAGTATTTCTTCATCGCGCTGCGTTTGGCGATCAATGTATCGCTCATTATGCTGGCTGGAAAGGGCGGAGTGCGCTTGGGGAAAGTATGAATTATGAAGTATGAATTATGAAAGGCCCGCGTGGGGGCACGCGGCCTACAGGGGGGAAAGGATGAATTATGAAACTCTTCAGGCCAACGGCCTGTTTCATACCAGCCCAGGACAACGC
>SESF01023253.1_pt1 | contig 12067 bp, 5 predicted proteins | sample 3171521 | NCBI WGS metagenome assembly SESF01 (sample SAMN10866945, study PRJNA518727) | freshwater metagenome | biome: subpolar coniferous forest; feature: holomictic lake; material: water; isolation source: holomictic Lake 227, 6 m and 8 m depth | place: Canada: near Kenora, Ontario | collected...
TCGCAGGATTTGACGGCGGCGGAGGCGCCCGCTAGCCTCCGAGATGCAATTATATCTGTCTCCTGTTCCCTGGAAGAGTCTGGCGTGTACCGTCTCCCTCACCTTGTTGAGCAGTTCCCTGCTCGCTCAAACCAATCCTCCGGTTAAGAAATACTCGTCCCTGGAACGGATGAAAACCGTCCACCTCAAAGCGGCCCACGAAGACGCGGAGCGCCTGCAAGCAGCCCGGCGCAGCCTGCCACCCCTGCCGGGCCTGCATGACTATAAGGCAATCATCCACGCCCACGCCGATGACTCCGATCACACCGGTGGCACCCGGCCGGAGATGCTCGCCGACGCCAAAAAGGCGGGCGTGCATGTCGTCATGCTCACCGATCACCTGCGGCCGCCGCGGGATTTTATGGAGAGCTGGCGGGGCATGCACGACGGGGTGCTGTTCATTCCCGGCTCCGAGGCGTTGGGGTTTTTGGTCTTTCCCGCGAACTCGATGATGGACCGCATTCACCAGGCGCGGACGCAGCTCATCGCCTCGGTCACCGAGAGCAACGGGCTGATCTTCCTCTCCCATTGTGAAGAGCGCCTGGATCATCCGATGGATGGGTTGAACGGAATGGAGATTTATAACCGCCACTGGGATGCGAAGAAAGATATGGCCAGTATGATCGTCCTCGCTTTTAAGCTGATCGATCCCCCGCAACTCGCCGAACTGCAAGAGAACCTGCGGCTGTATCCGGATGAGCTGCTGGCATCGCAGGTGACCTACCCGCAGGATTATATTGGCAAATGGGACAAGGACACCCAGAAACGCCGCCTGACCGGCATCGCGGCCAATGACTGCCATCACAACTCAGTCTTCGTCGTTAAGATGCAGGATGAGGAAACCATCCTGATCGGCACGAGCGTGGACAAAGACAGCGGCCTGCGTAAAGTGACCGCCGCCTCCCGCCCTGCCATCCGTGAGCTGACCAAAGGCCACAAACCCGGCGACACACTGGTCCGCGTGGATCTGGATCCCTACTATCGCACCTTCCGGGGCGTGGCGACGCACATCCTGGCACCCGAGTTGACCGAGAACGCTATTCGCGCCGCCCTCCAGCAGGGTCACGCCTTTGTCAGCCACGACTGGATGTGCGACGCCACGGGCTTCTCCTTCGTGCTGTCGGCGTCGGACAAGGCCATCATGGGCGATGAAGCTAAGTTTGCTGCCGGGCAGAAGCTGCTAGCGCAGTTTCCCGTGGCTTGCCATATCCGGCTGATTCAGGACGGCAAAGCTATTGCTGACCGGGAGAGCGACCACTTGGAATACGCGGTTGGCGCTCCGGGCGTCTATCGCGTGGAAGGCTGGCTCAAGGTGGACGGCGAAGACCGGCCCTGGATCTACTCGAACCCCATCTATTTGCGCTAATGTACGCTAAAACGGCTGATCGCGGTTAGCGATCAGCCGTCGCTGCCAACAGGCAGAGGGTTTAGTCGTAAGTTACGGCTGCGGATTAACTGCCACTGCCCGGTAGTAGGCCGGGCCGGAATTGCTCACGGTGCAGAACCAGGTGCCGCCAACGGACGCGATGTTGGTGCTGCCCGCCACCGGTGTCCAGCTCGTCATGGGCGTTTTGATACTTCCGCTGGTGACCGCATAGTACTGCGCTCCCGGCGTGCCCCGCGCGTTCAGAATGAAGGTGCCGGCGGTGACACCCTTAGCGACGGACGTAATGACATTCGTCGTGCTGTAAACGACATTCGTCACCAGTTGTGCCCGTCCCGTGGGGACGAACGCCAGGTAATTCAGGGCCAGCCCGCGCGCGATTGATGTCCATTTCGGCTCTTCCGGATTGACCTCCAATCGCAGTGTGGTTTCGCCGCTGGGGTTCACCACAGCCAGATTGCCGGAGGCGTCGAGCAACGGTGTGTAGCGCCAATTCCACATCATCGCATTGGTGCAGGTAAACGTGCCGAGCTGGCTGGCTCGGTTTGTGGTCGCGCCGTTGTAAAGGTACAGATGCTGCGACTTAGAACAGGCGTTGCGGAGGTAAACGTTATAGTTCTTCGCTGTGCCCCAGTTCTTCGTGTAGTTAAACCAATCACTCCCATCGGCCGCAACTACATTGTACTCCTCTACGTCCCACCATGCGGCAGTGGTTGAACCTGTAACGCCAGGGTTGTAAACCGGAGGGCTTTGATAAGGGTACTGGGCAAGGCCCGTAGCATTCAAAGCGGCATACTTCGCTCGTTTCGTGTCGTAAACGTATCTCCCTAGCAGGAGCCCGTTATTGGCCGCAAGATTTATGACGCTGAGCCCGATAGCACCGCCTTCCTGCGTGCCCACCTCGTCGCCATTAATGGCGCCGTTAGCAAAATCGGGCCACATCTGGGCTCCGGTGCGGTATTCACAGGCAGGGAGCAGCGAGTTCAAGTCGAGGCCCCCGGCATTTGCTAAGGCTAGGAGGTCGAGGGGTTGTCCAAACATCGGCGCGGTCCTGACGCACTCATAATAGTCCCCCGTCGCGTCGTCGGAAGTAGCGGCCTGTTGGCCCTTCATTCCCGCGTAGCCCCATTGCGCCTCAGGCACGTTTCCGTTAAAGGGGCTGTTAATCGCGTAAGTGTAACCTAGAGGGGTGGGATAACCTCCGGGGCTGAGGGGGGAACCAGGGCAGGGGTACCAGGTGCTGTCGTTAGTTGAAAACCCGGAGGCTGCGACCGGAAAAGGAAACCAGGTTCCGCTCGAGTGGTCGTAGTCTTCGCACTCGATGTTCGGGTAGTTCGCGAGGTAAGCATCGGTGAACGTGTCGAAGGTGAAGACGTTGGTGGTTCTGCGGCCCAGCGAATCCTGGAGTATGATGCTGGCGTCATAGACCATGTTGGAGGCCAGGCTGTAGGAGGAACCCGCGAGGCCGAAGGAAACCGAGACATTGGTAGCCGGCGAAGTCGGGGTTTTGGTCAGGCTGGAGGAGACATCCATGCCGTTGAGGATCAAGCGGATCTCACTGGTATTAATGGTAGGGGTGGTGGTGAGCGTGGATGCGGTAAAGGTGATGCCGCCGGCGGGGGAATAGAAGTTGGCCCAGGACGCCGGGGTTCGGTTGATGACCTGCGGAACGCCCGCCAAGCCGTGCGGGGTGGCCGGCGCGCTGACGGATGTGGGCGGTGTTGCAGCAGCACAGAAGTTATCGAAGGTTGCATCCGTTATGCCGGTGGCGTCGTTGCCGTCAGCGTAACGCAAAGCGCACAGCCCGGACCACCCACTCGTGGGTGGGGGCAAGAACGGATAAAGGCCTGGTACCGGCCACGCGAAGTCCCCGAGGGAGGTGTCACCACTGATCGTTCCGAGCGGTCTGGTCAGGTCCTGAGTGTCATAGATCTTGGCGGTGAGGTTTGCGCCTGCACCTTGAAAAGTCAGCCGGTAGCTGTGTCCGGGCTCCAGCGTCCATTCCGCAATAGCGGATACACCAACCCCACCAACATTGGTGACCATGGGGGCGTTGAAGTACACGCAGCCATTAATTATCCAGCCTATCCCGATGAGGCCAGTGCCCGGTCCATCCGAATTACTCGGCGAGACCGGTGCAGTCGAATTGGTGTTTTGTGTATCCACGTTCATCCAGTAAAAGCAAGCCAAGCCGCTCCAGCCAACACCCGAGGCGAGGGTGTCGAGGTTCGTGGTGATACGAGCGGCCAAACCAAGGAATGTGTAGTTGGTGCTCTTATAGAAATTCGTCTCCCAGTTCAACAGGTCCGCTGCTACATAAAAGTCGCTATAGACCTGGTTGGTGCAGACCGCCGCGGCGCGGGCCGTACCGAGGCCCTTGACGCCACCGGGAGCGAGGGGAACGAGACCCTGCATCCGCAAGGCATACCCACCCATTGTGTCAGCCGGGAACGAGTAGGTGGTCGGGAAATTGAGACTGTTGATGAGGGCCCAACCGGCTGCGGGGTCTAAACTTCCACCTCCGCTGTTAAAGTTGTCGGTTTGCGCCCGCGCGCTGGTCGTGAGGGCCAACAACGCTGCGAGCGTGGTGGCGCAGGCTGCCGCCTTGAAGGCGGTATGCCGGAGGGGAACTCTGCTTGGGATAGTCATGGTGGCTTTCATTATTGCTGTTTCTTGATCAATTAAGTTGCGGTCTGCATGTCGCACTATGCCACCTTTCTACCGGTTTTACGGTGCTTGTGGCAAGAAGAATATTCAATAATCTGCACGCCGCCGCGTACCAACGCTGATAGCCGGAATGGCGGCTTGCGCATGGTAACGACCGACTCTCGCCGGCTGGAGGACTGGCTCAAGCTGGATGGCCAAGACCGGCCCTGGATCTACTCCAACCTCATGTGTTCAAATTAAAACGGCTGACCGCGGTTAGCGATCAGCCGTTCGTTCCGAGCGAGATGGACTATGGACCAGGATCCTTGTAGTCGGTCGCCATCGAGCCTGCCAGTATTATGGCCCGTTCGTGATTATCACTGATTGTCGGTGGTAGAACAGGCTTCCCGGGATCGGCACGAAGTTGGCGCCGCCGGTCGGATCCCACTGCAGTTGCAAACCGTTGCCGCCGACGCCCTGATTGAAACGCACGATGATGTCGTGGTAATCCGCCGTCAAATTGATTGGGGGGTTATTACTCCGAGTCGTCATGCCCTGCGGGTAGTTGTTCTGCACAATGGCTTGGGCGTAGGTCGGATTAACCCCCGCGTCAATCCACAGCGCGCTGCCGTCGTCGCTCGTGGTTGCGAATCTATAATTGCCGGCGGTGGCGATGGAGAGAAGGCCGCGGTATTCCACCGCGTAGTATTGCGAGTAGCCCACCGGGAACGGACCCGGGGCGGCCACGCCGCAGTTGTTGGTCGCCGAGAAGTGCTCCTTTGGGCCGATGCCGTCCATGTTGATGCTCTGCGTCGCATAGCCAATGGTCGCCAGCCCGTTCGGGAAGTTGACCGCGTCGAACGGGGTGGAGTCGGTCGGCACCGGACTGGGATTACCAAAATCGAACATGGTGCCTTCTATCGGAGTTCCGGAAGTGCCCGGCCACGCCCGAATGTTCAGACCAGCCTGATACCCTAAGTTGTTGGTGACGAAGACGGTATTGGTGAAGTTCAGGATGAGCTTAGTCCCCGCCTTTGAGACCTTGGTAACCTTCGTGTTAATATCCCAACGCAATTGATAGTACGTCGAGGTGGCGGGCAAGGTATTCGTGACCACGTTGTTGGCGGTATCCACGATCGCGTTCCATTCCCGCGTCCAGGAAGTGCCGCTCTTCTTGAGTTGGGTGGTGGACCACAGCGACGGCCCGGACACATAGGTGCCCGTCGTTGATGTCGTCTGGGATTGAGTGACCGTCACGATCTGGTCCGTCGGTGGGCTCCAGTGGCAGGGCTTGAAACTCACCGTATGCGAGCCGGGGGTAGTGTTAACCAATGCTCCGCTGTTTGTACCAGGGGCCACCATCCACCGCCCATTGTGCGCCCGCCGCGACCGCTTCTGGTGGATTGATAGTGACCTGAATGCAGGTCGCGGGGACGAACGACAGGTAATTCAGGGCCAGTTGACGTCGGATTGTTGTATAGCGTGGCATGGAGGGATCGATCTCCATCCGTAGCGTGATGGAACTATCGGTGGGGTTACCGAGTTGGACCACGGCGGGCTTGCCGGTGGCGTCGAGCAACGGTGCGTACCGGAAATTCCACATCAACGCATTGGTGCAGTAAAACGTCCCAAGCTGGCTGGCTCGATTCGTGGTCGCCCCGAGGTAGAGATTCACCACTTCCGATGCACCGCAGGCGTGCCGGAGGTAAATGTTATAGGAGTTCGTTACTGTGCCCCAGTCATGCGTGTAGTTAAACCAATCACTCCCTTCAGTTGCACATACCACGTACTCTTCGACGTCCCACCAGGGGGCACTGGTCGAACCTGTAGCTCCACCGGCGCCATCAGGGTACTGAGCCAGGCCTGCAGCATTCAAAGCGGCATACTTCGCCCGTTTCGTGTCGAAGACCTTGTTCCATAGAGCGAGGGTATTTACGGCGCTAAGATTGAAGAGGGAAATACCGTAGTAAGCGCCTTCCTCCGTGCCCGCCACGTCGCCGTTGGCATTCCCAGGAACGGGCGGATTTGCACCATCGACACCGCCAGTGCGGTATTCACAGCCAGGGAAAAGGTTGTTGATGTCTAAGCCGCCGCCGCCACCAATGAGGTTAATGATGTCGGGAATCTGCCCAACCAGCGGCCCCGTTCTGTCGCACTCATAATAGTCCCCGTCCCCGTTGTAAGTAGTAGCCCGGTTGCCCTTAAGGCCGGCGTAGCCAGCATCCGTCACGTTGGGACCAAGGAGCAAGTTGATCCCGTAACCGTAATTTAGAGAGAAACTGAAAGGTGGGGGCGTATACCAGGTGTTGTCGTTAGTTGAGAACCCGGAGGCCGGAACCGGAAAGGAAAAGTATCCTCCGCCCCCGATGTCGTAGTCTTCACATTCGATGTTCTTGCAGGTCGCCGAGGCGAGGTAAGCGTCGCTGAAGGTGTCAAAGGTCCAGACATTGGTGGTCCTGCGGTTGTACGAGTCCTGCAGTATGATGGCTGCGTCATAGACGGTGTTGCTGGCCAGGCCGCTGAAGGTAACGGTGGCGCTGGTGGCCGGAGATGTCGGGGTGATGTTCAGGCTGGCGGAGACATCTACGCCGTTGAGGATCAAGCGGATGGCATTGGTAATCAGGGCGTTGGTAGTGGTAAGCGTCGTGGCGGTGAAGCTGATGCCGCCGGCGGGGGAATAGAAGTTGGCCCAGGAGGCCGGGGTTCGGTTGATGACCTGCGGGGCGCCCACCAGGCCATACGGGGTGGCCGGTGCGCTGACGGACGTGGGCGGCGTCACAGCGGCGTAGAAGTTGTCAAAGGTTGCATCCGCAACACCTGAGTTAAGGGTATTCGTACGACCGTCGCCATTATGGGCACCTATGGTGGAGGACAGAGCGCATATCCCCGACCACCCACTGGTCGGCGCGGGGGTCAAAGGAACCAAAGTCTGGGTGCCGACGGTGGTGTCACCGCGGGTCGTTCCGAGGGGGGTTGTCAGATCATTAAGGTCATACACCTTGCCGGTGAGGTCTTTACCTACCCCTTGGAAAGTCATCCGGTAGCTGTGTCCAGGCTCCAATGTCCATTCCACAACACCACTGGGAAGAATCCCCCCATCGGTCGTGGGGAAGTTCCAATCAATGTTGCCGTTAACTATGTAGCCCAGCCCAAAGGCGCCGGTGCTCGGCCCGGGCGGATTCTTTTGTGTGTCTATGTTCACCCAGTAAAACATCGCCACGGCGTCCCAATTAGTACCCACGGTGAGGTTCGGGGGGCCGCCGCTGCTCGTCTTCGCGCAACGGGCGACCAGACCCATGAGTTGGTAGTTGGTGTCATCATTGGAAGATGCGTTCCAGTTCACCAGGTCAGACGCCACATAGAAGTCGGTGTAGGATTGGTTGGTGCAGAGCGCCAGGACCCGGGCGGTATAGAGGCCTTGGATGGTGCCCGAGCCATTGGTGGCAGTCACAGGAACGGCACCCTGCAACCGGTAGGCGTGCCCGCCTAATGCGTCGGTCGGAAACGTGTATGTCGCCGGGTAGTTGGGATCGGTGATGTGGCTCCAACCGGCAGCGGGGTTTTCGGTTCCGCTGTCGAAGTTGTCGGTTTGCGCCCGCGCGCTGGTCGCGAGGGCCAACAACGCTGCGAGCGTGGCAGCGCAGGCTGTCGCCTTGAAGGCGGTATGCCGGAGGGGATTTCTGCTTGGGGTACTCATGGTGGCTTTCATTATTGCTGTTTCCTGATCAATTGAGTTGCGGACTGCATGTCGCATTACGGCACCCTTCTACCAGTTTTACGGAGCTTGTGGCTAGAAGAATCTTCAATAATCTGCGCGCCGCCGCGGACCAACGCTGATAGCAGGAATGGCGGCATTTGCATGGTAACGACCGACGCTCGCCCGGCTGGATGGCTGGCTCAAGCTGGACGGCGAAGACCGGCCCTGAATCTACTCCAATCTCATGCAGGTACATTAAAACGGCTGACCGCGGTTAGCGATCAGCCGTTCGTTCCGAACGAGATGGACTATGGACCAGGATCCTTGTTGCCGGTGGCCGTCACCGGCAGTTTGGCCTGACAGACCTGCGCCGCGCTGGTCGCGCCGCGCCGCGTATAGTTGGTCGCCATCGAGCCTCCCGGCATTATTGCCCGACGTTGCGGTAGAACAGGCTTCCCGGGATCAGCACGAAATTGGTGCCGCCGGTCGGATCCCAGTACACTTGCAGAGCGTTCCCGCCGGCGCCCTGATTGAAGCGAATGATGATGTCGTGGTAACCCGCCGTCAAGGTTTGCGCGCCGGAACTCCTTTGCGCCAGGCCCTGACAGAAGTTGTTCGTCACCGCGGCCGTGCTGTAGGTCGGATTAATCCCCGCGTCAATCCACAGAGCGCTGCCGTCGTCGCTGCTGGTCGCAAAGTTATAACTGCCGGCGGTGGCGATATAGAGGCTACCGCGGTATTCGACCATGTAGTTTATCGCGTAGCCCGCCGGGAACGGACCCGGGAAAGCCACGCCGCAGGCATCCCATGCGGTGAAGTGCTCCTGGGGGCCGGTGTTGGGCATGTTGATGGGCTGCGTCGCGTAGCCGATGGTCCCCAGCCCGTTCGGGAAGTAGGTCGGGTCGTTCGGGGTGGAGTCGTCCGGCGCCGGATTGGGATTGTTTAAGTCGAATTGTGGGCCATCGAGAGGGCCGGCACACGCATTAGCGACATTCTTCCACGCCCGAACGTTCAGACCAAGCTGATAAGAAGGCGTGGTATTCGAGGTGGAGTATTTCAGGATGAGGTTAGCACCCGACTTTGAGACGTTGGTAATCTGAGTCGAAGCATCCGAACGGATTTGATAGTAACGCGTGCTGGCGGGCAAGGCATTGGTGACCCGCTGGTTTGTGGTATCCACGATCGCGCCCGTTTCCCGCGTCCAAACGGTGTTGGTCTTCTGGAGCAGGGTGGCGGACCACAGCGTTAGCCCGGGGGTATAGGTGCCCGTCGCGGGTGTCGTCTGGCCGGCAGCGACCGTCACGATCTGATTCGTCGGTGGCGTCCAGTGCGGGGCGGCCTTGAAACTCACCGTATGCAAGCCGGGGGAAGCCGAAACCGAGGCTCCGCTGTTGTACCAGGCACCACCGTCCAACTGCCATTGTGCGCCCGCAGTGACTGCGCCTGCCGGACCGAGGGTGACCTGACACGAGCTCGCCGGGACGAACGCCATGTAATTCAGGGCCAGCCCACGTCGGACTGTCGCCCATTTGGGACGTTCCGGGTCAATCTGCAGCCGGAGCGGGGCTGTGCCGCCGAGGTTCACCGTAGCCAGGTTGCCGCCGGCGTCGAGCAACGGTGTGTAGCGCCAATTCCACGCCACCGCATTGGTGCAGTAGAATACCCCGAACCGCTGGGCTGGGTCGTTGGTCGCGCCGTTGTACAGATACAGATGTTGCGACAGACCGCAGGCGTTGCGGAGGTAAACGTTATAGTTCGTCGCTGTGCCCCAGTCGTGCGTGTAGTTAAACCAATCACTGCCTTCGGTGGCCATGACATTGTACTCCTCGACGTCCCACCAACTGAGGCTCGTTGCCCCGGTAACGCCATAATATGATCCAGGGAGAGAGCCGGCTTGCGCAAGACCCATAGCATTCAAAGCGGCGTACTTCTGCCGCTTCGTGTCATAGCGGTAATTCGCTTTCAGGACCCCGTAGCTGGCCGTAAGGTTCCAGACGCTAATGGATTGACCGGCGCCTTCCTCCGTGCCCACCGCGTCGCCAGTTTGGGCACCGTTGTCAATATCGGGCCACCACGCGGCGCCAGTGCGGTATTCACAGCCCGGGAAAATCTTGGCAAAGTCGAGGCCGTTCACTAAGATGGTGAGGTCGAGGGGCCCCCCAGACATCGGGGTGGTCCTGGCGCACTCATAGAAATCCCCCGCTCCGTCGGAAGTGGCGGCCTGATTGCCCTTCATGCCCGCGTAGCCCCATTGCGCCGGGGGCACGTCTCCGTTAAGAGTGCTGTTGATCCCGAAAGTGTAACCTAGCGGGCCCTTTGATGAACCAGGGGGGGCGTACCAGGTGTTGTCGTTAGTGGAAAACCCGGAGGCTGTGACGGGAAAATCAATGGATCCACCGCCCTGGATGTCGTAGTCTTCGCACTCAATGTTCCCATACCGGGCGAGGTAGGCGTCGGTGAACGTGTCGAAGGTCCAGGCGTTGGTGGTGCTGCGGCCCAGCGAATCCTGGAGAATGATGCTGGCGTCATAGACCGTGTTGGAGGCCAGGGTGTAGGTGGAACCCGCGAGGCCGAAGGAAACCGCGATATTGGTGGCGGGCGAAGTCGGGGTGATGGTCAGGCTCGAGGAGACATCCACGCCGTTGAGGATCAAGCGGATGGCACTGGTATTAATGGTCGTGCTGGTGGTGAGGGTGCTGCCGGTAAAGGTGATGCCGCCGGCGGGGGAATAAAAGTTGGCCCAGGATGCCGGCGTTCGGCTGATGACTTGCGCCACGTTCGCCTCGCCGTTGGGGGTGGCCGGCGCGCTGACGGACGTGGTGGGCGGCGTCACCGCGGCGTAGAAGTTATCGAAGGTGGCGTCCGTGACGCCGTTGGTGTTGCGGTCTCTACTGAAACGCAAAGCGCACAGCCCGGACCATCCATTCGTCGGCGCGGGCGGGGCGACGGGAAAGTTCGGCGCTAGCTCGTAGTTCGCGAGAGTGGTGTCACCATAGACCGTTCCGCGCGGCGTGGTCAGATCCTGAGTGTCATAGACAGCGCCGGTAAGGTTTTTGCCAACCCCTTGGAAAGTCACCCGGTAGGTATGTCCAGGCTCTAGCGTCCATTCCGCAACCGCCGCGGGAGCAACGCCACCAATCGCGGCGGTAAAGGCGGGGAAGGTGAACGCCATGTTGCCATTGATGACGTAGCCCAACCCTATGATGCCCGTGCCCAGCCCATCCGGATTGTTTTGTGTTTCCACGTTTACCCAGTAGAACAGCGCCACGCCGCTCCAGTTAGTTCCGGTTTGGATACCCGCAAGGTCCGGGGTGACTCGAGCGGCCAGGCCAACAAAGGTGTAGTTGGTCTGATGATAGGGGTTTGTGTCCCAAGCCACAAAGTCCGCCGCCACATAAAAGTCAGAATAGACCTGGTTGGTGCAGACCGCCGCGACGCGGGACGTGCCGATGCCATTGTCGGCGGCATTGAGGGGAATGCCACCCTGCATCCGGAAGGCCTTTCCGCCGAACGAGTCCGTCGGGAACGAGTAGGCGCCCGGGTAAATTGGATTGTTGAAGGTGGCCCAACCGGCCGCGGGGTTTAAGGCTCCGCTGTCGAAGTTGTCGGTTTGCGCTCGCGCGGTGGTCGCGATGGCCAATAACGCCGTGAGCGTGGCAGCACACACTGCCGGCTTGAAGGCAGTATGGCGGAGGGGGATTCTGCTTGGGGTGTTCATAGTGGCTTTCATTAATGCTGTTTCTTGATCAATTGAGTTGCGGACTACGTATTGCACTATGCCGCCATTTTACCAGTTCCTCGGAGCTTGTGGCTAGAAGAATCTTCATTAGAATGTTGGAACTAAAAGCACAGCGGCTTAATCACCGCTTGAACTGATTGCCAGACTTTCCCCATTATCTGACATGCGAACAACAACGATCTCGGACCTCATCGCTCGGGTAACCGTGGCCGCCCTGGTATTGGGCAGCCTGCCGGCACCCGCTCCCGCCGCGTCGGTCGGCGATTTCACCATCGAGACCCGCGACAAGATTGCGCTCCAGGCGCAGCCGTTTCCACTGAGTGACGTGCGCCTGCTCGACGGGCCGTTCAAGCACGCGCAGGAGCTGGACCAGAAGTATCTGCTGTCGCTCGATGTGGACCGTCTGCTGTATCCGTTTCGCATCAACGCCGGCCTCCCCTCGGGCGCCAGGCCCTACGGCGGCTGGGAGGAGCCCAAGAGCGAGGTGCGCGGGCATTTTGTCGGCCACTATCTCTCAGCCTGCGCGCTGATGTATGCCAGCACGGGCGACGATCGGCTCAAG
>SESF01018050.1_pt1 | contig 12064 bp, 6 predicted proteins | sample 3171521 | NCBI WGS metagenome assembly SESF01 (sample SAMN10866945, study PRJNA518727) | freshwater metagenome | biome: subpolar coniferous forest; feature: holomictic lake; material: water; isolation source: holomictic Lake 227, 6 m and 8 m depth | place: Canada: near Kenora, Ontario | collected...
GAAGAAGAATTTGAAATAGTTGGAATTTGCAGCGCAACTGATTGAGCTGTTGAAACAGGAATATTTAAACCATTTAATACCCATTGATAACTAGTATTTAAATCAATATTATTAAGCGCATTACTCAAATCAAAAATGGCCGAGGTTCCTACGCAAAGATTTTTATTGGCAATCCCTGTTTTTAAATTTATTACATCATTTACGGCGAGTTGAAATTCATTTGAACTAACAGATAGATTACAACTATTGCTGATGACAGCTTTATAAGTAGCATTATCAGCAGTAGTTAGTAAACCAATATTAAGTTGATTACTAATTACTGAAGGCATTAAAATGCCATTTTTATACCATTGGTAACTCAATTGATTATCTGCAGAACTAGCCAAAATTTGAGTTGAACTGCTATTCCCTACACATGCAGTAACGCTAACGGGCTGTTTCGTAATTACAGGATTCTGAACAATCAAAACTTTAACTGTATTGGTAGAACTTAACCCACAAACATTACTTACCTGTAAAGCATATTGCCCTGAATCAACTAATTGAAGATTATTAATAGTAATGCTATTATCTGCCTGAACTCCTAATCCTGCATATCTCAACCCATCTTTGATCCATTGAAAACTTAATGGTAAATTATTATTTGTAGCTACAAGCGCTGCAGTTAAATTCAGCTGAGTACCAATACATTTTATTTGTGGACTGAGAGAACTAGCAAATACCGGCTTATTAACTACCGTAACTGGTATAGTATCATTTGCAACTCCACATACATTTGAAACTTGCACAATATAATTTCCTGAATTTGCAATTTGCAAGTTTGTAAGATTAAGCTGCAATTGCGTTTGTTGATTTAAAACAGTGGTATTTTGCATCCAGGTAACTGTGTAGGCAGAGCTCCTTTTTGACTGAAATTGCACATTAAAACGCAGATCACTATTAATACACAAACCATTTGTGCTAGATGGGATAGTTGCTAATGAGTTAATAATCGGGGCAGTTTCATCTGATATAAATACAATATTGCTATTAACAGTACCTATCGTGTTTTTTATCGCAACAAAATAATATCCCACATTAATATTCGAAAAGCTAGCAATATTATAGATTGCATTTGTTGCTCCTATTATAGATTGTTGGGGATCAGATGGACTTGCTTGGAAGTACCACTGATACATAGGATTCGACCCATCACCAGATATTGCAGCAGCTGCTAACGATACTGATTTGCCAATACAAACTTGTTGATCAATAGGTTGGGTAGTAATGATGGGGGCACTAACCATGGTAATATGATCTACATTACTCTTTACAGTTCCGCACCCATTGCTTACCAACACATAATAATCTCCCACATTTGCCAAAGACATATTACTAATGTTATACGTATTTGCAGTGGAACCTACAAGACTTGATTGAGATTGATACCATTGATAATTTATCACTGATGGTGTTCCATTACCAGTATTGGATGTGGCAGTTACCACTAAATTTGTGGATGGGGTGCCTGAGGCGATGGCTTGACTAGTGCTAATATTATTAGAAATAATGGGTGGTCCATTAATAATAATATTATTTAAAACGATTGGTGTAGAAGTACATCCCCCATTAAAAGCTTGAAGACTTACACTATAATTACCAACACTAGTAAATTGATGAGTAGAATTAATATTGTTATCAATGCTTCCATCTGAATAGGTCCATGTATAAGTAGCAGTTCCACCTGTTAAAACAGGAGTGGTATTAGTAAATTTAAATGTAGCATCTTTTAAACAGGCAGGAATAGCATTTGGATCAGAAATAAAACTTGTTCTAGGCGTTTCTAAGAAATTAATATTAACAGGGGTAGTTGTTACTGAAGAATTACAAGCAGCATTTGCTACATGTAATGTATAAGAACCTGCATCAGTAAGACTCATACTGACAATCGTATAGGTATTCAAATTTGCCCCAGAAATAGCATTTTGTCCATTATACCATTGATAAGATACTGAATTCGCAAAAGAACTAGAAACAGCTGCAGATAATACAAATTTTGATCCCTCACAAACTGTACCACCAATTGGCTGAACTAAAATACTAGGAGAAGATTGTACATACACTTTATGCGTATTCAAATTGGTACATCCATAATCATTGGTTCCTCTTAATACCACTGTTTGTTCTCCAATTACACTATAAGTATGACTTGCAGTTGTTACATTCGTATTATCAAATGCTCCATCTCCAAAATCCCATACATATTTAATATTCCCGCCAGTATTGGTGCTAGTATTTAAAAAAGTAAAAACATTACCACCTAAGCACTGACTAACTGTGCTGGTAACTGAAAAGTCAATGGAAGGAGAAGGATTAATAATAACAGGAATGAAAGCTGCATCAGATTTAGTACCACAACTATTGGTAATATCTACTGAATAATTACCAGCGTCAGAAGGCGCAAGTACATTTTTAGTATAGAATTTCGAATTAATATTCGTTGAATTTTGAACAATATTACCATTCAACTTCCAGGTATAATATTCGAACAGCGCTGCAGTGCTCAAAGTTTGAACGAACAATGGCATATTTGCATATTGGCAAAAAGTTGTATTCGGAGCTTTTGTATAATCAGATACAACAGGAGCGGCTTGTTCACTGTATACTGTTACAAAAGGCAAATTATTTTGCACATCTCTATAAACCCCGCAGGCATTTGTTAGTGTATATGTGTATCGCGCATTTGTAGCAGTAGCCGCAATATTAATGGTAGTTCCAATATTGGTACCTTGAATGGAACCTGCATCTGTTGTCCAAACAACAGTTGGAGCTAATCCATTGGTAGTATTAGTATTTACAGTTAAGGTTCTTGTTTGTGAACTCGAAAAACACAATGCTAAATCTGGTGTTACGCTGATCAAATTAGGAAGTGAAATATTATTGACAACTGCATCTGCACTTGTGATTGATCCGCATTGATTAGTTGCTATTACATGATAGTTTCCCTGTGCAGCCGGACTCATTGAAACTAAATTATAATTATTATTTGTGGCTGAACCAATTGGAGTTGTATTCAAATACCATTGATAAGTTATTGGCAAATTACTTCCATTCGTATTCTGAGCGTTTGATTGCAGTAAAGCAGATTGTGTAACACAAATATTTACCGAACTTGGATTCAAAGTAAAAGTTGGAATGGCATTAATTTGAACAGTTGCTGTATTACTCAATTGGGTATTACCACATGCGTCAGTCACTACAATTTGATAAACGCCCTTATCGGTGTTTGCAACATTAGCAATCGCTAATGACGTATTGCTTCCTGTAACTGAAATATTGTTACCAGACATGGAACTTCCATTATGTTTCCAAGCAAAAGTATATGGTGCAAGCGTTCCATTATTAGCACTAGTAATGCTACCATTTAAACTTAGGCTTCCATTTTCACAGAGTGGATAGATGATAGTTGGCGATACACTAAATATAGGTGCATCATAAATAGAAATTTCAGCTGCATTTGAAACAATGGCTCCACAAGTTGTTGATACCTGCACTTTATATGATCCTACATTATTCGTTGTGATATTGCTTAAATTTAAGTTAGCACTATTCGCATTGGGTATACTATTATTATTAAAATACCAGCTATATTTCAAAGGATTTGAATTAGCACTCATTGTAACAGATAAAGTATTACTACCTCCTTTACAAACTATGGCAGTTTGAGGCTGAGAGGATATTGCTAATGCAGTTTGAACAGCAATATTTACAGTTTTACTAGCAACAGTACCACAACTATTTGTTACAGAAACAGTATAAGAACCATTAAGATCAGCAGTAAAGGAAGGAATGGTGTATTGCGATTGATTTGTATTAGTAATGATCCCCGGACCAGTCCATATATAACTAAGAGCCCCAGCATTTTTATTATCAGCAATTACAGACATTGTAATACTTGAACTGGAACATACGACACTATCTTTTAAATCAGTTGTAATAACAGGTAAAGCTCCAGACTGAATAGTTATATTATTACTAGTAGATTGGCCACAACTATTGGTAACTTTTAAACTATATATTCCATCAATAGAACTACTTGAATAATTTGCTAGTAAACTAGCACTATTACTACCCACAACAGTTTGCCCTTTATACCATGTATAAGTAAGACCCGTACCCGATACAGTTGAAGTGAAATTAATATTCCCAGATGTCCCTGTACAATAAGTAGTTTTATCAGAAACGATTAACACCGAAGGAGTCTCATTTACTGTTAAGGATACTACTGATGAAGTATTGCTACTTACCCCACAAGTATTACTAACCCTTACACTATAGGAGGAGGATGCGTCAGAAGATTTCACACCTGTAATTGAATAAATAGAATTTGTAGCACCATTAATAGGTATACCAGCATTCAACCATTGATAGTTTAATAAGCCTCCCCCATTTGAATTTGCAGTGACATTAAAAACTGCTGCATTTGATCCGACACATAATGAATTTGATACTGGCTGTACAGATATCAACGGGATATCTCCAACTGTTACAACAGATGTTGTACTTGTTTGGCTGTAAGGGCAACTGTTTTGTACGATCACTGTATAATTCCCGGCATCCGAACCTGTTACAGCACTTTTGGTATATTTTGAAGAGGTGGCACCTGGAATTAAAACTGCGTCTTTATACCATTGATAATTTATAATATCAGTGCCATTGGTAGTAGCAGTTACACTAAGTTGCAAATTGTCGTTCGTACAAAGGGCTTGCGTGGCAACGGGCTGAACAGAAATAGATGGAATTTGCTTTACACTCACATTAAAAAATGAACTACTGATACCGCAACTGTTGCTAGCAGCGATTGCATAATTGCCATTGTTACTTGCAGTAACAGGAGAAAAACTAATGGTACTTTGAGTTTGAGTAGGAATCAGTATTGCATTTTTAGTCCAACTATAAATTAAAGCACCTCCATTATTACTCGAAATAATTGGTATAATTGTTTGAGAAGCACCTTCGCATAATACGGCATTGCTAATTGCTGTAATTGATGGTACATCCGCTAACGTTAATTGAATAGTACTAGAAGTAGTTGCTGTACCGCAGTCGTTTGCAACTTTTACATAATAAGCTGCTTCATCGGTCTGTGTAAATCCACTAATAATAAATTGGCTTCTGGTTCCAACTAAAATATTGTTTTTATACCACTCATAAGTTAATGCAGATTTATCAGGCGATACAGCTGTAACGGATAGCGTAAAATTAGACCCTTTACAAACGAAACTTGAACTTGTAACAGTACTAATAGTTGGGCAAGTTGACTGCGCATTTACAGATCCAATAAGGATGTAAATAGTTACAATATAAATAATTAATAATTTCATTATCGCTATTTAAAACAACTTAGATGCCTTTTTACTAATGACAGATCAGAAGATAATTTTGAAAAAGAGTACTGAAAACCAAATTCCAAAGAACTAGATTTCAAATTTTGAATATTGGTATTAATTGGGATATCGTATGTTACCAAAAATTTGAAGCTATTGGTTCCTAAACTAACAAATGGAGATACAAGATTATTCCATTGATAAATTACACCAAGGTTTAATGCATATTCAAAATCAGGCTGACCATTATATCCGTATGAAGCAATTATTGATGTAGCGTTTTCAGACTTTAACGTGCTATATAGTAATCCGAAAAAAACCTGACTGTTAGCTGTTAAGTATTTTGAATATCCAGTATGAAACATGTATGTTACTGCAGGTCTATTTTGAAGTAATGTTTTAGCGCCAGAAGATTGATTCAAATTATACATAGAAAACCCGGTAGTAAATTCCTCATTATCATTTTTCATACTATACAAGATCCCTGCATTTATATCAATGTATTGTGCATTAAGAGCTTGTATAGGTTCATTATTGGGAATTTGAAAATTATATCCCACTATATCAAATTGATTGGGAAATAAGAGTTGCGTATAATCGATTCTCTTTGAATTGTAACGACATTGAAAACCAAGTGACAAAGAATGATTCGCTTCTTCGTCAAAACCTTTTGAATAGGATAAAGAAGCAGAGGCAGACTGTTCAGAATAAACACTTAAAGATTTAGTAGAATACATATTGAATCCCAAGCCAAAAACATCTTGTTCTGGAATGAATTCCTTGAAAGGCTTTAATTGAAAATCTGCATTGTAATAACTGGTAGTAATTAAATTTGAATAGGATTGTCTCCTATAAATTGCATCAAATTTTAGATCTTCATCAAAGTAACCGGCAAAGGCGGGATTGATATTCAGTTGATTTTGAGCATACTGCGTGAAAGTGGGTAATTGAGCAGCACTGTCAAATACATCAAAAAAAAGAATCACCAATAATAACGCAATCCATCTCAATTTACACCAAGCCATTTCTTACAGTTTTATTGGATCATAAAATTACCGATATATAAAAAAAATTGATCCAATAAGTTAACTAATAAATACAACAATTTCGTCTATAAGTTGTATTTATTAAGCATTTCTCGGTTATTTGTGCTAGTCCGTCTAATCGGCAGGTAGAAATAGGATCAGTCAAATTAATTTATCCTACCATTCAGTATTTTAAAAAATAGGTCGAATTCTAAGGAAACATGCCAGTTCCATCAAGAATATGAGCTCTGTTTCCAGAGAGAGGGTAGGATTACCTGCGGTGATCAAATAGTCTGCGAGGGGATTGTTTTCGCTTCGCTCAAACATCCTAAAAATTTGGGCTTACTCAAACGCCTTCCCCGCCTTCGGCGCGGTGGGCATTTTTATTTAATCGCTTTTGAAAGCTCGGGCTTTCAACGCTCTTAAATGAAAATGCCCCCAACTTCGTTGGAGGCGTTTGTGCCCGGGACTGGATTCGAACCAGCACATCCTTGCGAACGCTGCGACCTGAACACAGTGCGTCTACCAATTTCGCCACCCGGGCAGATTACAGGTTTGTAAAACTAAGAAAAATAAAGCCGAGTAACAGTAGGGTAACAAAAATTGCTACACTACCATCAAACTGCATCCCCTGATATCACTATGATCGATCCTTCCAAATACTTCGAAACTGCCATCTTCATAAATCATGCCTACATCATCGGTTGCTATAAATGCTGCACTATCTGCATTGGCTAAATCAATCACATTGATCACGCCCCTTCCCTTTGTTCTTACTGTTAAAGGATCTTCCTCATCTCGCACTAAAATTTTCATCCAAGGAGGACAAACAAAAATGCCGTCTCCTTTTGAATAAGCCTGACTCAATAACTCTGTCATCCCATATTCTGAATGAATTTTTTCGACACCTAATTGCCTGGTTAATTGATCGTGTACTTCTACCCTTGTCATCTCTCTTCGCCTTCCTTTCATGCCTCCTGTTTCCATCACCACCGTATTTTTTAATTGCTGCGGATAGGATTCTGCAAAATCTAATAATGCAAATGTGACTCCAATCAATAAAGTCTTTTGTTGTTGAGATTCTAACAGTTGTAATGTTTTAGAAAGTTGTGCATGCTCATACAAATAAAATCCACTGCTTACATGCTTACTATCCTTGATCAATTCATCTACCATCATTACCAACGAAGAATGTTGCCTTTCTAAATAGGCTGGCAATAACCCGATAATGCACCAATCTTCAGGATTACCGTAAAACAATTCAAATGCCCGATTGAAACTCTGGCGATACAAATCCAGCTCCTTTACCCAATGCCTGCTATTAGCTGTTTGCGTTGTGCCGCTACTTTCAAAAAAATGGGTGAGCGCAAATGAACCAGTCTGAATGGTTTGTGTTTTAAAAAATCCTACAGGCAACGCCGGGATCTGTTCTATCGTCTTGATATTATCGGGATGCGCCACTGTTAAATCGCACCATTTTCGATAAACAGGGTTCTGTTGATACTGTAAATGAAATAATTGCAAAGCCTGCTGCACAAAATCGGCCTCAGAAACAGAGAAAATATTGTTAACATCGAATGGGTACACTAGCAGGTATTGTAATGTTTTAACTAAATTTGAACTGAAAGTAATTAGAATGAAGACAAAATTAGGGTTAGTTCTGGCAATTTCGTTGGTAATCGCTGCCTGCAACAAAGATTCTTATAATACCAAACCAAGCCTAACATTCACTTCTGTGAACAATACCGCGTTCGCTAATGGAAATGACATCATCTTCAGTTTAACTTTTACTGATAAGGAAGGTGATTTACAGGATAGCGTTTGGATTCAAAAAATTACCAAAACAAAGGGATGTCTTAATTTTAGTGATCGTTCTAAAATACCCACTTTTACTGCAACTCCTAATTTAAAAGGTATTCTAGAAATTGGCTATAGCGTTGGCACCAACCCCTATTCTCAATACCCTATCCTTCCTGGATGCCCGGGCAATAAAAACGATACCTGCTATTTTAAATTCTGGGCGCGCGACTTAGGCAAAAATGTAAGCGACACTGTTATTTCGCCAGATATTATCATCTTTAAATAAGCAGTTTGAATAAAATTGCGCGTAGCTATTTTTTTAGCAACTACTTCTATGGTACTTGCTCATTGGCTCTTTCCATGGAAACTAATTTTCAATTAGGCATTGCGCTTAATCCACCCTTGTATTACCTTTTTTTATTTGCCGGATCTGTATGGTATTATACTAAATCATATACCTCCGAAGCCAGCTATTCACAACCAAACCAAAGAACTTACTGGTACAAAACACATAAACAGATCATCCTCTATTCGCAGAATATCTTATTAGTAACTGCTACCATTGCAGGATGTATCCTACTATTTCAAAACATCAATGCAATTGCAGCACTAACTAATGCTGAATGGGTTTATCTACTAATTTTTCCCTTAACAGCCCTACTTTATTACGAAAGCATCTCTCCTAAAAACCCCACCCATAATCTGCGTAGCATTGGATGGCTCAAACCATTTGTAATTAGTTTTGTATGGACTGGTGTAGTAAGCATCTACCCAGTTGTTTTCAATAGTATCGAAAAAGGCAGGCATTTTGAGCTTAGTTGGTTGGAACAAATGTTCTTTCTAAAAAACTTTATTTTCATTTCTATACTCTGTATCCTCTTTGATATCAAGGATTATGCGGCCGATCATAATAGTCTGTTAAAGACCTTCGTAGTTCGACTAGGATTACGTAAAACCCTTTACTATATCATTCTACCCATGTCATTACTGGGTTTTCTAAGTTTCATTAGCTTTACCATTTTTAGGGATCTCCCCCTTTCTAGAATACTCATTAACAGTATCCCCTTCATTTTGTTGATAATTGTAACCTGGTCAATGCAACGTCGTAAAAGCATTCTCTACTATCTTGCAGTTATTGACGGACTCATGCTCATCAAAGCCGCCTGTGGAATCATTGGCGTGCTGGTTTTTAAAATCAAATAATATGGCAAAGACAAAAAAAAGTAAGAAAGAAAGCAAATCAATCCTAACAGAAAAGTCGATGGGCTTTTTAAGGAACTATATCAATAACCCTTCTCCAGTTGGTTTTGAGACGAGCGGACAAAAACTATGGCTTGAATATATTAAACCATTTACCGATAGTTTTTATACCGATCCTTATGGAACGGCTGTTGCGATCATTAATCCTGAAGCTGCTTTCAAAGTAGTAATTGAAGCACACGCAGATGAGATTAGTTGGTTTGTAAACTATATTAACGAACAGGGACAGATTTACTTAAAAAGAAATGGTGGCGTTGATCATCAAATTGCACCTTCGATGCGTGTGTTTATTCATGGCAAGAAGGGGCCTGTTAAAGCTGTCTTCGGCTGGCCTGCCATACATACACGCCATGGATCTGCAGATAGCAAAGAACCTACACCAAAAGTTGAAAACTTAACGCTCGATTGTGGTGCTCGGAATAAAAAAGAAGTAGAAGAACTAGGCATTCATATTGGTGCTGTTGTTACTTATGTAGATGGATATGATGAGCTCGCAAATGATTTCTTAATTGGCCGCGCATTCGATAACCGTGTTGGTGGATTTATGATTGCAGAAGTTGCTCGACTATTAAAAGAAAATTCTAAGAAATTACCATTCGGATTATACATCGTAAATGCGGTTCAGGAAGAAATAGGTTTACGCGGTGCTGAAATGATTGCACGCAGAATTAAACCCGATATCGCCATCATCACCGATGTTACACATGATACCAGCACCCCAATGATCAACAAAGCCATTGAAGGTGATATTCAATGCGGCAAAGGTCCGTCACTAGCTTATGCCCCTGCTATTCATAACAAATTATTGCAATTGGTGCAAGATGTTGCTGAGAAAAAAGATATTCCAGTTCAGCTCCGTGCTTTGAGCCGTAGTACTGGTACAGACACAGATAGCTTTGCTTATGCGAACGATGGCTGTCCGTCTGTATTAATCTCAATACCACTGCGGTATATGCATACCACCGTTGAAATGATTCATAAAAAGGATATTGAAGATACTATTAAACTAATGTACGAGACCCTACTCACAATTAGTCCGAAAACAAATTTGAGTTATCTATAAATATAATTTCAACGAGGAACTGATAATAAAATGATCAAAATAGCTGTATTGGATTTATATGAAGGATTTCCGAATCAGGGCATGCGCTGTATTCAGGAAATTGTGGAGCGATGGGCCGAAACTAATAATATTTCATTCACATACCAGGTTTATAATGTTCGTCAGGATTTAGTTGTTCCTGACACATCTTATGATCTCTATATTTCAAGTGGAGGTCCGGGTTCACCATTAGAAACCGAAGGCGAACCTTGGGATAATTTATACATGAATTGGTTGAAGAGCATCGAAGCATGGAATAATGAGCTTACTCATTCTGTAAAGAAACACGTATTCTTTATTTGCCATAGTTTTCAATTGGCTTGTAGGTATTTTGATATTGGGGAAGTTTGTAAAAGAAATTCAACTTCTTTTGGTGTATTTCCTATTCACAGATTGCATGGGGGCGAAAACGAAGCCGTATTTCAAGGTATGCGCGATCCTTTCTATGCAGTTGATAGCCGCGACTATCAAGTGATCTCTCCTAAACATCAAAAGCTTCGACAAATGGGTGCACAAATTTTGGCGATCGAAAAACATCGGCCCCATGTGCCCTATGAAAGAGCTATCATGAGTATTCGATTCAATGATTATTTTATTGGTACACAGTTTCATCCTGAAGCGGATCCTATTGGTATGAGTATGTATTTACAAAGAGAGGATAAGAAAGCAGGTGTCATTGAAAATCACGGTGAAGCTAAATGGAAAAGCATGGTGGAACAATTACAGGACCCCGAAAAAATTAGGTGGACCAACCAACATATCCTTCCCAATTTTTTAAATCTTGCGATCGGCGAATTAGTGGGAGTTTAAATCTTAACTTAGATAGTATTAAATAACTGATCATGGTTTCTTTATTACGCAAAGCTTTTAATGAACAATTCACTGAGGAAGCTTACCAGGCTTATTTAAGAGAGTTAAACAGTAAACATCCTGGCGCACTAGAGTTCAGGGTTGCTGAAACACCTGTATTTATCGACAAGGCATTTAAACATAAAGTATTAGATGCTTGTGAAAGCATTGTAGATACCATTACCGGTTTTAATTTTAAAACACTCAGTAATCAGGCCATCCCAGAAAACGTAAAAGTTCCAAATGAAAATGATCATTCACATTTTATAGCTTTTGATTTCGGGATCTGTGAAAATGCAAATGGAGAATTAGAGCCACAGCTAATTGAGATGCAGGGTTTCCCTACCCTATTTGCTTATCAAATATTTCAAGATCAGGTAACGCGTCATCACTTTAAGATCCCTGAAAATTATTCCACTTATTTAAATGGATATGATGCGGATTCTTATACCAAATTATTGAAAGAAATTATTTTGGGTGACCATGCTGCAGAAAATGTGATTCTTTTAGAGATCCTTCCGCATCAACAAAAAACTAAGATCGATTTTTATTGCACAAGCGATTATGTGGGCATTCCAATTGTTTGTCTAACTGATTTAATTCAAAGAGGTCGTGAACTTTTTTATTTGAAAGATGGAAAAGAAACTGCCATCAAACGCATT
>SESF01007596.1_pt1 | contig 12058 bp, 8 predicted proteins | sample 3171521 | NCBI WGS metagenome assembly SESF01 (sample SAMN10866945, study PRJNA518727) | freshwater metagenome | biome: subpolar coniferous forest; feature: holomictic lake; material: water; isolation source: holomictic Lake 227, 6 m and 8 m depth | place: Canada: near Kenora, Ontario | collected...
AAAGTATGCCCACCCCGGCTACGGGCTAAAGCTGGGGAGTCTCCTGGGCCGGGCGGCGGCCTCCAGCATCATTGTGGGGCGAGCGCTCGACGCCGGCACCCATCCGGCTTTCGATGATGGCGACGAAGTTGTGCGCGACGGCGAGGATGGGCTCCCGGAGGAAACCCTGGTGGTGGACCACAGCGGGGCCTTTGGCGACTACAAGCTGCCCCTGGAAACGTTCGCGGCCCCTTATGCGCGACCGGTCAATACCCGCGACAAAGTCATGCCGAATCCGAAAGAATTCGCCGCCGCCTACCTCGCCGCTTTCCGCGAGCAGTTCTTTCACATCCAGGGCGATTACCGCAAGCGCCGCCGCGCGTTCGACACCCTGTTCAAGCATTGCCCGTACGATCCCGCTGGCAGCTTTGCCTACCGCTGGGAATGCGTCCTGCGCCGCCTGGACCAGACCGATCCCGACGCGCTGGTAGAAGCGATTCGCCGGCAAGTCTGGGTGCTGAACCGCGAGCCCGCGAAGCCTGACGCAGGTGGATGACTCGATTCCTGCCTGCACGCCGGCCGCTCCCTCACCGCAGGCAGGTCCAGTTTCCCTTGCGGTAGAAGCTGAATACCGGCCAGGATTTCACAGCCCCTGGATTCCTGAATCTTCACCGCTGGATTCTCTTTGTTGCTTCGGATGGTGCAATTATTGTGGAATTGTTATTGATGTTGGCCGCTCAAACCGTTATGGTTCCCGTGTAACCGGACCGGCTTGTCGCGTATGAGCCAGTAACTCACTCACAAGCAATTGCCGACTTAAGTTCAAAACGAATGAAAACCATTTTTGGGGTGCTTGCCGGGCTGATTCTCCTCACACACCCCGCCGCCGCGTGGCTCACGGAGATCCCCCCCCTAACCAATATTTGGGAACTGGCTCATCTTCGCATCGTGGATAAGGATACTAACGGCGCTATCGCCAATGCGAACGACCTCTACCGGCAATCCCTGCAGACGGACTTTCCCGAAATCACGAGCCTGAGCAATCTGGTAGGCAAGACCGACTATTATTTCTATCCCACTAACCAGGCCGAAAAGTTTCGCGCGGACGATGCCCGGGTGCTGGCTACGGGTCTTCCCTTTGAGACCATCGAGGAGAACCAACCGATCGGCGGCCAACTCAACTATGTCTATGTGAGCAAGACCCCCTTGCGGGATGCTCAGAATCAGCTCTACGCGCTGCGCATCCAGTTCTACTTCATCCCCCCTCCCAACCAAACCTATATCCGGCCAGCCACCAATGACTGGGAGCGCACCCAGTTGTTCATCATGGACAAGGATACCAACAGCGTCTTTCTCAATGGCAACCGCAATTACATCGCCTCGCTGCAGGCCAGTTTCCCCCAGATTCAGTCGGTGACTAATCTGATCGGGCGGGACGATTTCTATTTCTATGAGCCCAACGAGGCGATGAAGTATCGGGCCGATGATCAGCAAGTCATGACCACCGGGATCGGTTATCAATCCGTAGAGGTCAACCAGCAACTAGGCGGGCCGGTGCGATACGTCTATGTCTCCAAGACCCCGCTGCGGGACGGAGCCGGAACTGTATTTGGCGTGCATGTGGAGTTTTTCGACCTGCCTCAGTTGAGCATCGCTCCGGCGGTGGGCGGGTTGGAGATTTCCTGGCCGAGCGCGCACAGCGTGTATCATTTGCAGCAGGCCGCGGCGGCGCTTGGGCCCTGGTCGCCCCTGGACGACTTGCCGACGATCTCGGGAGGCATGTTCCGCGTGGTGGTGCCGTCCGCCAACCGCATGTTCTATCGCTTGATCAAGGATTAGGGGTTTCGCTCCAGGAAAAGGGTAGCGCGCACGTCTTAGCCTTGCTCCAGGATCAACTGCGCCGCCGCAGGCAGGTCGTCCACCACGGCGGCAGCGCCCAGCTTGTCCGCCGACGTGCGCTCGCATTCCGCCCCGTAGCCGGTGCGCACGAGCAAACTCCTCTTAACGCCGGCGTTCCAGCCGCATTCTACATCCACCAGCTTGTCGCCAACCATATAGCTTTGCGCCAGGTCCACTCCGAACTCATCGCCTGCATCCAGGAGGAACCGGGGGGACGGCTTGCGGCCGCGGCTGGGCCTATCGGGCGCCTCGGGGGCGATGTAAACCTTCTCAAAGCGCACCCCTTCGCGACCGAGTTCCCGCAGGAGATGCCGGTTTACTTGGTCAACATCCGCCAAGGTAAAATAGCCTCGGCCCACACCCGACTGGTTCGACACGATGAAAAGCTTAAAGCCGGCCTGCTGCAATCGCTCCAGCGCGGCAGCCGCCCCCGGAAATATCACTACGTCCTCCACCCGGCAAAGGTAGTGCTTCTCCTCAATAATTGTCCCGTCCCGGTCCAGAAAAACGGCGCGCTTTATCTTCAAGTTAGCCGGAATTGTTAACGCAACGCCGGGGCAATGGAAATGAGAAAATATGTCCTACTCCGCGAGTCGGAGCGCCGGCTTTCAGCCGGCTTAGCGCTGCCTGTCAGCGAGCACGGGGTGGCCGATTCGCTTCCGTCGTGTGTCACGGTACTAGCGGCATGGGACCAGAATGTCCGCGCTCCGAAAACTCTAAGCTGCGCCCGGAGGCCGGTCCCCGGCTGCGGCTTTCGGCTTCCGGCCGGGGAGGGTCGTTACCTGGACGCTGCTCTCGATGATGCCCTGGGCAATGGCGTAACGGGTCAGGCCCGCCGTGTGGTGCAGGTGCAGCTTCACCATCAGGCCGTGCCGGTGTTTCTCAACCGTCTTGATGCTGATGCCCAGCGCCGCCGCGACTTCTTTGTTGGTGGCGCCTTCGGCAACCAGTTGCAGGACTTCCAGTTCGCGCGGACTTAGGTGGGCGAGTTCGTTCCGGGGGGTTGCCCCTCGTTCCGGCGGTTTCTGGCGCCGGGTGTTGAGCCGCTTGGAAATCGAGGGGCTGAAGAATACCCTCCCCGCCTGAACCTCGCGGATGGCGTGAGCCAAATCGGCCAGTGAGCTTTGCTTAAGCAGGTATCCTGCCGCGCCAGCCGCAATCACCTGGTCCACGTAGGCGTCATCGCCGTAGGCGGACAGGATCAGCACCCTGGTGGCGGGGAGCACTTTGAGAATCTGCCGCGTAGCCTGAACCCCGTTAAGGACCGGCAGAGCGACATCCATAATCACGACCGCGGGACGGAGCTTCCGGGTCATTTTAACCGCCTCACGGCCCGTCTCCGCTTCGGCGACGATCCTGAAGTCGCTCTCGGCCGACAATAAAGCCCGGAGACCCTGGCGAACGACGATGTGATCCTCAGCCAGCAGGATGGTAATCGGTTTCATAGCGGCTCGTGGCAGGGCGTTGGCAAGTCTCTCACCCGCGGCCCGCCTCATCGCCCTTGTCGAGCGGAATTTCCACCTGGATGGTCGTGCCTTGGCCGGGTGCGGATTCGAGGTTGAAGGTGCCGCCGACCATCTCCGCGCGCTCTTTCATACCCAGCAGACCCAGGTGCTGATGCCGCTTGGAAGCCGGCTCTCCTGCCACCTGAAAGCCCTGGCCGTTGTCCGCGATCTCCAGGCGGACGCACCCGGGGCCTTTTTGAATTCTCACTTTCGCCCGGCTGGCGTTCGCGTGCCGGGCGACATTGGTGAGCGCGGCCTGCGTGACGCGATAGAGCACCATGCGCTTGGCACTGTTCAAACCTTTAATCCGGCCCAGCGTAAAGGCGGCCAGGTAAGTGCGGACACCCGTTTGCCGCGTGAAATCCTTCATATAGCTATGCAGGGCGGGAATCAAACCGAGATCGTCCAGCACGGTCGGACGCAATTCCCGGGCAAACTGATGCAGGACGTTTACGGCGTTCTCCACCAGGCGCTGGGTCCGCGCGATCCGCCGCCTGAGGGCTCCGGGTTCCGGCGCCGGCACCCGAGCCAGAGCCATCAGATCAAAGTTGAGGCAAATCAAGGTTTGGGCGATTTGGTCATGCAGCTCGCGGCTGATGCGCTTACGTTCCTCCTCCTGGGCTCGCAGCACCAGATGGGACAGGTGCCGCAACTGTTCCTGCATGTGTCGCGACTCCTGCAGCAAAGCGGAAATCTCCGCCGTGCGCGCGGCCACCCGCGCCTCCAGCTCCGCGTTGAGCGTGCTGATTTCCTCCTCCACTCGCTTGCGCTCAGTCAGGTCCACCACCACCGCCCGGCACTGGCTCTCCGTGGCCGGGTTGAGGCCTCGGCACCCATCGATTTGGACCGGCAAGCAAGCCTTGCCAGTCTTCAGGAGTGTAACCTCACAGGTCTGCCGGGTGCCGCTCCCGAATGTCCGTTGCAAGAACTCATTGAAGCCTTTCAGGCACTCCGGCGCCACCCAAAGCTGGAAGCGCCGGTGGAGCAATCGCTGCCGCTCCACCCCGAGCAGGGCTGCGCCCGTCAGGTTCACTCCCAGGATATCGCCCTGCGGCGCGAAAGTGAAGTAGCCCACCGGCGCGAAGTCATACAGGTCGAAGAACTTCTCCGCATTCGCTTCGGCTTCCGCACGCGCCCGGCTCAGCTCCGCATTCTGCACCTCCAGTTCCACCTGGTGGATCTGTAGCTCGTGAACCAGGCATTTCGTGGCGGCGTTGGTTTGCGGCCCCGCCGCAGGCGCGCGCACCATTTTCAGCCTGACCTCGGCGTGGCGGCGCAATTCGGCGGCCGCAGCGGAGGCATCCGGCTTTCGCTTCATGGCGGCGCGGCGGCGTGGTTAGTTTCCCCCGACCCGGGCCAGGACCTCCTGGAGTTGTCCGAGGTCGAAAGGTTTCACCAGGGCGCCTTTGAACCCGTGGCGTTCGTGGTCCAGAATCACTGGATCGTTGGCGTATCCGCTCGTGACGATGGCCTTGACTGCGGGATCGATCCGGCGCAGCGCCAGAATCGTCTCCTGGCCTCCCATCCCCCCACGGATCGTCAAGTCCAGGATGACGACATCAAACGTACCGCCCAGACCCTTCTCCCGATAGTAAGCCTCGACGGCCCGCTGCCCATCCTCGACCAACTCCGCCTCGTAGCCCAGCCGCCGGAGCGTCGCCCCGAGAATGGTTCTTAAGCTCTCCTCATCCTGCATTACCAGGAGCCTGATGCGCTTGGGCAGGATCTTCGACGGCGGCGCTTGGACCTCCGGGCCGCGCTTCCGGAGCGCCGGCAGGCAGAAGCGGACGGTAGTCCCTGCCCCCACTTTTGATTCCACGGCGATCGCTCCCCCGTGTTTTTGAATGATCGAATGGCAGACCGTCAACCCGAGCCCCATCCCTTTCTGCTCCCCCCGCTGCTTGGTTGAAAAATAGGGATCAAATATCTTCGGCAGCACCTCCGCCGGAATGCCGCCGCCCCGATCGGTGATGCTAATCCGAACGTAATCCCCCGGCCGCAACGCCGGTTCTTCGTGGGAGTTCAGAACCAGGTTCTCGGCGTGGACGGATACCACCCCTCCCGCGGGCATCGCCTCCCGCGCATTCTGGACCACATTCCGCATAACCTGCCCAATCTGCCCTTCGTCCACCTCGGCGAGCCAGAGATCGTCCGCCAGGGACACTTCCCCCCGCACGGAGGCACCGCTCAAGGCCAGCCGCACGGATTCCTGGATGGCTCCGAACAGCGGGACCAGTTTCCGAACCGGCGTCCCTCCTTTGGCAAAGGTGATAAGCTGCCGAGTCAGACCGCTGGCCAGAAAAGCGCCCCGCTCCGCCTCCTTCAGGCAAGCCGCCACCTCCCCGCCGGCCGGGCTGAGCGACTGGGCCAGGCCCAGATTCATGGTGATGACCGTGAGCAGATTGTTGAAATCATGGGCGAGACCCGCCGCCAGAATCCCCGTGGATTCCAGTTTGCTCAATATCAGCCGATCCACCTCGGCCCGCTTGCGCTCGGTGATGTCCGACACTGTCGCGCGCAACTCCTGCCCCGACGCGGCGACCACCGCCTCGATCCGCACCTCGACCGGGGACTTTCCTTCCTTGAGGAGTGACACCTCGCAGGCTTCCCTGGCCTTGGTGGCGAAGACCTTCTTGAGGAAGGCCTGGAACGTGGACCGGTCGGCCTCGGAAACAAACTGGCCGAAGCGCCGCTGGACCAGCCGGCTTCGTTCTATCCCCAGCAGGCTGGCACAGGTCAGGTTCACCTCGCAAATGGTGCCCTCGCGATCCAGGCTCAGATAGCCCACCGGGGCAAAGTCGTAGAGGTCGGTGTATTTCGCCAGCAGCACTTGCTCTTTGTCCCAAGCTGATTGGAGCTCCTCATTCTGCAGCTCCAGTTCGAGCTGGTGGACCTGCAGCTCATGCAGCAGCCGTTTGGTATCGGGGTCGATTCGGTGCCGGGCCGCATCGGATTCCCCTGGCTCTACGCGGGCTGGCTGGCGCTTCAGTTGAGCTTCGGCGCGGCGGCGCCATTCGGCGGCATCGGCGGAAGGATTCGGATTTGTTGGCATGGGGTGGGTTTGGCTGGATCGTTCCCGACTATCAGTAATCTGTGGTCAGTGGTCCGTAATCCGTCTGCCGCTCTTAGCGGCTGGTTCCTCGGCTCGGGATTCCAGGGCGGCTTGCGCGCTCTGGAGCTCCGCTTCCAGCTTCTTGGCTGCGGTAATGTCCGTGAAGGTGATGACCACGCCATCAATCCGGTTGTCCAGTGTGCGATAGGGCATGATCCGCGCGGCAAACCACCGGCCGTCGTGGGCGGCAACCGGCTTTTCCACGAAGACCAGCGTCCGCAGAACCTCCTGCGCGTCCTGCGCCAGCTCCGGGTAGCGCAGGTCGTTCGCCAGGTCGGTAATCGGCCGGCCCACGTCGCCCGGAATGAGCTTGATGATTTGGGTGGCCTGGGTCGTGAACCGGCGCACGTGCAAGTCGTTATCCAGGAAGACCGTGGCGATGTCCGTGCTGTTCAGCAGGTTCTTCATGTCGCTGTTGGACAGCGAGAGTTCGTCCACCCGGAACTGCAGTTCGGTGTTGACCGTCTGCAGCTCCTCGTTGAGCGATTGCATCTCCTCCTTGGAGGTGCTCAACTCTTCGTTGGTGGATTGGAGCTCTTCGTTGGCCGACTGCAATTCTTCGTTGGTGGATTTAAGCTCCTCCTGGGAGGTCTGCATCTCTTCGCGGACAGTCTGGAGTTCCTCGCGGACATGCTGGAATTCCCGCTCCAGTTCGCGCAGCCGCAGGCTGCGCGTGGAAGTTTGCCGAAACCGGCCCGGGGCTTTGGTTTCCAACGGCGCGGCCACCGCGGCGAAAACGACCAGCACCAGGCCGCGCAGCGGCTCGGGTTCGACGAGGCTCTGAACCGTGAGGTCCACGAACTGCTTGCCGTCATTAGTCCCAACTTCCAGTCCCCGGAACGTTACGGGGGTCGCCTGGCGAAGCGCTTTCTGGAAAGCGCTGGCGAGTTCGTAGCGCAGTCCCTCGCGCGCCATGGCAAAGATGTTCCAGTTGGCCTTGCCGGCGGCCGGCTCGAGGTACTTGCCGGCCCTGCCGCTGAGGTAGAGGATGTCGCCCCGGTCATTGACGAGGACGGTTGGCGAGGCATAATGCTGGAGCACCAATTGATCCGCCAACGATGGGAGACTCGCCGGCGGTTTCGGGACCAGGGGCGCTTCCGGCCGGGCCGGCGGGGCCGCCACAAAGGCCGGAGGAAACTCGACCAGCTCGCGGCCCAAGGCCGTCTCGCTTCGGCGGAAGATCCTGGACCGGGCGCAAAGCGGGGCAAAGAGGTTGCCGAAACTGCCGACCGTTTCCGCGCTTCCGAGAAACAGGATGCCGCCGGGCTTAAGGCTGTAGTGGAAGAGCGGCATGAGCTTTTTCTGGGCTTCCGGCGCCAGGTAAATCAGCAGGTTGCGACAGCACAGAATGTCCAGCTTGGTGAACGGCGGGTCCATGACGAGGTTCTGCGGGGCGAAAGTCACCATCTCCCGGATCTCTTTGCGCACACGGTAGCCATGATCTTCTTTGCTAAAGAACCGGCTCAGTTGCTCCGGCGTCACCGCGGCCGCAACATTGTCCGGGAAGCAGCCCTGCCGGGCTTTGTTGATGGCGTCCCGATCGAGGTCGGTGGCAAAGATCTGCAGCGTGCAATTTCCCCTGGGCTTGACCTGCTCCAGCGCTTCCTTGAACGCGATGGCCAGGGAATAGGCTTCCTCACCGCTGGAGCAACCCGGCACCCAGGCCCGCAGCGCCTGGCCCGCGGACCGGCCGACGAGGAGCGAGGAAATCGCTTGCTCGCGCAGTTGTTCCCAGGCTGCGGGGTCGCGAAAGAAGCTCGTCACGCCGATCAGCAGCTCCTTGAAAAGCAAGTCCAGCTCCGGCGAGTTTTCCTGTAGGTAGCGAACATAAGCGCCGATCTTGTCGATCTGATGGATGCCCATGCGGCGCTCAATCCGCCGGTAGAGGGTGGTGCGCTTGTAGAGGGAAAAGTCATTGCCGGTGTGGGCGCGCAGCAGGATGATCGCCTTTTCCATGGCGCTCTGCGTCTTGGCTTCCAGCGCCAGTTCGGACCGCTCGAGGAGCGGAACACGCTTCAGAAAGTCCATGAGCTTCTGGGGCAACTCGTCCACCGGGGCCACAATATCCGCCAACCCGGCGTCAATCGCGCTGCGCGGCATGCCGTCGAACTTGGCCGTCGCGGGCTCTTGCACCAGCACCAGGCCCGCCTTCTCCTTGATCGCCCGCAGGCCCAAGGTGCCGTCGGAGCCCATGCCGGAGAGGATAACGCCGATGCTCCGCTCTCGCTGGTCCTGCGCCAGAGACCGAAGGAAGAAGTCAATCGGCAGGCGCAATCCACGCGGGGCCGCTGGTGCGAGCAGGTGCAGCACCCCGTGGAGGACGGACATGTCCTTGTTCGGCGGGATCACATACACGCAGTCAGGCTGCACCCGGGTGCGGTCCTTGACCTGCATCACCCGCATCCCGGTGGCACGCTGGAGCAGTTCGGCCATGATCCCCTGGTGCGTCGGATCGAGGTGCTGGACAATGACAAACGCCATGCCGCTGCCCGCCGGGACGCGCCCGAGGAAATGCTCCAGCGCCTCGAGCCCACCGGCCGAGGCGCCGATGCCCACGATCGGGAAGGCGCCGCTCGCCCGCAGGGAAGGTGCGGCTCGGCGAATACCGCTGCCGGTCTTTTTCTGCCTGCGTTCCGTTTTGGATTTCCTTTTCATGATCCGGTTAACCGTGACGCCATGACTCGTTTCAAGCCACTGGGAACATTCGTCCGCCGTCCGGCTTGAGGTTCCCCTAAGAAACTGGACTTATCTCAAACCCATCCTAGTGCCTCGCCGACCGACAGCCAACAAGAAAACCCCAACCAATCCTGTGCGGCAGAGGAGCGCAGCCTTCAGGCTGCAGCAGTGCGCCAGATGAGGCGGGCGCTGGGATTGTGCCGGTGCTGCAGTTCAAAGATGAGGCGGGCGTTGGGAGCGGCCGGGGCGGCCGTCCCATTCCGTGTTGCTGCCGCCTAAAGGCTGCGCTCCTGCGCGAGTGAGCTCACGGTTCGAGGGTAGGGTTTCTCCCCATAGCCGGATTGCCGCGCGTGTCGTAGTATCCGCCGTTATGGATGATTCAAGGCCCGTTAGAATTCCCGTCGTGGAACTCGGATACACGGGAACCCCAAGCCCAGTAAGAATTGGACCACCGAAGCGGGAACTGTGTTCCGCCGACTGGGAACTGGCATACCCGCAAGCGGTGGCAGTGCCCGCGGTTTCCGGATTGGCTGCGCGTCATCTAAATTCCTCTTCGGCGAGGGCCCCGTTCCCGGGAGGAGATGAGTTTGCGGACGGCCGAGCGGGTAAGCATGACGAACAATGACTCGCAGCAATCATTCACGTTTGGTGAATTCGTCGCGGCGGTATTTTCCCGCCTGGAGGCAGCGTCGGGGGCAGGAATCGTGCGGCTCGCGGCCAATGCGCGCCTGATCGAGTTTCTGGGACGGGAGCGCTTCGTGATTTCAGCGGAGTAGCACAGCCCGGCAGTGGCCGCCTTCGTTTTGGATCCGTAAACCAAGGTAATTCTCGCTGCCAGCGGGGTCCTCCTCCGATCTATCGCGCTGGAACGTTGAGAGCAACGACCTCCTCTCCCTGGCCCTCTCCGCCAAAGGAGGAGAGGGAATATGGACCAAACTGAACCGGGGCAAGGCGCAGCGGCGCTGGAGACGCGCGAGATCACCATTGCGGGAATGGGGTGCGACCATTGTGTGCGCAAGCTCGAAAAGGCGCTCCGTGCCCAGACGGGCGTCAAAGAGGTGCGCGTGGAGGGCATCGCGGGGCGGGCGACGGTGCCGTTCGACCCAACCCAGACCAGCATCCCCGAACTGCACGAGGTGGTCGTGAAAAGCGGCTACCGCGCCGGCGCGGTGGAAGGGGTTGCCAAATAAGGGTCGGCGGCCCCGGGGAGCTTTCTGAAAACAGCAGTTGGAACCACGGATTTCACGGATAACACGGATAAAGAAGGGATTGCGGTGTCAGGGGTATGCACTCGGCGGGTGGAGACATTGAAACCGTTTCCACGGTTTGAATCCGCTTGCCAACGGCCCGTTCCGGCCACGCAGCCCGGGGGAGCCGGAAATCCGAAATCCGAAGGTCGAAGGCCGAAACAAATCCAAATTGCTGGGAATGGGGCAATGGGCAAACGGGAAGCCGCGACGTTTCTTCGCCAGCGGAAAGGAATCCTGGCGCCACCCCGAAGGACAGAATCATGGCGAGACAGAATCATAAATGGAAGATTCATACGGCGACGCCTATGGTGGACCGCCAGCCCTGATTCGGTTTTGGTTCCCCATGATTCTGGCGGTCTTCCATTTGGTTGCGGCTCCGGCGCGCCAGGCTCATCGCGGCTCGGCGGTTAAATGAGCCGCGCGAAAGGAATCACCGCTCGCGAAAGAACTTCGCTCCCGACCTTCGGATTTCGGACTTCTTTCGGCCTTCGGCCTTCGACCTTCGGATTTCGGATTCCGGCCTCCCGTTCTCTGCGCTTTAAATCGGTGGCTCGGCGGACGTCTCCGCCGGTTGCCAGGGAAGGTAGAGCGAGAAGGTGGAGCCCTGGCCGAGCTGGCTTTGGAGTTTCACCCGCCCGCCATGCAAGTCGGCGCATTTCTTCACGATGTACAGGCCCACCCCGGTGCCTTTGATGGTTCCCACATTGCCGCCGCGCCGGAAGGCGGAAAAGAGGGCGGTTTGGTCGGCGGCGGGAATGCCGATGCCCTGGTCCCGCACCTGAAACTCCAGTTCCTGCCCGAGACGCCGGACGGTGAATTGAACGGGCTTCAGGTTGGGAGAATACTTGAGCGCGTTGGTCAGCAGGTTGCTGAGCACATGCTCCAGCAAACTCACATCGGCGAGGGTCCGCAAAACGGGGGCATCGGCCTCAAACAAGACCGTCGGATGTTTGGGGAAGGCGCCTTGCACGCGCGCCACCACCTCGCGGCACAGCGCGACCAATTCGACCAACCGGGGCTTGAACAGGACGCGGCCGCTGTCCAATTGCCCTTGCAGCAACACCCCATGGAACATGCCCGCCAGGCGCTCGGTTTCCTTCCGGATGAGTTGGAAATAGCTCGCCCGTTTCTCCGGAGCCAGGCGGTCGTGGTAATCCTCCAGCAGTTCCGTCGCGCCCAGGATGGCCCCCAGCGGCGTGCGGAATTCATGGGATACCATGCTGACGAAGTTGGTCTTGAGCGCGTTCAGTTCGCGCTCCGTCGCCAGCGTGCGCAGCAGCTCCGCCTCTGCCCGCTTACGTTCGGTAATATCGATCATCACCGTAAGAAAAAACTGCTGTCCCTGGCTGCTGATCACTTCGCCCGAGAACAGCCCGTCAACGATGGCGCCGTCCTTGCGTCGGACCTGTAATTCGCAGTCGCCAATGCGGCCTTCCGCCTGCAATCGGTCGGCCACCAGGGCGTGTTGCTCCGGATCCGGGAACAGCCCCAGTTCGGCGGCCGTGTGGCCCAGCACTTCGGCTCGGGAATAGCCGAGCGCCAGCAGGAAGGCGTCGTTCACGTCGAAGAACCGTCGATCCGGCAAAGTGGAGAGGGCCAGCAGGGCTGGATTGTTGCGGAACAGACGCTCGAAACGC
>SESF01015806.1_pt1 | contig 12057 bp, 10 predicted proteins | sample 3171521 | NCBI WGS metagenome assembly SESF01 (sample SAMN10866945, study PRJNA518727) | freshwater metagenome | biome: subpolar coniferous forest; feature: holomictic lake; material: water; isolation source: holomictic Lake 227, 6 m and 8 m depth | place: Canada: near Kenora, Ontario | collected...
CAACTCGGAACTGCGCCCGGTAAATGATCATCCTTGACTTTATTGAATCAAATCCTATAATAATAACAATTTCTTTATAGGTTATGATTTTATGAAGAGGCCTCTCACGATTAATGACATTCTTGAAAAACACAGCATGGCTCGTTCGCGCGACTTTGTGCAAGCTGGCATCGGACGATCCCTTATTCGCCGCGCTGTGATCGATGGCACACTCCAACGCCTTTCGCGCGGTGTCTACACGCGTGCAGACCAGTCGCCCGGGGATCACTGGAGTCTTCGCGAGGTCTCTGTACGGGTGCCGAAGGGTGTTGTCTGCGTGCTGTCTGCACTTGCTTTCCACGGAATTACGACACAGCATCCTCACGAAATCTGGATCGCACTCGAAGGAACCGCTTGGGCTCCACGCATTGACAGCATGCGTCTCCATGTCGTTCGCTTTTCGGAAAAGACATTTCATTTTGCAATCGAAACCCACACGGTTGAGGGTATCCCCATTCGCGTCTACAGTCTAGCCCGTACTGTAGCGGACTGCTTCAGGATGCGTAACAAAATCGGACTTGATGTGGCCATGGAGGCCCTGCGCGAAGCGCTCCGTAGCCGAAAGGTCACACGTGACCAGATTCTGCAGATGGCACGACACCTTCGCGTGGAACGTGTCATCCTGCCATATATGGAGATGGAGGCTGGATCATGAAAGATAGAAATATGCCTCATTCGGTTGCTACTCGACTACTGAATCTTGCTCGCAAAGGTGGAGAAAACTACGAATATATTTTGCTTCGTTACGGTGCCGAGCGGCTCCTCTACCGACTCAGTCGCTCTGATGCCGCGGACCGCTTTCTTCTTAAGGGTGCTAGCCTCTTTCTAATCTGGAACGGATGTCATTACCGTCCTACACGGGACATTGATCTGCTAGGCTATGGCAGTCCCGATCCTGCACGCCTGATCGAGTTCTTTTGTGCCCTCTGCAAAGAGGATCGCTCGCACGAGGACGGATTGGTTTTCTTGCCAGAGTCGGTCCTTTCTGAACGAATTAAAGAGGGACAGGAATATGAAGGTGTGCGTATCTGCCTGAGAGCTTTATTACAGAACGCACGGATAGACTTGCAGATCGACATTGGTTTTGGCGATCTTGTTGTGCCAGCACCAACAATGGCCGATTTCCCTGTCCTGCTCGACGCACCCGTTCCGAGAATTCGTATCTATCCTAAGGAGACTGCATTTGCGGAGAAGCTGCAGACCCTTGTTGCGCGAGGTCTTGCTAACAGTCGCCTTAAGGACTACTTAGACCTATGGGTTTTGTCTATGTCGGATATTGATAAGACATCTCTTAAACAGGCAATCCGCTCAACTTTTAGTCACAGGGGTACAGATATTCCACGAGAATTGCCGCCTGGCTTGAGCTTGACATTCGCCCAAAATCCTGCCCGCGTCAAACAATGGAGTGCTTTACTCCAACGGGTTAATAAGGAAAACCACGACGCTTCTCTTGAGAGAGTAATTTCTGATTTGGTGCACTACGTGTCTCCTCTCTTTGCCAGCATTCTAAACAATCATTGAATCAACAGCTTAACCTGTTTGAGATAACGGTCTCTATCTGCAGCAACGTGAACAGAAATTTTTCATTTGAAACCGATGCTGCCCTGTGGCAAGCCTTGGCGTTTGGCGAGGCTTTCGCGCTCTAGGCCTTCAAGGATTTGGGCGATAGTGACGGCGGAGGCGAGATAGTAGAGGCTTTGGCGCACGGTGCGGAAGTCGCCGGGGGTGAGGGAGGCGATCCGATGGAGGCGCTGGGTCTCTGCTGCGGAGAGTTCGCATATCTTCATCTGTGAGAAGAACTGCTTGAAGAAGATCTCCTTGCCAGCGTTCTCAAGGCAGTCAAACTCAAGCTTAAAGGTGAAACGGCGCAGGGTGGCGGGATCGAGGTTGGTTACAAAGTTGGTCGCGCCAATCATAATGCCGTCGAAGTTCTCCATCTGATGAAGCAGTTCGTTGACCTGAGTCACCTCCCAGGAGCGTTGGGCGCGTTCACGGGATTGTATCATCCCGTCAATCTCATCCAGAAACAGGATGGCCTTCTCGCGGCTTGCCTCTTCAAAGGACTGCTTGATGTTCTGCTCTGTCCCTCCCACGTATTTGTCCAAGAGGTCGCTGCCCATACGCGTGACCACTCGTGTGCCCAGCGTTGTGCCCAGATATTTGACAAACTCGGTCTTGCCTGTGCCGGGGGGACCCGACAACAGCAGGTTCATGCGCGGACGGTCAATCCCTTTTGACTGTTCGTCTCTTTGTTCATCCTGAAAACGACGGACAGCGGTAACAATCTGCTCCAGCTTCATGCTTCCCTTGATATTGAGTCCTTCCAACGAATAGTCCTGCGCGACCCGCATGCGTGATGCTGAATCATCTTTGATGTTCAGAAGTTTACAGTGTGGCTCCAGTATCTGTTTCAGAATTGCTTCCGTGTCGGATGCGGCGACCTCCCCGCTTTTCAACATGTCGCCGAAATTCATGACAGCCAAACTGATGCCACCGGCATTGACTTCATACGTGGCGGACAGTTTTTCAATCAGGGCGTCATCAACACACGTTTCTATTTGGTGCTTCGCCACGACATTACGCCAGATCATCTTACGCTGCTCGTGCGTCAGCTTGTCAAATTGGATGGAATAGTCGAAGCGGCGCCTGTTGGAGGCATCAAGCTGGCTCGACCTAGAATTGGTAATCCAAATACAGGGCGTCTTCAGTGTGTCCAAGATGTCGTTAATCTCGCCTTTGTCACCCGATCCCGAGGAGCCGCCAAACAGCAACCCCATGAAACCGCCACCACCAGTCCCTTCTAACATCTTGTCCGCTTCGTCCACAATCATAATGCTTTTCTTCTGATCCACCCGGCTGTCGCACACTTGGACAGCGGCAAAACGGAAGGTTTTGCTCAGTTTCTCTTTCTCTTGGTCGTCAGTCTGGGCAATCATGTACGCCGTATATCCAAGTTCTTTCGACAATGCCTGTGCAAAGCTGGTCTTCCCCGTGCCGGGTTCACCATACAGCAAAATATTGATTCCCCTGTTCTGCGAGCGACCTGCGATCATCTGCTTGATAAGTGCCCCGTGCTTCTCTCCGAGCGACCCGAAGAAAGCCCAGGGCAGAGCATCCTCCTCGTTCTTCTTGAAATAACGGTTAACGAGCGGCACATCGTTCAAGCCATTGATGAACGGCAAGATAGCCGTATTCAAATCGATGTCATCGTCGATGCACCCCAGTCGGCGCAGTTTTGATTGCCGCTTGGTGATTTTCAGATATTCAGACTCGGTCACGCCTAGCAGATCGGCCCGTTTAATGACATGGTCACGGGAAATACCGTTGCGCGCTTTAAAGTCCGTACAGTTGAGTATTCCATTATCAAATAGCGTGACGGACAAGAGGACGTCAAACTCCACAACCGATAAATCAAACAGCGTTCGCAACTCCTCAAATTTTACTTTTGCGGGATCTAATTTCAGCTTCTGCCATTCAGCGACACGCTTTTCTGCATACTCCAGCCACTCAACGAGTTTATGGCAGAACGGGGTGTTGCTTTTAGGGTGCTTATGAAGCGCCATCAAAACCTCCTTGGGGTCTTCGGACAGTGGATCTTTAATCTGACCATACTCTCGGCGTTCGAGATCTTTGCGGATAGATTCCGTCGTACTGGAGTAAAAAACAGACATGAGCTTGTCTGTCCCCATGACATCCCCGATACGTTGAAAGATGTCACGGTCGGTCAACGTGCCTTTGTAGATTGAAAAGAAGTATCCGAGAAACCGGAAACACGTCTCGGTATAAAACAGGTTGCCATCATTGCGGAAATCCTTGACCCAGGAATTTTTGCGGACAACACGTGGAAGATTCAGCGGTTCCGTCTTTTCGGCTTTTATGTCCAGATAGCGCTGCATCAGTGTCTTTTTGTTGAACCTCCATAAGTTGAGGCATTCATTATGAGAAAAACACTTGTCGGTCAGCCGGAAGGTCAAGTCACGCAGATTTTCACTGTAAGGGATGCGGCACATCTGTATGTCTGGCTTATCCGGTATGACCCTAATAATGTACTCCCGAACCCCGTCAATCTTTGCGCATGTGCTGTTGTTATCAAAGGTCAGCAGATCGCCGACCTTCAAGCCTAATTTGTCTGTTCTAATCCGTTCTGCTCTCATAATAAACTCCTGCGTGTCGCGTTCCACGGGTTCAATAATAACCGTGCTCACTCTTCTATGCATACGCCATGCCAAACAGGTAATAGAAGACTATTTTCGCGGCTATTGCGGTGAACTTAAAAATAAGATGAACTGGGTCTATTGACATAACATTATACAGGTGATACGATATTGAACATTAATTGCTCAATTATTGAAAGGCAAGAGTGTGAAGACATTGATTTTGACGGGTTGGGGGCATATGGACTATGCGTGCGCCGCAGCACTGGCGTTACGGGTTTACGACTCGAAGGCGGACATCCTCGGCATGAGCATGCGCCGTCTGCCGGAATTCCTGAACACCGAGGCAAGCGGGTATCAGCAGATCGTCATCCTGGGCATCGGCTTGAGCGGTAATCCGGAACTCCTCGTTGCAGCACTTAAAAAGCTTCACACCTCTAAAGTCAAGGTCTCCTGGATCAGCGCGCTTCCGCTTCCAGAATATCTCCAGGAGTCCGACCTGAAGATGGAGATCCATGGCTATGACAACGTGGACTCGCTCACTGCCGCCACGGCGCTCCATTTTAAGATTTCGTGTGATGATCTCAAGCCCATGCTTGAGGAGAGTAAATCCTCACGACTGGCACCGCGTTACCGTCTGTTGCTGGACTCCGCCATGTATTTCTATCGGAACTACCAGGATATGCAGCCTTATGAACTGGTTATCCGCCATCTTGCAGCAGGCGACGATGAATCCCGCTGGCAGGCTCCTGAACAGCAGCGGATTAGTCACTATCTGCGTTATGGCAACCGTGAGCTTGTGGGCAAGAGCGCGGCCATCTATGAATTGCAGGACCGGATCAAAAAGGTTGCACCGAAAGACCATGCTCGCGTCATCATCTTTGGCGAGAGTGGAACGGGCAAGGAGACCATCATGCAGTTGATCCACAACCAGTCCCCCCGCAAGGACGAGCCGCTGATCGCCTTCAACTGCACGACTGTGAACCCCGCGCTGCTCGAAAGCCGGCTCTTCGGATATGACAAGGGAGCGTTCACAGGCGCCATGGCTGATACCCCCGGACTCTTCGAGCAGGCCAATGGGGGCACGCTCTTCCTCGACGAGATCGGCGAGCTGACCATGGATGTGCAAGGTCTGCTGCTGCGGGTGCTGGAAGGCGGACGTTTCATGCGCGTCGGAGGCAAGCGGGAGATTACGGTTGACGTGCGCCTGATCACAGCGACTAACCGCGATCTGGCTGGGATGGTCCGTAACAGTAAATTCAGGGAGGATCTCTTCCATCGGCTCAACGTGGTACAAATTCGTGCCGCGCCCTTGCGGGAACATAAAGAGGACATCCCCTCCATTGCGAACGGCTACTGGCTCAAGGCCTGTAAATCACGTTTGAGTCCCAAGCAGATTGATGCGCTAATGGCATATAACTATCCTGGCAACGTGCGCGAACTTTTGAATCTGCTTGAACGTGCGCTTGTGCTAGGCGAGACGGATTTCGGGGCGCTTATAGAGGAGCACAAGCAGACGACCATCAATATCATGCCGGCGCCAGTGACCAGCTATCCCGACAATCTCAAGCAGATGACCATCCAGCACGTCCGCCACGTCTATGAGAAGTGCGGTAAAAACGTCTCCAAAGCTGCGCAATCCCTCGGTGTCGCACGTAACACGGTTACAGGCTATATACTTCAGCGTTAAGAGTTGGGCGTTCAGCGTTAAACGTTCCACCTTCGCGATGCCTTCCTCCTTCGCTAAAGGACTTTTTACTCTCAACGTTTAACTTTTAACTCTCAATTTAAGAAGTTAATTTATGGTATTTCCTCGACCGACGTACTTTCTGTCCGGCACAAGTCGCGGATGAACTTGACCGGCTTTCTCATTCGATCATCAAACCGGGTGGCCAGCAGTTTCTCCGCTGCTGCGAATGCCCCGAGCTCTCGAAAGCCTTCCGCTTTCATGAGCCGATCACCATCGCACGGCTCGTCCAGAAACGTCAGGAGTGCGCGGAGGTTTGTCTTCTCGGCCTGAGTCATGGGCGAAGCCTGACCTCCTTCGCGGCGCAGATCGTTGCCAGCCCACCATGCGTGCAAGCGTATGTACCGCTCCTTCTCACTGTCGAAGACGCCGGTTGACAGGAAGGTGATGAATTCCGTAAAAGTCGGCGCTGATACCAACCTGGCGTCCTTGAACGTGTCAGTGATTTCACATGGCTCCTCCTTGGGGGCAGTCTCGCCAGTCGCGTCGTTCTCGCCGTCCTCGCTGGTTAGCTCATTTTTAGCTATCCATGCGCGAATCTGCGCGTATTGTTCCCCCTTCTTTTCGCGGAAGCCTGCCCGTTTATAATTGGCGTATTCCTCTGAACTTGGTTCATATCCCTTTTTGATAATCTTGACCTTATCTGGCAATGAACAGTCAGGCCCCCACGGGTCGATCTCACAGACTTCTTCCTGCTCCTCAATCCAGAGTAGTGCGGAACAGTGGGGGCATTTGACCAGCATCAGCCACGCCACTTCAGGTAGATGCGGGCCCTTTCGCTTGCCGTCCGTCCATAAGAGTGAATGGCTTGTAATGCCTGATCCAATATTTTGCTGCATGATGTACTTGCCGCAAGTTGAACAATTCCGAACAATAATAGTGCCACGAGTCATCGGGTAATTCCTTTGTAAACATTTAACATGATTGAAGGAATAGCAAAGACCGTGCCAACATGGACTTTGGATATTAACAAGGATTTTCTCAATATCCCCACGCCATCTGCGGCGACAAACAAATCATTTTTTGATGGGTTTTTATAGAATGCAGCAAATGAGGTGTTGAGACACTTGAACAGTTTCGATATACTAGAAATCATTTTAAAACACATGACGGGAGGACAACAATGGCACAACCACTCGTAGGTATTGTTATGGGAAGCGACTCAGACTGGCCACTCGTTCAGAAGGCTGCGGATACGCTGAAGGCGTTTGGGGTTCCTTATGAAGTTCGCGTGATGTCTGCGCATCGCACGCCAGATCTCGCGTTTGAATATGCAGGTACAGCGGAAGCGCGCGGGTTAAAGGTGATTATTGCCGCTGCAGGACTGGCCGCGCACTTGGGTGGCGTGCTGGCGGCTCACACGGTTCTTCCTGTCATCGGTATCCCGGTTGGCGGTGGGCCACTCAATGGACAGGATGCGCTTTATGCGACTGTGCAAATGCCCAGTGGCATTCCCGTGGCGACGGTAGGAATCAGTAATTCGATTAATGCGGCGCTTCTCGCCATCCAGATTCTGGGTACCGCTGATGCCGAGCTGCGCAAAAAATTCCACGACTATAAGGTGGAGATGAAGCAGAAGGTCGTGGTTGCAAACGAAAAGCTAAACGCAACGCTGTAAATCAGTGAAGCATCTCTACCTCCATGTTCCCTTCTGCCAAGGCAAATGTCACTATTGTGGCTTTTACTCGGTGATGGCCGATGCCCATCTGATGGCGATTTATGCAGATCTCCCAGTATTGGAGGCTCGGTTAAGGGCGGCAGAGGATCCTGATCTTTTAGCCCAGCCCCTTGAAACTATTTATATGGGAGGAGGATCGCCTGCCTTATTGGGTGCGGAGGGGCTAAGACGATTGGCTGATGGATTGCGAGGGGTCTTTCACTGTGATGCTATTAGTGAATGGACGATCGAATTGAATCCAGCACACGTGAGTCAGGCGTTGCTGGGCACGTTGCATGAGATTGGGGTCAATCGGATAAGTATTGGGGTTCAGAGCTTTTCAGATCCGACTCTTGAGCGTATTGGACGCAAGCATTCAGCGCAAGGCGCCATCGATGCTGTTCGCTTGGCACAACAAGAGGGATTCGGGAATACAGGGATTGATTTGATTGCCGGATTGCCGGGGGTGACAGAAGCCGAATGGACTAAGACGTTGGAGCAGGTTTTGGCATTGGATGTTTCCCACGCATCTGTCTATGCGTTGAGTATCGAAGAAGGAACGCCGATGGCGCGCCAAGTGGGTGCTGGGCAACTCGTTGTTCCCAGTGATGATGCGCAGCTTGATGCATTGGCCATCGCGGAAAAGGCTCTTTGTGGATCAGGTTACGACCGGTATGAGATTTCCAATTATGCGTTGCCAGGATATACTTGCAATTATAATGTGGGTGTTTGGAGGGGGAATGACTATTTGGGGCTTGGCCCTGCGGCCTCATCCCGGATGAGACAGCAACGATGGACCACTCAATCCAATTTGGCCGACTACATGGAGTCTGTGCTTCAAGGCGAGATGCCCCCGTCAGAGGCCGAGACCCTGCAACCGAAGGCTGATGCGGTCGAGCGCGTCATGTTTGCCTTGCGCTTGAAAGAAGGCTTTGATCCCTATACCGCTGTGGCCCGTTATCCAGAGCTTGGCCCCGTAGCAGATCAATGGGAGGAACATTTTGAAACGTTTGCGCGTCAGGGGATTGTTGAGCGTGGCGGCTTGCGTTGGCGTTTGACCTCGCGCGGTCGCGAAGTCTGTGATGCCGTAATCCGAGAGATTTTTTTAATGAGTAGTGTATCCCGTACAAGTGAAAAAAAGTGTTTATGAGAAAATATCTTTTATTAATGGCATGCATGGCGTGCTCTTTCGTGGTTGCCGCACCTGTTGCGGTTATTCAGGCGCATGATTCTGTACAACCGTCCGAACGACGTTTTGCCGAGGCGTTAGCTAAGCATGTGGAGCGTTGGTATAAGGAGGCTGGCGTACCTTGCATGTTGTCCGAGGATACGCATCTGTCGGAGGCTCTTGCCGGAAAGAAGGTTGCCGTCCTTGTCTATGCTGCCTTGCCGACAGCGCGCCAGATACAGATATTGAATGAATTTGTTGCGAAAGATGGAAAATTGATTGTCTGTTACTCCTGTTCACCTGCACTCGCAAAGATGATGGGTGTGCAGGTTGTTGGATATCAAAAAGGGACGACTGATGGCCGATGGTCACAAATGCGCTTTACTAAAGAGGCGCCGAGGGGTACGCCAAATATGGTCTTACAGACGTCTTCAAATATTTTTCTTGTGAATCCAATCTCTGGGCAATCCACAGTCTTAGCTTGGTGGCATGATCGCAAGGGTAAACAGACAAGTGAGCCAGCTTGGCTGGCCTCATCACGTGGATATTGGATGACCCATGTATTGCTCGCGGATGGCGATGCAGAGGCCAAGGGGCGCTTGTTGTTGGCGCTGACAGCTAAGGTTGACCCATCCTTGTGGAGTGCGGCTGCCGGACATAGCCTGAAGCAGGCTCGCCAGATCTGCAACACCAGCGGTCCCAGCGGCCTCCAGGAAGCTGCCATTACTGTGAAAGATGATAACCGCCGCCGCCGCGCCGCCGCCGCAGTCAATGGTGCTTTGCAGGCGGAAGCAAAAGCGCTGAATCTCATGGAGTGGAAACAGTATTTTGAGGCCTGGCAAGTGGCAACGGAATTGCGCAGTCGCATGTGCGACGTGTATGGATTATTACAATCGCCACAGAAGGGCGAAATTCGTGCGGTTTGGGACCACTCTGGGATGGGACTCTATCCAGGTGACTGGTCTCGGACGTGCCGGTTGTTAAAGGATGCCGGATTCTCCGACCTCTATGTTAATGTAGCTGGTCCAGGATTTGCGCATTATGCGAGTTCTGTTTTGCCCCGCAGCAGAGTTTTTAATGAGCAGGGGGATCAGCTTGCCGCCTGCGTGACTGCTGCAAAGCCCTTTGGATTACGTGTCCATGCGTGGCTCTTGTGTTTTTCAACAACAGGGACGACGCAGGAGCGTCTAGACGCCTTTCATAAACGGGGCTGGCTTCTAACCAATGAAGACGGTTCTCCTCGTCCATGGATCGATCCAGGCGTTCCTGCGGCAAGGGCCTATCTCATCGAGGCTGTCCGTGAGATGGCTATGAATTATAAAGTGGCGGGGATTCATCTTGATTTTGTGCGCTATCCTGACTTTGTGTCCAGTCTAGGTCCCACGGTGCGAAGTTCCTTTGAAACTTTTCGCAAAGCGCGTGTGGTTTCGTGGCCAGATGACGTGAAAGAGGGGGCCCTGAGAAGTGTCTTTATGCGCTGGCGCACGGATAATGTGTCGGACTTCGTGCAGACGGCCAGACGGACTCTGAAAAGTGAGGCACAAGGGAAGCTCCTCACGGCTGCAGTATTTGGCAAGTATCCGTCGTGCGTGGATTCCGTGGGACAGGACTGGGAATTGTGGTTGCGTCTTGGGCTGGTAGATTATGTGGCTCCGATGAATTATACCGAGGATATGACGAAATTTAACGAATGGCTCTCCATGCAGACTCGTTCGCGTAAGCAAGCCATGAAGATAATTTCAGGCATTGGCGTAACAGCAGCTGAGAGTAGATTGACTCCGATTGAAGTCATTGACCAGATTAAGCTCAGTCGCAAGGCCGGTGCTGCCGGCTTTGCGCTCTTTGACCTCGATACCACCTTGCGCCAGGAAGTGATGCCTGTCCTTCGCCTTGGAATTACCGCGCCGTAATTCACGTTTTCAGCTTATCGAGACCCTTTTTGGCGGATTTCATTTTTTCCGCAGTGAAGCGATCTTTTCTTCTCTTCTCGGCATAAGATATTTGATTAATCTTTGACTCTCCGCTGAGCTTGATGTAGTTGTCGTAGTGCTGTTGGCTGATCGTGCCTGATTTTGCCGCCTCGCGTACAGCACAGATTGGCTCGTTGGTATGACTACAATCGCTATAGCGGCAACTGGAGGCGAGACGGGTGATGTCGGAAAAGCTCTCACCTATCCCGTTTTTGCTCCCAAAAAGTCCGAACTCCCTCATGCCTGGGTTATCGATGACCAAGGCGCCATTTCCAAGGATGATCAGTTCCCGACGAACGGTCGTGTGCATGCCTTCGCCTGTTTCGCTGAGATCCCCTGTCAGGAGCATCTCATGTCCGAGCAATTGGTTGATGATGGTGCTCTTGCCAACCCCTGATGACCCTACGAAGCAATACGTTTTTGCGGGCTGAAGCGTGAGGTTAAATTCCTCAACGCCTTCAAGTGTGACATTGCTTAAGGTCAGCACCGGCGTTGTAATGCCAGCAGCGCGGATCTCTGCCACTTGGGACGCGAGAACCTCTGACGCAACCAAGTCCGTTTTCGCAAGAAGGATACAGGGTTCTGCCCCGCCCTCGCGCACCATTACGAGATAACGTTCAAGACGCTTGAGGTTGAAGTCGCTGTGACACGACTGAACGATCATTACATAGTCAATGTTCGCCGCGATCATCTGATAATCGCTAGACTCACCAGCTTGTTTTCGACGAAGAAGCGTTCTTCGCTCCAGAAGCGTGTGGACAAGCCCTACTTCGTCCGTCTCGCGCTTCTCAACACACACCCAGTCGCCGACACATGGGATGTCCTGCAACAGGCGGTGCTGGTGCAGATAACTACCAGCCAGCTTTGCTCGGAAGGTCCTGGTTTGATCCATGACCAGCAACGAGTTGCGGTCAACCGCGACAACCCGGGCAAGGGTGTCATCAGAGTCGGATCCTGAAATTTTTTCAAACCATTCATTCCAGCCCAGCCGAATCAGATCAGTATGTTGTTTTTTCATTCATGTCCATTTATTGATTCAAAATGCGTAATATAGCGTGTTAGCCTTTTGAAGGCAAGCTCGCGGCCCTCAAAGTCGACCATTAAAAATTATTGGGTTATATCATTTTCGCACTTGCGTATCGGGAGGCATTTTGGTAAATTATCGGTCTATTTTTCTTCCGCAAAGAAGAGAATGGTCAGATTCAACGTGATAAAAAACGTATGGGATAAGCTGGCACAGGTGTCAGAAAATCCGTTGATCTTTGATAAGTCGAAGTGAATGGTGAGCGTCTTGGAAGAGCAACCCACATTACAGAATGTAC
>SESF01027402.1_pt1 | contig 12048 bp, 16 predicted proteins | sample 3171521 | NCBI WGS metagenome assembly SESF01 (sample SAMN10866945, study PRJNA518727) | freshwater metagenome | biome: subpolar coniferous forest; feature: holomictic lake; material: water; isolation source: holomictic Lake 227, 6 m and 8 m depth | place: Canada: near Kenora, Ontario | collected...
TTGATCTTGGTTGAGGGCGGATTAGGAGATAATGGCTGACATGCCTGTAATCAAGTTCAGGAATTTTCAGGCCGGTAAGTCGAAAATCACTGGGATAAAATACGTGGCTCCGCGTTGCTAAAACTGTTCTCAGAAAGACGGCATCTCTGGTTGATGCGTCTAAGGCAATATGGCAATGGAGCCAAACATGTCCAAGTCTCCTCGTGCAATTGACAAGGCCCGTATCCGGATGACAAACACTATCAGCGATAACATCCGCAAGCGCCTTGCAAATACCCCAATCGAAAACTGGCCTCCCGTTTTTGAAGTCAAGCACCAGTCAGTGGAATATGCTCAGGCACTCGAACGCGTAAAGCGTGACCTTTACGCCGCCCTGAACCGCTAACATGCACTATCCCTAAAGCCCGCCGGGTCGATTATGGTCTGGCGGGCGATGGGTTGCTGCCTCCGATGGTCTCCAGACACCAATCTGGAGGTCGCCCGCGATCAAAGGCAATGTGCTGGTCCATTGACGTTAACCAAGGAAGCCAAATTAATCAGATCAGAGGCGAGCATATCGGTCAGCCAATGCGATGGATAAGGGTACCCCTCCGCCGAGCACCGCCTTCCCAGGGTTTCGGTCCCTGAGTAGGTTTTGCAGCGCTGCAAGCAGTGTCGTTTGCAGTACTGCTTGAGACGGTGGCATGGGCCGGGTTCAGATTTTCACTGGTGTTGAGCGTCGGCGCCGCTGGAGTGTCGAGCAGAAGCGAGCGATCGTGACTGCGGCGTTTTCGCCGGGTGCGGTGGTGTCCGAGGTTGCGCGGCGGGCGGATGTGAACAGCGGGCAGATTTACCGCTGGCGCGACGAGTTGCGGGGCGGGACGATCATTGACGGGCCTCCCGGCTTTGCGCGGGTGATGGTGGCTGGGGAGACGCCCTCGGCGGCGGCGCTGCCTGTCCCGGTTATCGAAGTTTCGGTTGGGGGCGGCACTCAGGTTCGGATACCGACCTCGGCGCCGCCGGAACTGGCGGCGGCGGTGGTCGGGGCGCTGAGGCGGTCATGATCCCTGTTCCATCGGGCGTGCGGGTGTGGTTGGCGGTGGGCCGGACCGACATGCGCCGGGGCATGAACGGGCTGGCGCTCCAGGTCCAGCAGGCGCTGGGGCGTGATCCGCATGCCGGCGATCTTTATGTCTTCCGGGGCGCGCGCGGCGACCTGATCAAGATCATCTGGCACGACGGCCTGGGGATGTCGCTGTATTGCAAGCGCCTGGAAAAGGGCCGGTTCGTGTGGCCGACGCCGGCCGACGGCGTCGTGGCGATCTCGGCCGCCCAACTGGCCTACATGCTCGACGGGATCGACTGGCGCAATCCCCGCCACACCTTCCGGCCGGGGCGGGCCGGATAGTTTCATCGGGTCCGATTTTTCTCGAGACATCCGGTTTGCTTCATGATTCCATGAGGCATGACCGCTTCGCGCTCCGACGACATCACCGCTTTGCGCGCCGAACTGACGGCGGCACGGGCGCGGGCTGATGCGGCGGAAGCCGAGGTCAAGGCTCTCACCTCCAGCACCACGGCCGAGATCGCCCGCCTCAAGCTGGAGATCGAGAAGCTGCGCCGCGAGCTGTACGGCACCCGGTCCGAGCGCAAGGCCCGGCTGCTGGAGCAATACGAACTCCAGCTGGAGGAACTCCAGGCCGCCGCCAGCGAGGACGAGCTGGCGGCCGAACAGGCGGCGGCACGGGTCACCCCGGTCCGGGCGTTCACCCGCCAGCAGCCGGCACGCAAGCCCTTCCCCGAGCATCTGCCGCGCGAGCGCGTGGTGCTGCCGGCGCCCACCTCCTGTCCGTGCTGCGGCTCGGACAAGCTCAGCAAGTTGGGCGAGACCATCACCGAGACGCTGGAGAGCATTCCCCGGCAGTGGAAGGTGATCCAGACCGTGCGCGAAAAGTTCGCCTGCCGGGCCTGCGAGGCGATCAGCCAGCCACCGGCGCCCTTCCACACCGTGCCGCGCGGCTGGGCCGGGCCGAGCCTGCTGGCGATGATCCTCTTCGAGAAGTTCGGGCAGCACCAGCCGCTGAACCGCCAGGCCGAGCGCTTCGCCCGCGAGGGCGTGCCGCTCAGCCTCTCCACCCTGGCCGACCAGGTCGGCACCGCCGCGATGGTGCTGAAGCCGCTGCACGAACTGTTCGAGGCCCATGTCCTGGCGGCCGACCGGCTGCACGGCGACGACACCACGGTACCGGTGCTGGCCAGGGGCAAGACCGACACCGGCCGGCTCTGGGTTTACGTCCGCGACGACCGACCGTTCGGCGGGCCGGCGCCGCCCGCGGCGCTGTTCTATTACTCCCGCGACCGGGCGGGCGAACATCCGGAGCGGCATCTGGCCCAGTTCACCGGCATCCTCCAGGCCGATGCCTACGCCGGCTACAACGGTCTCTTCGCGGCCGGACGGCAGCCCGCGCCGGTGCGCGACGGCCTCTGTTGGGCGCACGCCCGGCGCAAGTTCTTCGAACTGGCCGACATCGCCGCCAATGCCCGGCGCGGCAAGGACGCCACCCCGATCTCACCCACGGCTCTGGAGGCGGTGGTGCGGATCGACGCCCTGTTCGACATCGAGCGCGCCATCGCCGGCCTGCCGCCTGAGCAGCGGCTGGCGGTGCGCACGGAAAAGAGCGCGCCCCTGGTCGCCGACCTGGAAACCTGGATGCGCGCCGAACGCGCCCGCCTGTCCCGCCACGCCCCGGTCGCGAAAGCCATCGACTACATGCTCAAGCGCTGGACCGGCTTTACCCGCTTCCTCGCCGACGGCCGCATCTGCCTCACGAACAACGCCGCCGAACGCGCCCTGCGCGGCGTCGCCCTCGGCCGAAAAGCCTGGCTCTTCGCTGGTTCCGACCGCGGCGGCCAGAGAGCCGCCTTCATGTACAGCCTGATCGTAACCGCCAAGCTGAACGACGTCGATCCCCAGGCATGGCTCGCCGATGTCCTCGCTCGCATTGCCGACATCCCCAAAAGCCGTCTCCATGAGCTGCTGCCCTGGGGGTGGAAGCGTCTGCGCGAACTCGCCAAAGCCGCCTGATCCGCGGCGCTCGCCGGATGGTTACGGATAAGGCCGCCATCGAATCAGCCAAGGCGCGCAGGCACAATGGCCATCCCGCTATCGGGCATGAGTCCAATCGCCGCAGCGTGGCGGTGGCGGCCAACACCCCGGAACCCAGGATGAGCATTGCTATTTTATTTGTTATTGGCGTCCTTTATAACCAGATCAACTCCTGGACCGTTGTAATCGGCCTTGTCAGATATTCCAAAACAATCCCCTTCTTTTAAAATAGTTTTCTTGTATCCGGTTCCATCAAACACATACTGATACTCCCCAACGCTTTGTTTCTTGTCGTTCTTATATGATATTCCAGAGCACGCAAATTTTATGCTTGGGCGCGTATCGCTGTATCCTTTTGTTATAACAACTTCACTTGTCATCTTTGAACAACTCTCGCGAACTTCCTCATAGCAATAACTCGAGTTGTCAAATAGTGCTGAAAAAGAAACCGCTGGCTTCCATGCATTGTCTACGATCGCATAGGTAAATACATCAATGGAAAATGACTCTGGCCACAAAGAGGCTATGTAAAAAATCAGCAATACAACGCCATCTGAGTTTTTAAAAATTGCCTTATCGCCAACCCGCCCCCAAATACCCAAATCATTTCCAATATTATTAAAACCCTCTTCCTCCCACTTTCCATTAATTTTTCTATAAGTTAATGAATCAAGGCTCGCTCTGCACGCATGGCACCCATGATCAGCCTTCCTGCGTTCAATAAAATATACATATTTTTCACTCCCATCATTGCTATTGTATTTTGATGATAGTAAAATATTTATTTCCTCACCATTTGATATGCCATGCCATTTCTTTTTGTTGTTCTGATCAAGTTTTTCCTCGCGGACTTTGTCAGAATAACTTCCGTAATGAATAATCATGGATTTCTTTAACATTGAGCCTGCAAATGAATTATCTAAAACCCGATCATCTCGCGGAAGAACAAAATCTTTAAGATTTAATTCATCAGACTCTTTGCGGAAATTTGTTAAATGCTCATCTTTTTTAAGTCCGCTTGCGTCTAGTAAATTCCTAATCGTTTCAGATGGGACTTTAACAATTGAACTATTGAATCCATTGGAAAATACCTTAATATTAAGCGGCATGTTGATGTAGTTATTTGCACTTTCAATACTCACACCGATCGCATATTCCTCGTCATAGTTGCAGAAAGTTAATGGCCCGAAATTGCACCCGTATACATTTCTTCGAGTCTGGACCATTTTCAGTTGTTGGCCGGTAATAAGGCCAGCCCGATTATAGCCCCTCCAATTATTATCGTAGTAGGTTATTGACCAGTGAATGACAAGGGCGGCTTCGCTGAAATTTTTTTTCTTAATTATTTCGGGGCGGAAACTTTCATTGCCAGCCCTAAATGGCATAACTGAATATGAAATAAAATCATTATATGGGTCATTATCCATATATACTTTTGTATGATCATCAGAGTTTGTTTGTTGTTTGCACATAGCGATATTCGCAGAGAGTGTCGCTGCCATGAAAAACATGAATGTCGACCACCGCCTCAACCAAGCACTATATACCTTCATGATAAACCCCATTATCAATAGGATTATGCATTATGCTTTTTCCCGAGGCCGATCTTGACCGCCATTTCCGAGCGTGCTTTGGCATAGTTGGGAGCGACCATAGGATAATCTGACGGCAGGCCCCACTTGACGCGGTATTCGTCTGGCGTCAGGCCATAAGTGGACATCAAATGCCTTTTAAGCATTTTCAGTTTTTCCCCATCCTCAAGACAGACAATGTAATCGGCGGTGACGGACTTCTTGACGGGAACGGCCGGCTTCAACTCCACGGCTGGCTCAGATGCTGCCTGGGGCTGCCCAGCGGACGACAGCGTTTGATGGACGCTGCTAATCAAAGCCGGCAGGTCGGATATCTGGATGTTGTTCCTCGCCACATAGGCGGAAACGATCTCTCCCGTCAGGCCAATCAGATCGCTTGTCATTGTTCCCCCAAAGGATGATAGCCGCATTACCCCGAATGCCTGAGGGTTATTGTATCTCGTTCTCGACCAATTCCTCAATCGGTAAGCGACGCCGATCTTGATCAAGGGGCGAAGATCACCGCCGTGAGCATGTTGCCACGTCCGACCAAGCGGCCCGTATAATCCCTGGTCTCGTTGGCGCGCTCGTCGAACCATCCCTTCAAGCGGCCGGTGTAGTCCCTGCCTTCCAGCCTTCCGGCGGACTTCTCGATCCAGCCCACGAGGCGTCCTGAAAAATCCCTGAACTCCTGGCGCTGCATTGTTGCCTCCTGTGTGAATATGACGGTACCAGCCTATTGCCGTGGTGGAGGAGGTCAACATCTGGTTATCGCTACCATTGAATACACCGGTTCATATTTTTTTGGACGGAGTCGCTTCTAAGGATTCCGTTGAGCTGTGGTCAAAGCCAGCATGCCGTGGGTATTGTTTGGTGTGGACGCTTCGACCAGCGTCATAGGGCGCCCCAGCAGCACGCGAACGGTGCCGGGGGCTATGCTGTAGCCCCAACGCCCCAGCGCACAGATGGGCCTTCCATCGCAGCAACGGGCAAACACATAATTTGTGAATGAGGCAGAATAAGTGAGAATTGCGGTCGCTCACATTATCGACATGCGGTTCAGTGTTTAGATAATGAAGGCGGGCTGCGAAAAAGCCCGCCTTCATTAGCAACGTTATTCAAAAGAGTCCCCTCGGAGAATACCTTCCAGGGTTGGTCTGGTTTTTAGCGGCGCTGCATCCAGAAGTGCCTTTAATGCATTGAGTGCTGCCTCATATATCAATGGATCATTGGCTTCGCGTGCATCGTAGGCCGCAAGTGCTGCCTGCCCAATAGTAGTTGGGTAAAACCGACCACCTTCACAGAGCCATAGCCACCTCTCACCAATAAAGGTATCGACATCACGGTTAGTGGCTTTGCCGGGCCAATAGATATAGCCATCTGCTAAGGCTCTGCGTATATAGGTGGCGATCTTTGGGGAGGGTAAGGATACTTTGTTCATTGTTTTTCTCCACATGTTATTTCTATCAACTCGATCAGGCTTTGCACCGCCGTCACAAGTCGATTTATATTGCCTTCCAGGCCAAAGAGCGACCACAAAATAACCGCCAGCCCACATCTTTTCCCGGCATGCGGGTAACTGTTGGGCGCGAAGGCGGGATTAGTAGTGCGGCTGGCTTGTTAAGGTCCGGCGCCGTTGGCAGCCAGCGAGGCGCTGTGAGCAACACATTGGAATTGTTGGACAATAATGGTCAAAATCGATCCGTTCGATTTTGACCATTGCAGGCCCAATTAGGCTGCCATCCTCGCCGGCATGCGCCGCAGGCTTTTCATGATGCTCGGTATCTGGGATCGCCGCTCTCCGACGTTGTTGGCGTAGACCACTTCCCGCTCAAGCGTGGCCCGTATCTCACCATCACTCATCCCCAGCCCGTGAAGCCTACACGCCAGCCTGTAGAACGCAGCGTTCCCTGTATGTTCTGGTGTCGAGCGCCACTCCATAATGGCCTCCTGGATTTTGCGCTCCCTGGTTTCCTGCCGTTGTGCCTGTAGTGCTGTAGCATCACCAGGGTCGTTGGCGGGCTGTTGCAAGCGGGCTATGACACGCTGTAGCCGGGCATCTTTGGGGTTCTCGTAGGCGGGCTTGATCTCATATTCCTGGGGCTCAAGGGGTGCGTAGGTAATCCACAAATCGGGATCGAGCAAGGGGACACCATCTCCCCAATTCTCAAGCCAGAACGTGTATTTCTTGCCAAGCCCTGCTCTGCAAGGGATGTAAAAGAACGAGTTAGCGGTTCGCTTGCTAATGTCTAGGCCGGATGGCGGAGGCATTACCTTGCCAGTTTGCTTTGCATTCTCATAGGCCCGCTTTGACCCGACATAATAGCCGAACTCCTTGATCCTCGCTGCCATTGCATCCCAAATCATATGATACATGTCAGGGGTTATTGGCGTCGTTGTCGGAAACACAACCCTGTATTTGATCAACCCTTCCTCGCCATTCCCGTGCGTATTGTATAGGAACCACTTCGCATCACGAAACATTACGGAAAAGTCCTGTGGAGTTAGGACACCCCAATCGAAGTCAAGCCAAACGCCATTGATCAATGTTATGTTGTCGATGCCCTTAAACGCATCCTTACTTTTATTGGCATCATACAGAGCGCCAGAGACCAGAGTGTTATCTGGCTTTTTAACGTGAACTTGATCGAGGCATTGGCGCAATTGATACTTGATGTCATCCCAGTTCGCGTGAGTAGTTCGCTCAATAACGTGGGACTTGACGCTCAACTCGTGGGACAACTCAACTTCATCTCTAACGAAAAATGCCTTATAGATAGTATTTTTCGTTTGAATTAGATCGCGTGCCTTGAGGTAAGAACGGGCACTTCGTTCTGTCGGGGTCAATACCGCCGCCTTGCGTGGCCGCCCTCTGGCCTTCGTGGCATTGCCCAGCACCTCCTTGAATTCGCCCCCTATATCGTGAGCATAGAGGCTTGCCCCTGGGAACACATCAACCAGCCAGTTCGCAAGGGCGATGTCGGGGACCAGCACCTTTACCTCTGCCGTGCTCCCGGCATCACGCAGGGCGGTTCTCATAATGCTTTGGTAAGCAACCTGATGGCTCCTGGCTTGCCGCAAGAGATCGCCAGATATCCCCAGCACCGCATCCATATAAGCATAATGGCCTGGGGTATTGTTGAGCGCCGATAGGAAGGCAATATTCACGATGTGCCGATATTCGTTGAGCCCGTGACATACGGGCGGGATGCGGATTGCACGGGTAAAATCCTTGTTCACAACGCCGTCATCGATATCATTGTTTGCGGAATAAAGGAATTCATCATCTGTAAAAATGTCCCTGATCAACGGTTTACAATATGCGAATGCGTCATCGTCCTTTGCAATCTTGTCCCGAACCTTCTTGCTCCAAGACCGTTCCCTAAAATAATGAATTGACACCCGCTCACCTAACTCCTCACTGTGGCGTTGAGCGGCGACCGATATCTGTTGATCTTCATAAAACTCAACACCCATATTGCTCCAGATCATGTGAAGGAGGCTGTCTTTAAAGAATGCTCCCATTATCCGCACTGACTTCCATCCATCGCATATACCTGGACCGCGCCAGCCGTGAACATTGATTTGTCCGTGCCCCTCACATCCTAACCGGTTCCAACTGGCCCTGGTGATGAAAGTGTTTGAATGCTGACCGACGAGTTCCCTGAATAGCGGCTGCACTACCTTAATAATATCATCATTTCCAGGATTTTTTGCCCAGTGCTGTATACGATCTATTGCTGCTGGGTGGGTTTCCAGTTTCATCATCGAGTTTATGCCGCATTCGCTGGCACTCAGGTAATTGGAAATAGCGAACTCGTGCGTGTCTGGTAGGTTCAAATGATATTCAAAATCTATATCGGGTATCTCGTCAACGATGAGGTTCCATTTTTGCTTTCTGGGAAAATACGGCATTTCCCAAAGGCATTTGTGGGTTATGAAAACGATGCAACCGCCGTCATTATCGGTATCCCATTGGCTCATAAACTCGTTGAGGTTTGAGAATACGGAGCCTGGACATGTGGCGCTGTCAAATCGCTTCACCGTGAGTTTACTCGATATATCCTTAATTCTATTGATGCTCTCGGTGATCAACTTGTGAGTGGGCTGAGCGAATAGTATTGGCTCACCTAATTTTGTTGCGGCCTTAACCGCGTATTCAAGGGCGTTGGTGGTCTTAAAACTACCGCATACGCCATCTACATAATAAACAATCATAATCAACTCCTTACGAATAAGGAGCAGCAACTCAACATACCTATAGCGGGGAAAAGTTTCTGCGTCCATACCTGCGTCAGTTGGGAAAATAACGGGGAGGCACAGCAACGCAGAATACTGATTATTACCGGAAGCCACTCCAATAACGCCTCCCCCTTACTCTTATTTATACGAAATGGCCCCCGTATTGTAAATATTAATCTTCGCCAGGTTGATATTTTCTGACGTGGCCGGCTCGCCGCTTCGTTGTGATGGTAAAATAGTTCGCACGAATAACAGCCTATAGATAGTATTTTTCGTTTGAATTATGAGGGGTCAAATCGGGCTGCCATGCCAATTCTATTGCTATGAGATAAATACAACTATAATCTCTACAAATTGATTGGAGCAGATATGAACGACGCAGACTGGTATTTTGACAACATCACTGAAGACATAATTTACGGCGACATCAATGACGGGCCTGATATGGTCGTATTGATGAGAATATTAAAAAGAAATGCCATTATAAGGAAATACGCAAATGATAAAAACGCGCCATTTGAGGCGCTACCTGCTGTCTTGGCCGGTGCTGTAATCGAATGGAGACGCACTGCGACATATAATGCTGTGGTGCGGCAATGAGATTATACGAAATATTTGGTGACATATACAAAATCTATGAAGATCCAAAAGATACAATTAAGGCCGCAAACAACGCGATCAACCACCAGAAGATTATAAAAACACAAGCCCAGATTGCTGACCTTGATGATCGAAAAGCCGAGAAGCAGCGATCAATGTCAGACCTCAGGTCAGGGAATGCCACGAAGCGCAAACAGCCCATCAAACCTAAGCAACCTATCAAGCCCAAAATGCCATTCTGATCAGACCGGCTTAGTTAACCCGTGCTTGCTCAAAATCGAACGGATCGATTTTGAAGTATTTTATCCAATAATATCAAGCCCTCCGAACTTACGCCTAGTATGCAGGAATCTAATCGCTGCTGTTCCTGCCCGGCTTGGCCGTTCCCCGTCGCAATGCCCAAAATCGATCGGATCGATTTTGACGGAATTCTCTCAATGAGATCAATGCCCTTTTGCTTCGACCTGGGGGCAGATCAAAGTCACCGTCTGGAAATAGGTGGTGTATCGTTGCGTGTCACGGGTCAGTAGCGGCAGCCCCTCTACAGCGGCGTGGGCGCCGATGAAGAAATCCGGCAGCACGCCATTGCGAACCCCGCCCGCTGTCCTGTAGCGACGAAACGCCTTGCCGGCGAGAAAGAGCGCGGCGCGGGGAATGACCGCATGGGCGATGCCCGCCTCCCCGAGGACGGCATCAAGGTCTTCGATACGATCAAAGCGCACCGACAATTCGGCGTAGATCACATCATTGATGAGCAGGGCGCCGTTGACGGCGGCGGCGTCCAACTGGCGGATCGACCAGCCTGCCCATACCGGGTCATTGGTAAAGAGGTCGAGCAGGACATTGGTATCGACGAGCGTCAATGGCTGCCCTCGCCACGGGTGAGGTTCATAATCTCGTCCGTGCTCATTCCGGCACCGGCCCTTCCGCGTAAACCTTCAAACCGGCTGACAGGGGGCGTGGCATCACCGGCCTTGACCAGAACCACCCGGCCGTCTGCACCCATCTCGAAATCGACAGCACTGCCAGGATGGATGCCAAGCCGGTCACGCACGGGCTTTGGGATCGTGACCTGTCCCTTGCTGGTGACGGTGGTTGCCATTGGCTCTCCGTAATACCGGCTTCACACTCAGTAATACATAGCGCGGTCGCGGCTTCCCCGCAAGGCCCCCTGTGTGGGGCAGAAGCAAGGATGCGACAACTAATTGAAGAGACTGACTGAGATAACAACAAGGATAATGCGTTCTACACGGTCTTTTTCTGGTCGCTCTTTGAGGACAAAGGCCATACCGTTGAGATAACACGGCGCCAGAGGAGAGCGTGATGAAAATCGATAATAACTATCAGGCCAGCATTCCTGACATAATTCATGATATTGTGGACATTGCGAATAATGTGTGTTTATCTGTTGCAGCACAGAAACCAAAGAATGATTTCAGCGAGTGCATATATGGCACAGTTGCGCGTTGCTGCGACAAACTTATTGAGGACGAAGACCTGTTCAAACTTAGCCATTGCAAGGCAGGGTGCTCGCATTGCTGCACATTATACGTAGATACGTTAAAGGGTGAGGCAAAGACAATCGCCAAGGCGGTTGCTTCAATGAAAAAATCTGATGCGGCAGAAGTTATTGACCGCATAAAGAAAAATGCTGTGCTCGAAAAAAATGGCGTGGACGAATACATTTCAGCAAAGCAAATGTGCGCATTCGTCGATCCTGAAACGCAGCGATGCATAATTTATCCAGTAAGGCCAGTTGCTTGCCGCGTCTACGACAGCCACAGCGTTGATGACTGCATTTCGGTTGTCGGAAATCCAGATGGTGAAATATCAAGAACGCCAAAACTGGTTTATTACCTGGAAGTATTTTTGGGGGTGCTTGGGCTTGCTCATATGAAATTTGGGCTATCCGGTAAGGCGGTTCCCTTGCACACAAATGTTCTTAAAGAGATCAACGCACTGAAAAGAAAGTGAGCCCGTTTTTCATCACTAATCAAAGAACGCCAACCTATTGACCACCAAGGCCCCCATCGGTAGACAGAACCCGGTATGGGGCCGCTACAAAGGAGACGAAGCAATGATCGAAATCTGGAAGCGGTTCCGCTTTGAGGCTGCGCACCGGCTGCCCAAAACGCACCCAGGGCACAAGTGCCATAACCTGCACGGCCACAACTTCGTGGTATCGATGACCTTCAAGGGCGAGGTTGACGAGAACGGCTGGCTGATCGACTTCGCAGACATTGAGAAGGTGTGGCTGCCGATCAAAGCCCTGGTCGATCACAAATACTTGAACGAAGTGCCTGGGCTTGAGAACCCGACCAGCGAAGTACTGGCGATCTGGATTTGGCAGAAAATGGTGACGGCGATCCCGTGCCTGAGTGCAGTCGAGGTTCAGGAAAACGACAACTGTGGTGCCGTATACCGGGGCGAGTGAGGTCAATCCCGTGGGTATTGGATGATCGCCCCGTTCTCCCCATCCTCGCTGACCTCTATCGCCATCGCCCGATTTGGGTAGTCTTGATTGAGCCAGCCGTGGAGTTCGTCAGCGAT
>SESF01016237.1_pt1 | contig 12046 bp, 9 predicted proteins | sample 3171521 | NCBI WGS metagenome assembly SESF01 (sample SAMN10866945, study PRJNA518727) | freshwater metagenome | biome: subpolar coniferous forest; feature: holomictic lake; material: water; isolation source: holomictic Lake 227, 6 m and 8 m depth | place: Canada: near Kenora, Ontario | collected...
AAATACTCGGCAATGCTGAGTCCGGTAAGGGCAACCCTCTGACGGGCTCCGGGAGGCTCGTTCATCTGGCCAAAAACAAGAGCGGTTTTGTCGATAACGCCCGACTCCATCATTTCGTGCCAAAGATCGTTTCCTTCGCGGGTACGCTCTCCGACTCCGGCAAAGACGCTGAAGCCAGACTGCTGTTTGGCGATATTGTTGATCAATTCCATGATCAGAACGGTCTTGCCTACACCGGCACCTCCGAAGAGACCGGTTTTGCCACCGCGGGAGTAGGGCTCGAGAAGATCGATAACCTTGATGCCGGTTTCAAACATCTCTGCTTTCGTAGAGATTTCGTCAAATCTTGGCGCAAGGCGATGAATGGAATAGCTTTTTTTTGTATTGACCGGGCCGCGTCCGTCAATAGGTTCGCCAACAACGTTAAGCATTCTGCCGAGAACTTCAAGGCCGACAGGTACCTGTATTGGCTTGCCTGTGTTTGCGACGCTGAGGCCTCTTACCAGACCGTCGGTGCTCTCCATTGCAACGGTACGAACGCGCTCTTCTCCAAGATGCTGTTGTGTTTCAAGGACGAGCTTGGTGCCGTCGGCTCTTGTAATGGTCAGCGCATCCAGAATTGACGGAAGCCGCCCTTCAGGAAAATCAACATCAACTACAGGGCCGATGATTTGGGAAATCTTACCTTCTTGCATAGTGACAGTGTGGATAGGATTTTATGGTGTAATCAAACGTTCGAGCTTCCAGGCTTTTGTGCCTTTTTTAACGGAAATGATGCGTTACCTTCTTTTTTTTTCGCCATTCTGACCGTTCCGGACATGAGCCACCTGAGGGAGTCGAACCCACGACCTACTATTTACGAAACAGTTGCTCTACCAACTGAGCTAAGGTGGCTTAAGCAGGGCGAAAAACTCAAGTCCAAATATAATTTTTTTGACAGAGAATCACAAAGACTAAATAACGCATGATTTATAGCCGTCAAAAAAAAGAAGAATTGTATATTCCCTGAATGGGAGTTTTAAGTCACTTTATATTTATGAATGGTAACGGTATGAAAAGGATGTTCAGTCACGGGGCGAGGGTGTCGGTACTCGGTGCTCTCTTGTTGTGCGGTTTTGCGAGAGTGTTTTTTGCGGCTTCGCCGGCAGTCGCCTTGCCATTGGCGCCATCTTTTGCCGCACGCTCTCTTGATGGAAAAGTTGTGGCATCGACTCAACTTGCGGGCAAGGCCTATATCGTGAATTTTTTTGCATCATGGTGTCCTCCCTGTTGTGCAGAGGTTCCTGATATGGTCGCTCTCCAAAAAAAATACGAACGCAACGGCTTTACCTTTATTGGCGTCGCCGTCAATGAGAATGTGCCAGCCATACGTGCTTTTATCACAAAAAATCATATAACGTATCCCGTTGTTATGGCTGACGACAAAATCGTATCTGCCTTCAGCCGATACGTATCCGGCGGTCTAAATGCCATCCCGACCTCTTTCGTGGTAAACCCTTCAGGCCGCATTTCCCTGGTTATTACGGGGGCAAGAAGCAAGGATGACTTTGAAAAAATAATTGTTGATACTCTCAAAAAAACCGGAACCCCTCAATAAAGTCCTCATCCCATGATTGATGATGGTTTTCAGCGCCGGAGGTTACAGCATCCGGGCAATCAATTTCTCTTTTCGGCACGTTCGCAGTCAGTGGTGATTGCGGACGTTTTTTTTTATAACTTTTAGCTACATGAGAATGACCATGACTGTAATGCAGATCAACCCTCCGGACTATGTGAAAAACAAAAAGCTGATCCAGTGGGTTCAGGAGACGGCTGACCTTTGTCGCCCGAGTGCGGTGCACTGGTGTGACGGTTCCGAGGAAGAGTACGACACCCTTGCCCAGCAGATGGTAGCGAGCGGTACCTTTATCAAGCTCTCAGAAGAGAAGCGCCCTAACAGCTATCTCTGCCGCTCTGATCCGAGTGATGTTGCGCGGGTCGAAGACAGAACATACATCTGCAGTATTCGCCGCCAGGACGCAGGTCCGACCAACAACTGGGTTGCTCCAAAAGAGATGAAAGAGACCCTGAAAGGTCTTTTCAGGGATTGTATGACTGGCCGTACCCTGTATGTCATTCCGTTCAGCATGGGACCGTTGGGATCGCCTATTGCTCATATCGGTGTCGAAATTTCTGATTCGCCCTATGTGGTCACGAATATGCGTATCATGACGAGGATGGGACGCAAGGTTATGGATCTGCTTGATGAAAACAGCGAATTTGTGCCTTGCCTGCACTCTGTCGGTGCGCCTCTTCAGCCTGGAGAGATCGATGTTGCCTGGCCATGCAATGACACCAAATACATTGTTCATTATCCTGAAGAGCGCACCATTGTCTCCTTTGGCAGCGGTTATGGCGGCAACGCCCTGCTTGGCAAAAAATGTTTTGCCTTGCGTATTGCCTCTTCAATGGCACGGGATGAAGGCTGGCTTGCCGAGCACATGCTCATTCTTGGTGTTGAATCGCCAGAGGGGCAAAAAACCTATATCGGTGGAGCATTTCCGAGCGCTTGCGGTAAAACCAATTTTGCCATGCTCATTCCACCACAATCTTTTGAGGGTTGGAAGATTACCACTATTGGTGATGATATTGCATGGATCAAGCCAGGTGAAGATGGCCGTCTTCGTGCAATCAATCCGGAATATGGCTTTTTTGGTGTTGCTCCGGGTACGTCGGATAAATCAAATCCGAATGCCATGGCAACCCTTGCAAAGAACTGTATTTTTACCAACGTAGCCATGACGCCTGACGGTGATGTCTGGTGGGAAGGGATGACCGATGAGGTCCCCGCTCAACTGATCGACTGGCAGGGTCACTCCTGGACTCCTGATTGTGGCAGGCCCTCTTCGCATCCCAATGCCCGCTTTACCTCTCCGGCAAATCAGTGCCCCTCGCTTGATGCCGACTGGGAAGATCCGAAAGGTGTGCCGATCAGCGCCTTTATTTTTGGTGGACGCCGTGGCGATACGGTTCCTCTTGTTTACCAGTCAGCAAACTGGAATTCGGGAGTCTACCTCGCTGCTACGATGGGTTCCGAAAAGACGGCGGCAGCAGCCGGAAAGGTTGGCGACGTTCGCCGCGATCCTTTTGCCATGATTCCGTTCTGCGGTTATCACATGGGCGATTATTTCAACCATTGGCTTCATGTCGGTCGTATACTGCCTGAGCTGCCAAGAATTTTTGGTGTCAACTGGTTCCGCAAGGACGAGAACGGCAAGTTCCTCTGGCCAGGCTTTGGCGAAAACATGAGAGTGCTGAAGTGGATTGTTGATCGTGTTCACGGCAATGCCGGTGCTGTAGAGAGCCCCCTTGGCTGGATGCCGAAGTACGATATGATTGACTGGACTGGTCTGGAAGAGATGACAGAAGACAAGTTCATCAAACTGATGTCGGTCGATCGCGAAGCGTGGAAAAAAGAGCTGCTTTCACATGAGGAGCTTTTTGAAATGATTTATGACAGGCTTCCCAAAGAGTTCCCCCATATTCGTGAGCTCATGCTCTCGACGCTCTGGATGTCGCCCGCACACTGGTCACTGGCACCGGAAAATTACACTTCCGAAGGCTGAGAATTGTTTGTTACGGAACACAAAAAAAGGCACCTGCGAGGGTGCCTTTTTTGTGCTTGTCAGCAGTGTTGATCAGTTTTCGTCGAGGGTAAAGCCGATTTTAACGGTAACCTGCCAGTAGGCAACCTTCTGCTCCTCAACATGGCAACGGGTTTCAAGAATCTCGACCCAGCGGATGTTTCTGATGGTTTCAGCCGCTTTGGCTACGGCATTATTGACGGCATCCTCAATGCTTGTTGCTGAGGAACCTACCAGTTCAATTTTCTTATAGATATGAGCGCTCATGGGGTGTAATGGTTTTCGTACGTGAAAAAAAGTTACAAGACCTTCGCTAATAATAGCAAATCAGGCGGAATCTGCAAAAATCTGCCATTCAGTCAGCGTTTTTTGGCACCACCTGTTCCTGTTCGGCAGTTTGGAGGTCGATTACTTTTTCGGCGAAAAGGGATTCCCGGGCGTATGTTGTCTCCATTGTTGTGATAAAGTTTTTGGAGGAGCGCCAGTAAGGAATTGAGCCGAGCCGTTTTGCTATCGAGGCGTGTACTGCGGGTGACGTATGGATAAATGGCGGATCGGGTGCTGGTGTATATCCCCAGAAAGCGCCATGATCGGAAGGCAGTGGTTCCGGTATTGCCGGGGGTTCATCACCTCCTGCGGCTGGACGCTTGTAGCCGATTTTCTTGAGAAACTCCTCTTTATCTATCCCGCGGAGGGTGAAAAGGAGAAAAGGATCCTGGTCGAAGGCCTCTGCCATCAGATAAAAAACGGCGGCAAGGTGTTTGCAGGGGTTCGAGTAGTCGGGACACGAACACGTGGTTGTCAAATCGTTATATTTGCCGGGAAAAAGAGAGAGGCCTGCGGTTTTGAAGAGCCGCACAAGATTTTCCGGCATCTCTCCACTCAGGAGCTGTGCAATGTATATCGGTTTCGAGGTAAGTTTTTGTGCCAACAACTCTTTCTGCTCTTTTGAGTAGGGCGTCAGCGTGATGGTCACCTTGTAGGGACGGACTCTTGAACCCTGCACTTTTGCAGAGACTCCCTTTTTTGACGTGATGACAAGGTCAGTGACCTGCCCTTGTCGGGCATAGGATTTTCCGCGCGTAATCCTTGCGCCGATATCAAAGTTCTCGAGTGTCGTAATCCACTCTTTTCCCCACCATGTCAGGCCAAATGCTCCCCGTTTGTTCTGGGCCTTGATGCCACCGGTTACTGCTTTTGGGGCTGATGATGCGGGCCTTTTATACCAATAGTATGCCATTAATCCTTACTCTCCCATTGCGTCCTGACTGAGCATAATCAGGTTGCGCAGATCATTGTTCGATAGTTCGGTCAACCACTGCTCTCCTGTTCCAAGAACCTGACCGGCGACCGTTGTTTTTTTCTCAATCATCTCGTCAATGCGCTCTTCGAGGGTTCCCGCCGTAATAAATTTATGGACTTCCACGTTTTTGTGCTGCCCGATGCGGAAGGCGCGGTCGGTAGCCTGGTTCTCTACCGCCGGGTTCCACCATCGGTCGAAGTGCACAACATGGTTGGCTCCTGTCAGGTTCAGCCCTGTTCCACCCGCTTTGAGTGACAAGATAAAGATTGCCGGAGTATTGCTCCTCTCCTGCTGGAAGCTCTCCACCATCGCATCCCGCCTTTTTTTTGTGACACCACCATGCAGAAAAAGCACCTCTTCACCGTACAGATCCTGAAGATAGTGCTGGAGCATTGTGCCCATTGTGGTAAACTGGGTAAAGAGCAATGTTTTTTCGCCCGCTTCGCGGATGTCGCCAAGCAGTTCGGTCAGGCGCTTTATTTTGCCTGAACGATGTGCAATGGCAGAGTTGTCGCCGAGAAAATGTGCAGGGTGGTTGCAGACCTGCTTGAGTTTCACCAGCAGCGCAAATACCAGTCCCCTTCGGTCAATGCCCTCAGCGCTCTCGATTTTCTCCTGCAGTTCATCAACAACAGCCTTGTAGAGCGAAGCCTGCTCTTTGGTGAGCAAGCAATACTCCTTCATTTCAATTTTGTCGGGCAAATCGGAGATAATCGACTTGTCGGTCTTCATGCGGCGCAAAATAAACGGCCCGGTGAGTGATTTCAGCCGTGTTGATGCCTCGCTGTCGCCATACCACTGTATCGGTGTATAGAAGTTCTGCCTGAAAAAGTGCTGGGTACCAAGAAAACCCGGATTGAGAAAATCCATGAGCGCCCAAAGGTCGCCAACATGATTTTCAACGGGAGTTCCGGTCAGGGCAATGCGATAATCGGCATTGATGGTTCTTGCGGCTTTCGACTGTTTTGTTTCAGGGTTTTTGATGTTTTGCGCTTCGTCGAGAATAATGCCCGCCCAGGGTACCTTCGAGAGAAATTCGAGGTCGCGCTGCAACAGGCCATAGCTTGAGATGACAAGGGCTGAAGCACTGGCGGCTTTGTGAAAATCGGTGGTTTTCATCCGCTCGATGCCGTGATGGACCAGAACGGGCAAATCCGGCGTGAACCGTTCCGCCTCCTTTCGCCAGTTGTTGACAACAGAGGTGGGGCAGATCAAAAGGACGGCCCTTTTTTCTCCCTGCTCACGCTCCCGTTGCAGCATGGCAAGAGTCTGGATGGTTTTGCCAAGACCCATGTCATCGGCAAGGCAGGCACCAAGCCCCCACTTGCGCAGGAAGGAGAGCCATGAAAAGCCTCGCTCCTGATAGGTCCGCAGTGTTCCCTGAAAATGATCAGGTGGCGCAAGCAGCTCGAATTGAGCATGAGAGGATAATTTTTCAAGCAGTTCCTGAAGCCAGCCCTCTATTTCAACCGACCTCATAAAGAGCGCATCGTCCTTTTTCTGTGCTCCAAGTGCTGTGGCGAGAAGTTCTCTGGCAGAAAGCTCTCCACCCGGATTTTTTTCAAGAAAATGCAGGGCATTGACAAGCTCCTTGTGGTCAATCTGTGTCCACTGCCCGCGCACCCTTATCAGGGGAGCTTTCAGGTCGGCCAGCGCTTTCAGCTCCTGCAAATCAAGCTCTTCATTGCCGAGTGCTGCCGCATAATCGCAGTCAACCATACGATCGAGCGTGAGACCTGATCCGCTTCCCTGCATGGATGGCAGTTTCACTTTTGTCTTGATGCCAATACGGTGAAGCCCTCTGCGGCTGGTCCACCATGAGGGAAGCATGACCACAAAGCCGGCACCTCGCAACAGTTCCGCATACTCGAGCAAAAATTGGTAAGCGCCCTCTGTATCAAGATCGAAACCTGCCGGATTTTTCTTTTTCAGGCTTTTGGTGACTGCGGGGCAGAGGCCGGAGGCTTGACCCAGGGCAGTAAGCAGGAATTCGGTGCACTCGGAGGTGCAGGATGAGGCGTGTTGCGATGCGGCACTTTTCGGGTTCCAGAGATCTCCGGCGTTGAGAATCAGACTGGGATCAGCTTTCAATTGCAGTTGATAGCTGACATGCCAGCGCTCCTGCCTCTTCCCTTTCAGTGGAGGTTCACTCAATTGAAAGCAGAACCTGAAGGGTGAGCGTTCGTGGATCTCAATGGGACGGCGCCATGCGTTGAGCTGACAGAAAAACTGTTCAATTTCCTGCTCATTTTTCCAGTTTACCGTTGCGTTATTGCTCGACAGCGCATGAAGCCATGCGTCATGAACACTCTCGAATTCAGTGATTTTTGGCGTTCCCGCTTTCCCGGAACGACGGACCGACGCATTGACGATGAAAGAGAGGAGTTGGCGGAGCGTCAACTGTTTTGATACTTCCGGCGGTTGCGAGTTGGAGCGGCTGAGAGAACGGCACACCGCAGGCATGGTTTCCGCAAGCTTGTCAAGTGCGAGGGATGTGGCGCTGTCAGGAAAAGGCTGCCACAGCGCCTCCCAGAATGTCTTGTTTTTGACTATCGACGGCAGCAGCGACTCGCTCCTGATGATATTGAGTGCAATTTTGCGTACTTGCCGAAACCAGAGCATCGAGCTTCCAAAAATGATGCCACTTCCGGGGATATTGCCCTTTTCCGAGAGCAGGGAAAGCTCATGCAAAGAATCGGTATTCAGCCGCAGGGCAGTAATCGGAAGTGCTTTGAGGCATTCATCGCCCTTGATGTCGGGCATGGTACCGATCAGCGGAGATGATGGAACCGGTTTTTCCCCTCGACAGGGTAGCCAGACACAAAACTCTTTTGTGGTGTCGTTGCGCAGGGAAAACATGCCGATGCTGTTCATTGCCAGTCGCAACTCTTTCAGCATACCGATTTTCTTCCCCTCACTCCAGAGAACCGGGGCTCCGTCAAGTATGGAGATATGCAGTGCAATCATGGGCAATTCTGTTTCGACGCGATTATTTTTTTTCAGGAGATCAGCTTGTCATCCTCTTTGATACAGCAGTGTGCGTGCCAAAATAAGCAATTGATGGCAAGGAGTAAAACGATAATCGGCGAAGAAGGAGTGGATCTGAGCGGTGGTATCGGTGCGGCCCGGAACAGCCGTAACACTGATGGCTGTTCCGGGCAAGATGGGGGCAAGATTACATGCCCAGTGATTTAAAGAGGAGAGGAATGGCGCAGAGACCGATGGCAACATTCGTCGCACCACAGATTTTTGTGATGATGGTGTTGTGCTTGTACCAGGTAAATGGCAACAGGATGGTCAGCAAGTTGATCAGGAGCAGCACGGTGGCTAATGGCCATATTGCCCCGAGGAGGATCGCCTTGTAGCTAAAGACAGCCGTGATGAAAAAGATTCCCAAAAACATGTGGGCATAGATCTTTTTGTCGCCGGGGTTGTAGAAATGCTTCGCGACAACAACCCAGAAGAGGCCGTAAGTTGCAAAGATGGTGCCAAGGTAAATTCTTTTTTCAGGAGGGATCCCCATATCAAACATAAACATGCAGAGAGCGGTAAAAATCTGTGCAACACCGCCGAACCAGAGGGCGACATGGGCAAGATTGCGCCCCAGCTTTGCATGATCAGTCTCCTTGTCAAGCCCAAACCCCAACTGTTCAAGGCCGAATACCCAGACAGTGATCATCAGCCCGAACAACCCGATAGCTTCCGGATTTACTACATTCATCGGACGTACTCCTTTTTTTTTATTGGTTGTGGAAAAAAGTTAACAAAATAGCCATCACAATTTTCGTCACAATGGCGACATTAATGTACGGCTAATTCTCTTGAAAGAGGAAGAGAATTACGGGGTGAAGAGTGGTGATTTATGGCATATTGGTTGAAGGCTCGATCTGTTTTCTGCGGTATCCTTTGTAACGGAGCAAGAGATATCGCTTTCTTTTGATACTTTTGAACGCTGAAGTACGGAATAACTGAATATGTTTGGATGTGATGACTCTACCTGCTGAAACGGACGCCCCAACCAATCCGGAGAGGATGGAGCCTCGAAGGCGTCGTGGCCTTTCCGAACAACTGCTTGCAGCATTTCCTGCCTTTGAGAGCCAGAATTTTCGGCGCTATTTTCCGGGGCAGGTGATCTCGATGATTGGCACCTGGATACAGATGGTGGCGCAGGGGTGGCTGGTGCTTGAAATCACCGGCTCAGCATTTGACGTGGGGCTTGCCGCTGCGGCCTCCACACTGCCGACACTCTTTCTCTCCCTCCTGGGCGGAGTGGTTGTTGACCGTTATCCACGGCGCACCATTCTGCTCTGGACGCAATCTGCGGCCATGCTGCTTGCCTTTATCCTTGGCATGTTTGCCGTGACGGGCACCGTGACGATCTGGATTATTCTTGTGCTTTCATTTCTTCTTGGCTGTGTGAATGCCCTCAACGTCCCCGCACTCCAGGCTTTTCTCAGCGAAATTGTGGAGCGGGAACATCTCCCCTCAGCCATTGCCATGAATTCGGCGATCTATAATGTTTCTCGGGTTATTGGGCCCGCCATTGCGGGTTTTCTGATATCAGCCACCGGTACGGGCAGCGCCTTTCTGGTCAACGGGGTCAGTTTTTTTGCCGTTCTCCTCTCTCTGCTCTCCATGAAGAGTGCACAAAAAGAGCCGGTCGCAAAAACCACACAGAATCCCCTGCAGGCAATCAGGGAGGGGCTGAGCTATTCATGGGGACACCCGCTGATCAGAACCTGTATCTTTTTTATTGCGGTCATTGCCATTTTTGCATGGTCATACGTTACCATGCTCCCCGTTATTGCCAAGCATACCTTCAGCATGGATGCGTCGGGCATGGGCTACCTCTACGGTGTGTCGGGTCTCGGCTCGGTTGTCGGCACCGTGCTCGTCTCCATCTACTCCAGAACGATTGACCGCCTTGTCTTTATTGCCGGGGGAACAATCCTCTTCGCTCTCGCCCTTATCGGCTTTACCTATACGACGTTCCTTCCGGCAGCGCTCGCCTTTCTCTTTGTCAGCGGATTCGGGCTGGTTTCAGCCGTATCAACCATCAGCGCCACCATCCAGAGCACGGTTGACGACCGCTTTCGTGGCAGGGTTATGAGCCTCTATATGATGATCTTCATGGGCTTCATGCCAATCGGTAACCTTGAAATCGGCTATCTCTCCGAACACTTCGGCACAGGGTTCGCCATTCGCCTCGGCTGTATCGTGACCATTCTGGCAGCGGTGGCACTCATCTTCACCAGCCGGGGAGTACGCAAGGCCTACAGCAGCTACCAATGTAATCCATAAGATTTTGCATAATCAATCATCGCGATGATGACAAAGAAACATCTTTCATTTAACAGCCTTGATCTCATAACCGACAGTGAGCTTGATGAGCTGGAGCATTTTCTCATTTCGGATGCAACCCCCGAAGAGAGCATGCCGATTGATCTCCTTGACGGATATTTTACGGCATTGATTGTCGGGCCGGTAACGCCCCCTGTCAGCCTATGGCTTCACCTTGTATGGGATATGAGCGGAGGTGGTGCAGAGCCGGAATTTGAGTCTCCGGAAGAGGCCCAACATATCATGGAGCTGCTGATGAAAATGAAGAAAAGCATCGTCACGCAACTGTCAGACTCTTCGGATTATTTTGAGCTACTTCCTGATACCACCGGGCTTGAGGATGGGGAGGTGAAGGATTTGCTTATCAGGCTCTGGGCAACAGGATTTATGATCGGTGCTCGTTGCAGTGGAGTTGACTGGTCGTCGCTCCTGAGTGATAAAAACTCCTTATTCCTGTTAACGTTGATTAATACGCTCAGCATCAGACCTGACGATCCCGTCCCGTTACCAACAAAAGAAATTCGGGATATCTGGAGGAACATGGACTATTGTGTGATAGAAATCGACAAGTTCTGGCGCCCTTACCGGCAGCAGGAACAGGCAAGGGCAAAAGGGATGGCCCTGGCAACCGAAGAAGAGCAAACCGGACGCAATGAGCCCTGCCCCTGCGGAAGCGGAAAGAAGTTCAAGAAGTGCTGCGGGAGGTGATGGTTATGCAGCTCAATCAACCAGTGTTCCGTTAATGAACTTGTGAGTCAGTGTGCCCCTCAAGAGAGTTCAATGCAGCCAACTCAGCTCCGGTTGGCGAATGGGCTGTTTTATTGCATCAAGTCTTGCAACACTTGTGCTTGTTATCTTAATTTGAGGGACGCGCAAGGTCTCCCGCAGACTCAATGTGTCGTAAAATACACTCAAAATCACAAACATACACATCATGACAGAACACGATTTTTCAGATGAGTCGCCTGGCATCATCACCGACAGTGAGCTGAACGAGCTTCAGGATTTCCTTGATTCCGATACGGTGCCTGAAGGCTCAATGATTCTTGATACTCTCGACGGTTTTCTTACTGCGCTGGTCATTGGTCCAGTATCTGTTCCGATAAAAAGATGGATGCCACTGGTGTGGGATATGCTTGATGGCCATAAAACTCCTGCATTTGAATCCCTTGATCAGGCGAAAAGAATGACAAAGCTCATACTGAAAATGAAGGAAAGTATTACGTTCCTTTTTTCAAGTTCTCCTGATTTATACTGTCCGTTGTGCATGGAGATTGAACTTGAGAGCGACGAGATGTATAACAATTTAGTGAAGTTGTGGGCGACCGGATTTGTGATGGGGATATACTGTAATGAAAATAACTGGAAACCGTTGCTTGACAGGAAGGAGGTTTTTGAAGAATTGTTAATGCCAATTTTTCTTCTCAGTCCCTTTTCGAATGACACCCCGCCATTGCCAACCAAAACAGCCAATGTCATCAGAGAGCTCATTCCTCGATATGTGAAAGAGATTCGCAAGTTCTGGCTGCCTCAGCGCCAGAGGGAAATGGCAAAGGAAAAAGGCGTGGTGATTGCCGACGAAGCAGAACAAACCGGACGCAATGAGCCCTGCCCCTGCGGAAGCGGAAAGAAGTTCAAGAAGTGCTGCGGGAAGTGATGTGTGGCGGCCTGTTCGAGTAGCCGCTGCACAAAGAGGGGAAGTTTTAATCCATGCTGTTTCCTTTTGGCTGATCCTGATAATTTCGGCATAGACGGCATTCCTCTTTTTTTTCGCAATTCA
>SESF01009148.1_pt1 | contig 12043 bp, 10 predicted proteins | sample 3171521 | NCBI WGS metagenome assembly SESF01 (sample SAMN10866945, study PRJNA518727) | freshwater metagenome | biome: subpolar coniferous forest; feature: holomictic lake; material: water; isolation source: holomictic Lake 227, 6 m and 8 m depth | place: Canada: near Kenora, Ontario | collected...
CCTCGTATTTTATAGTGCCCATGCCTGTGCCAAGCCACGGATTGCCCTGGCCGTCCAGTCCGATACTCATGACCCAGTTGGCGAGGTAATTTGATTGACCGTAATTAGTCCAGTTTACGCCATCAAATTTCACTACGCCATACCCACAGGTTCCAAACCATTTATTTCCCTGGTTATCGATCATGATGGCGGTGATGGAACTGGCTGGCAATCCACTGTTTGCCGGGGTGTAATTTGTCCAGGTGGTCCCATCAAATTTGGATACGCCATAATTGGTGCCAATCCATTTATTCCCCTGTGAATCAATGGTAATGCAGATTGGATTCGTAAGAAGTCCGCTATTTTGAGTAGTGTAATTTTCCCAGATGGTGTCGTTGAAAACAGAAAGGCCTGACCATGTCCCTATCCATTTCTTTCCATACGTATCAATGGCCATGCAGGTTACCGCGCCCCATAATAACCCGCTGTTGGCGTTTGTAAAGGTTGACCATGTTGTACCATTATATTTGGAAAGTCCGCAAAGACTCATATCGTAAATATCATCAGTGCCAATCCAGATTGTTCCCTGATTGTCAGTTGACAGACAACTTACCCTGTTATTCAGTAATCCGCTGTTTGTCATTGTGTAACCCGTCCAGTTGGTTCCGTCAAATTTAGAAAGCCCACCTCCGGTTGTTCCAAACCATTTGTTCCCGTCCGGATCAAACGCAATGGAAGACACTACATCGTAAATCAAACCACTGTTGGTCGAGTGGTAAATCGCCCACGATGCATTATGATATACAGATACACCATCTGACGTTGCAAACCACAGGCTGCCATCAGTATCTTTTTGAATATCATTCACTCCGTTGTTGGAAATGGTTTCAGACATTCTGCCGGTTGAATAATTGATCCAGGTCTGTGACAGTACCCTGCAGTTTGCGCCTGCAAGGAGGAGCATCAGAAAGAATGGAATTGTCGTTTTCATAACTATCGTTTTATCAATTTGATGTTTGAAATCGTATTTAAATTATTGATTCTGAGGATAAAAAAGCCAAATGAAACTCCTTCAAGTGAGATTTCCTGAAGTGTATCCAGTGTTAATTCCTTTTCAAGAAGGGGATTTCCCTGAAGAGCACAAATCTGAAGCCGGGCAGGTGAAGGTGAACCTGCCATGGTCGGCAGCCATTCCAGGGTGATGTTCCCGGAGACAGGATTTGGATAAACCCGATAGCCAAATTTATCAGACTTCAGGTCGGCGGCACCAGGGTCAATACTTACAGGGAATAAATTCTCATTGTACAGGGCAAGTCCATTATCAGTGCCTATCCATTTGTTGTCATTTCCATCGATTGCAATGGCATTGACTGTATGTCCGTCCAGATAATTGCGCCAGTGTTGATATTGGGCAAAAAGTAAACCCGGAAAAGTACTTGAAAGGAAAAATACCAGAAATAGCATGGTTTTTCTGGTTATCATCTGACCGGAAAGGATCAATAGTTTTTCCATAAAGGTCGAATTAGGTGCATAGATTTTTTAAAAATCCCTATTGCTTTTTTATATCAGATTTTATCGGCTTGCCTGTTTCATCCCATGTGTTTTCAGACAGTACTTCATCATTGATATATTCAAATACCGACTTAATCTTACCATTGGTGTAATAAGATATCGTAGTGCCATATTGTACTCCTTGAATCATATCATATTGACTGGAAATTTTGCCATCAGCACTGTATTCCCTGACTATTCCGGTAAACTCATTCATTGTTTTTACTCCTTCCCATTCAATTTTTCCATTTTCATGCCATTGTGTTGCCAAACCATGCGATTTGCCCCATACATCACTAAAAGTATATTTTAGCGCCCCGGAAGGATACCACCCCATTAAATCTCCTTGTGCAATACCGTTGATGAAATTTTCAATCCACTTGACTTTTTTATTTTTATAAAGACAGGCAATCTTTCCATAATAGGGTAGTTTTTCACCGATCACATAATAAAGACCATTGTCATATTTAATGCGATCCCATAAAACTATTCTATGCTTGATTTTGGGGTTTACTGCAATATCCGCATAGTGTTTACTATTAATGGCAGGAGATAACGGTGTGGTATATGTCGTATTTGTATGCATACCATATCTGTTATACACCACCCGGGCCCCATTTTCCTGATTATTCAAATATTCAACTGTTGCACTTGTGTCACCATTTTTTAACCAATAAGTTGTAACCCCGTTTTTTTCTCCATCCGCATAGGTGGTCTCACGGAATTTGTTGCCATTATCAAACCACACCGTTTGTTTTCCGGTAATTACCCCGTTTTTAAAACAGGCAACAACCATTTTCCGGCCCGTGTCATACCACTTTGTAATGGTATCAACAGGCAGCCCTTTTTTGTAAGTGGATTTTGATTTCAATTTTCCATTCGGAAACCATTGTAATTCGGTACTGTCCTTCATACCGTTGTTGCAGAAAAATTCGAGCCTCTTGTGGGTGCTGTCCCAAAATTCAACCACTTTCCCGGTATAAGGTACCTTTTCGGCATCGTTGTAGTATAGTTGATTTTTACTCCTTTGAAGATGAGAAAATTGTATTTCCCGGATTTTAGCCGGACTCTTTTCTTTCTTGTTATCTGAATTGCATCCGGGGATCAGAAAACACGATAGTATGGTTGCCAAAGCAATTAGAAACAATGTTGTGCTGATTTTCATGGTGTGTTTAATTGAGATTTAATATTGGTAACAGTCTCCCATTTATTTGTTATAGAACATATTTGGGTCAAGTCGCTTTATTTCACTTCCGCTTTCTTTGTCTTCTTTGTGTTTTTGTAAACCTCTTGAAATAACCTCAGCAAACTCATCAGTCTTGGTTTTCATCTCCTCCTCAGTTAAGATCTCTGCAGATCTTTTATTAATCACTTTGAATACTGACTTCATCTTTTTTAAATTAGTTGGATCAACCGGGGTCAACCTGACTTGTGCTTTCACAAATCCCATCATCACTATTGCTTCAATAAAATAAATTTTCCCGGCATCAACATTAGCTTCAATAAAGTCTTTATTTTCAGAGCGTGCCCAAAAAAGATGTGACCCGGGTTCACATTCATATCGAAAATAGCCTTGGCCGGCAAATATTCCAATTAATTTTGTACTGTCAAAATAGCTGAAGTTGATAGCAAATCCAGAGGAACTTGTCCTGACGAAATAAACTACAGCCTTATTTGAAGGAGCTTCTTGGATATCCTGACCTATTACTGATGTTGTTAAAGCCAGGAAAAGCGAAATTACTAAAGTCATTTTTTTCATAATTCAGTTAAATTTAGGTTAAGTTAATAGACATTTTTCGATGAAAGTTACTTCAAGTCCAGAAGGATCGCTTCTGCCTTTTCCTTATAAGCGCCAGGAGAATTAACAAGCATGGTAAGCTGTTTTTTCGCCCCTTCAGGATCCTTGCTTTTCAGCAATGCCAGCGCCAGGTACCACCTCGACTGGTCTGTAAAGGTCTCTTTATTAATTAATTTTGTAAATATTGCAATGGCTTCCGCAGGGGTCTTGTCCGTGGCAAGCACTGAGTTGGCCAGGAAAAAGGCGATGGTGTCGGAAGTAGGATCCTTTTGATACAAATGATGAAATACAAATACAGCGCTGTCGTACTGCTCTTTGCGGTAGAAACCGAGTCCGGTGTAAAGCAATTGTCTGGTAGTGTCTTCATCCCAGGAGGAGCCTTTTTCGGTAATCAGGTCGGGGTAGGGGGCGAAGTTTTGGGCGAAAAGTCGGTCTGTATTGTGCTGCTGGTTGAAAAAATACAACCCGAGCGAGGCGCCCACCGCAATTAGAATCAGCGCGACCGCAGCAAACCGGACCAGCATGGGTATTTTTGAATAAAGCCGGCGAATGATCCCTTTTCGTTCAACCTTAGCGTCATTGAAGTCAAGTTCGTTCCGGTTTAATTCTCTGACTAGGTGGCTGATTTCGATGATGGTTGCCTTGCATGCCAAACAACTGTCAACATGATCTGACACTGCTGCCGGAAGCTTGTTTGTACTTGATTCAGCCAATGCATCAACCCACCATGCAATCCCCTCTTCTGAAAGGTGGCCATCCGGGTTAAAAAGGTTTGACTTGATTTTCATTTTCTGCTCATTTGTGATATAGATGAAATCACATCTTGTTTTTGGAGAATTTTCTACCGGTTTTTAAAACAATATTCAAACAAAAGCTGAAATGAATCAGGATCGAAATGTGCATTCAGGGAGTTTCCGTTCAACAATGCTATGATCTCTTTCTGCCGGTCTTCTATCCACTTCCTGATGGCATCGTCCTTATTGGTTTTGTTTTCAAGCAGATTGAAAATGAAGGTAAGCCCGGCATGTATTTCCTGGTCGGTAAGGTTTGCCCCGTTTTTATTCAGATGTTCGATGCAGGCCTTGATCTTTTGCGCAGCATCGGCTTCTTTTTCGTAAAAATCAAGATCGATCAGATAAATGAGCATCCTGAAAATGGATCTCAGGCAAAAGGCAACTTTACACTTTTTCTTCGGGTAGGTTTCTATGATATCGTGCAGTAGCTTGCAAAGGATGGTGCATGGCTCTTTCAGAATAAGCTTTTTTTCCGGAGAAATTTCATCATTGCCAATGTTGCCAAGCCAGTACGACAGGTTGCCGGCAGAGTAATTGACAAAACCGGGGCCATTGGTTTTCTTTCTTAATTTACCACGTTCCAGTTCGATACACTTATAATAAAGAATGGTATATAAATAGGAGGAAAATTTTGCTCTCCCCTGAAATGCCCCCACAATCTTTTCTTTCTTTAAAATGAGCCATTCCGATATTTCCTGAAAGAGATCTTCGGCATCCTCCCGGTCATAATAGCCGGAATTTATCAGATATTTTCCGATAATAGCCCTGATCATCGTTTGATACGGCAAAAAATAATCATTGGGGGTCGCGATCATGCTACGCTCTTTTTTCTGGTTTTCCTGAATCGGTAGATTCCAAAAAGAATCAGCACAATGATTGCCATGGGGAGTCCCCAGCGCAAAAACCGGGTGGAGCCTAAAACCGGGTTATTGTTGCCAATGGCAATGAAACCAGCCCAATAAAACGGGTGGGCAGTGATCTGATCGGCGCCGGTCAGGTAATCGAGCTGGGCATTTCGGAGTGCGGAGGTTTTTGCTTCCCTTTCCCCAAGGTGCTGATAGAAATCCTTCATGATAATGGCTGTTGAACGGTCGTTGACACTCCACAATGTTGAAACCACAGCAGGTACCCCTGCATACGTAAAACCTCTGGAAAGGCTCATAATCCCTTCGCCATCGGCAATTTTTCCAAATCCGGTATTGCACGCGCTGAGCACAACGAGGCTGGCATTCAGCTTCATGTTGAATAGTTCGTAGGCATAAAGGTTTGCATCAGAGGTGTCGTTTTTTTGAAAAAACACCAATTTTGATTCCATGGGTTTTGCATCGTTCATGATCCCATGGGTTGAAATGTGCAGAATATTGTATTTGGGGGAATAGTCAAGAAAATTCTTTTTAGTGGCCGCAGTATCTATAAACACTTTGCCGCCGAATTCCTGCTCAATGTTTTTCACCTCTTGTTTTGATCCTACCAGATCGACATACTCTGCGCCACGTTCACTTAATTCGGCCAGCAAGATTTTATTCCCTTTTGCGAAAGATGGGGCAAATGCGAGAATTGACGATTCGGGATGATTGCTTTTCGGAGTAAGTGAATTTAAAAATATGGTGGCTGAATATCCATATCCGATGTCGTGGCTGCGAACAAGATAGGGCAAGGATTGAAAATTCGCCTGGTCGGCAATTGCTTGTCTGTTGATCAACGCTTCAAAAGGAATGGTGCCCAGTTTTCCATCTGGAATGATGATCAGTTTTTTTCCCTTTAGCAGGGGCGCGGCATTTTTCAATAATTTATCGTACAGATATCCTGATACGGCACAAAATTCAGCAACCGATGAATCCGAAACGTTTTTGTGAAGGATCATCTTTCGGAACTCGTCAATATTCTGGTCAAATCGACCATCAATGGGACTGCTGATCATTGAAACCGTGGAAGGTGTAATAATGAAGGTAATGAGTTTATTTTTGGTATTGGCATATTCCATGAGGACTTCATCGACCTTCAGGCTTTTTTGAACATCTTTGATGGAAGCAATCTGCCGGTCATATTTCAGATGATAGTATTCCGGATAACTCCGTTCAAACGCTTTCTTCAGACTATCAGCGGTACCATTCAGTTTGAACTGTAGCTTTTCCCATAAACTGATCTTTTTCATGTCGGGGTTTTTTGTCAGTTTTTCATCCTGGATGCACTTTTTATAGAAGGCCATGCCAACATGTACACTGCGCTCGATCTCCTGAACAGAATCAGGAATACCACCGATGTTTCTGGCCGAAAGTTCTTTCATGGAGGAGTAGAGCGCGGCACCCCGGCTTTTTTCGGAAAAGAAAAAAGCCTTTTCAAGGTAAGCCGGATCACCGGTCCTGTGATAGAGGATATATGAAAACTCAATGGCGTTGGGATAGGGGAGTATTTGCCGATCAATAGAAAATTGGGTGTTCTCCAATTTGTTTTCCACCCGAATCGAGTCAGCCAGCTGTGTGGCAAGTTCCATAGTTGCCATAGCTTTTTTCAGGAACTGCAGGGAATCCGGTTGCTGATAATACTTTACGAAAAAAACATCGGATTTTCCTTCAAGGGAGAAAAGGAGCGCCAGTTTATCATAAACATTGCTTATGATAGGATTGTGGGTGGCATCTGTGTCATTGAAGCCGGCAACATTGATCATGATTGCTTTTTGAAAATACCTGAGTGCTTCAGCATAATTTTTACGCTCAAAATAGAAATTACCAAGATTGTAGTACAGAACTGGCATCGGCGGGTGGTTCCCCGCTGAATTTGATTGAAATATGGCAATGGCTTTTTGTAAAAAGGTTTCCGATTTATCATAGTTCTTACTGTTCAGATATAGTAAACCCAGGTTGGTGTAAATGGTGCTTAGATCAGGGCTGATTTTATTATAGGTTTCGATTAGCGCTATTCCGGTTTTATAATAGTACCAGGCAGAGTCATACTTTTGAAGATCCATATAAATACGTCCCATATTATTTAGTGACAGCCCTACCTGTATCGGCTGCCCTCCCTTTAATTTCCATATCCGCAGCGCGCTCTTCATATATGAAAGCGCTGTTGGCATATCTTTCATGCGAATTTGAACGCAAGCTGCATTATGGTATGCGGCGGCAACCTGCTGTCCACTGGTACCTCCGGTAGCTTCTAAGATAGAAATAGCCTTTCCAAGATAAATCGATGCTTCGGAATAATTACCGATTTCCCAGTCCAATTCGCCGATGTTATTATACAAAGCCCCGATGAGCGGATGCCCATCGCCGTATTTTGGATACCATATCCCGATGGCTTTTTTATAAACTGAAATGGCTGTGGGGAAATCACCTGTTTTCTGACTGATGGCGCCCACTGTGTTATAATAATATGCAATATTGTCATCGAAATTACCATGAAGTTTACCTGTGATGGAGATGGCCTTCCTGATCATCTGCATGGATTCATTATATTCTTCCATTTGAAAAAGGAGAAAGGCCAGGTTTGCATAAACCTCGGTAACGCATAACTGGTTTTCTCCCTTATCCTTGAGCCATATTGCCAATGCTTTTTGGAAATAATATTTGGCTGAATCAGGTTTCCCGACAGACAAGCAGATCACACCGATGTTACAATAACTGCCGCCCGCCTCTTTCATCGCATTACTCTGCAAACTTATTTTCAATGCCTTATCTGCAAACATTCTGCCTTGGTCAAATCGCCCGGTATTGATAAATTGTTCAGAAATTTTATTCTGGCATTGCGCGTATTTTTCAAACTGGTTTTCCCTTTGATAAATGATGCCGGCTGATGTATATGCAATCACTGCACTGTCGAATTTGCCGGTTTTAGAAAGCATGTCGGCCCTGTCAAAAAGTTTTCGCGCAGATACTGTGTCGCCGGACGGCTTAGTGCTGACTTTTTTATCGTTTGAAGAGTCAGTTCTTGTATTGACAAACAGTGCCATGCAAAAAACGCTGAAAAAAAGAATTGATGTTCTTTTCAAAAATAACAGATTGATCATTTTAGGTTTGTTTAAGGTAAAAACCAATGCTAAAATAGTACACTTTGTATTTAAAATAACAATACTGAAAATAAAAATTCAAAAAATCTCCAAATCGGGAAGGAGGTTTCATCTATATTTTAACACAACAACGTTAAGCAACCTAAAATTGACAAACCAATTTAAAAACAATTAAAACCAAAACCATGAAAGCAAAACAGTTAATTATTGTATTCACATCCGTACTAATTTTTTCTTTTCTGTGTTTTCAAGTTTCCTTTTCACAGGAAGCAACAGTTAAAACAGAGACAACCGTTAAAACGGAGACAACCGTTAAAAAAGCGAAACCCGATAATTTTAAATCTTACACCGAATATTATTTTTTCGGTGGTTTCTCCTCCCAAAAAAATGTTTATTCTGGCACACTTTCCGTGGAAGGCAGCAATTATCCGTATGAAATAGTTTATAAAAACGGTGGTCTGGGCGGTGTTGGAGCTGCATGGCTTTGGATCGGAAAGAATAAACGCCCGGATATCATGCTTGATGTTGAGGCATCCTTTTATGGCGCGAAGATGACTTCTGTTGTTGTCAAACCGCCCATCGAAATCGTTTTTTCGGGTCTCGCCGAGTGCGTGGATATGCACTTTACTATTTTTCCGATTAAATCACGCAATAAGTATCCCAGTCCATTTATTTTTGCCGGGATCGGAGCACGTGTCCTTAAACTTTCTGACGGATCAGCCTCTGCATCTGAAGTGCATGGGGAATTACCCTTCGGAATTGGGTTGCGCCAGAAGATATCACGCGTAGTTGCCTTTCAGATTCGGGAAAGATTTGTTTATTCAACGTTGAAAGATATCGGTGGATTTATTCTTCCAGAAACCCGGTTTGAACTGATTTTTTCGATAGGGAGAAAATAGACAAACAAGTTAAGGAAAGCGGTTTCAGTGTGCGTTGTCTCAGAGATTATTATACTATTTGACACTTTGACTATTGATCCCGACTCCGTCGGGATCAGAGTTTAAAACTTTAAAACTGAAAATCATGAAAAAATTTACCCTAATCATTTTCTTTGTTCTGGTGATCCTGAAAACCCAGTCACAGGGCTATCTGATCAACTTTGCAGGTACTGGCGCTACCACCGTAGCAGGCACAGTTAAAGTTGATAACTTAACCAGTGGAGCAACTGTTACGCTGAATGGCGGAGATATTTTACATCTGTCCGGAACAGCGGGTATTGGCTCCGTTGATATTGACAATGGGGCTTTGCAAATCTATCCTAATCCTATGGCAGAGCAGGCAACATTGACATTTGTTGCACCTGAAAACGACCATGCGGTTATTTGCATTTTTGATTTATCCGGCAAATCGATTTATCAAACCGGCGCGTTGCTTTCACCCGGAATACACAGCTTTCGCATTTCCGGAATCAGCCGGGGGATGTATTTTGTGAAAGTCAGCGGGAATAACTATTTCTATTCCGCAAAACTGATCAGTCACGGCAACCGGCAAAGCGAGGCTTTAATTGAGTACGTCTCTTCTGAAACGAATATCCCAGGTAACCAGTTGAAAAATACTGCCGCAACTATTGATATGCCCTACAATGATGGCAATCAATTACTTTTCAAAGGTATTGCGGGAATATACAGCACGGTAGTCCCAGATGTGCCCACAGGCAGTAAAACAATAACGTTCAATTTTATAGCATGCACTGATGCTGACAATAACAACTATGCTGTTGTAAAAATAGGCGACCAGACATGGATGGCAGAAAATCTGAAAGTTGGGGTTCGTATTAATGGTATTTGGAATCAAACCAATAACGGAATCATTGAAAAGTACTGTTATGACGATGATGTGAACAACTGCAATATCTATGGTGGCTTATACCAATGGAATGAGATGATGCAATATTTAACTACAGAAGGTGTGCAAGGGATTTGCCCCACGGGCTGGCATATTCCAACAGATGCACAATGGACTACAGTTACAACCTTTCTTGGAGGAGAAAGTGTAGCGGGCGGAAAGATGAAATCTACCGGTACTATAGAGGCTGGTACAGGCCTATGGTTAACTCCTAATACTGGTGCAACCAATGAAAGTGGATTTACAGCTGTTCCTGGTGGTGAGCGCAACATTAATGGGACGTTTAACTACATTAGCATCGGCTGTACCTGGTGGTGTTCCATGTTCAGTCCTCCTATTGCCTGGTACAGATACATAGGCTGCGGAAGCAGCTCTGTAAACAGTGCTCTAGACGATAAAAATAAGGGGTATTCTGTGCGTTGCTTGCGGGATTTATAAGAATATTTGTCTATTTCCTATTTGTTTATTTTGGGGTATACATCAGGTCAGAATAACCTCTGATATTTGGAATTTTTGCATATCCCTGTTTTGAAATGATGATATTTGGGAATTTCTGCAAATAAATGTACCAACGGGCCTGGAAAACCAATTAGGATTCACTTGAATCCTGAATAATATTTGTAGCGAAATCAAAGATCTTACAGCATGAAAGCAAGAATCAGAATCTGGGCTTACACATTGGTTATAACGAGCATGGCTTTGATACTTGCCAGCAGTTGCAAGAAAAGGGAAGAAAACACCCAATTTGAAACACGTACGGTTACTGATATTGAAGGAAATGTTTATAAAACCGTAAAAATAGGAACTCAATGGTGGATGGCAGAGAACCTAAACACTACCAAATACCGCAATGGGGACCCAATATCCAACGTTTACGATGGAGGGGCGTGGCATAGTCTTACAACTGGAGCGTATTGCAATTATAATAACGATGTAAATATTGCATCAACTTATGGCAGGCTGTATAATTGGTATGCAGTAACCGATAGCCGAAACATAGCCCCACCCGGTTGGCGTGATCTCAATCCGTTATTCATTTATATTGGAGAATGGGGAATGTGGTGGAGCTTCTCAGAAAACGATAAATACAATGCTTGGTATTTAGGCATGAATATCTATGGCGAAATACCCAGAGACAGCCACAATAAGTTTGAATGGCTATCTTTGCGTTGTGTAAGGGATAATTAAGAATATTTCAATAACAAGGCGGTATCCATAAACCATTATCTGTAAAACTGTCTTTCCCTGAAATAGGGGATCAGGAACAATAGTTGACCAAAAATCAACCTATTTCGGATCAAGAAGAATTTCCGGGGGTTTTCCAATTGCTTCAATTGGCAGCGCAGCTGCCTAATCTTTGTAGTAATAACAGGGCGTGAATTACTAAGCAGCGTAGCTGCGAAATAGATTATTCTTCCTAATGTTTAATAAATTCAACAGCTATGCTTTGACTGGTTCAATAACCATGTCGCCCCGATGGGGCTCTTGAAATGGTCCGCTTTTCTCTTGCTACAAAGATATCACCCCGATGGGGTTCTAAGATTGCAGTGATTTTTCCAGATTCTTTTTCACCAGGTCGATTTCAATTTCAAATGTAATCCCCCAGATTTTCCTCTTGATCCGGGAAAGACACTTCCCAAGATACAACTGATTAAAAACAAAACCCCGTAAGTAATTAGCCTACGGGGTTTTATCATTTTTGCTGGTGCCCGGAACAGGACTCGAACCTGCACATCCTTGCGAATACTAGTCCCTGAAACTAGCGCGTCTACCAATTCCGCCATCCGGGCGTTTTTTTAACTCGAGAAAACATCGCTCTCATCGGTTAAGGGGGTGCAAAAATAACGACTTTTTTCGAATAAAACTGCATCTCGAAAATAATGCTACACATTTTTCGACCCAAAATGGCATATGGAAGGGTAAGTTTACCCAAATGACTTCTGTTTTCCCCGGCAAATTATAAAAATTATCAATCCTGCTGGGATTAAATCCGGATTTTACTTTAAATTTGTCCCCATGTGTATAAGTTGTAATCTGATTGCATTTTTTTCGAACAACAGATTAAGAGAT